>Ga0164296_1002795_pt1 | contig 16997 bp, 21 predicted proteins | sample GEODES057metaG_FD_113533 | JGI IMG/M metagenome (GOLD analysis project Ga0164296, IMG submission 113533) | Dystrophic lake water microbial communities from Trout Bog Lake, Wisconsin, USA - GEODES057 metaG | ecosystem: Environmental > Aquatic > Freshwater > Lake | place: USA: Trout Bog Lake... | reverse complement strand
TTGCATCCCGCACCCGGCGAGCGGGCCGTGCTGGGAGTGCCGCAACGCGTCCTCTTTGCCGTTGGCGCGCTAACCTGCCTTGGCATCGCAGTGGCCTGCATCGTTTTGGCCATTCTGTCCTAGTCGGGCGGGCGCGTCCGGGCGCACCCACGTCGGGGCCGTCGATGTGCACCAAGCTGACACGCGGGCGCCAGATTGCCTGCACCACCGTATGAGGAGTAAGTCGATGAGTAGCTCGAAGACATCTTTTGAAACCGGCGATCAAGTGACCGGCCAGTTCCGGTGTGCCTCCTGCGATCTCTTGGTGGTGTCACCCGCGGAAAACGACGGCATCCTCGTATTGGCACCGTGCCCGCTCTGCGGCAGTGACTCCTGGCGCAACGCCTAGGACAGCCCCGCAAGCGGGTCGATCGTACCCTCATTAATGAGGGTAATGAAATCGTCAACCTCGATTGCCGGCAAGGTTTCAAAGTTTGCGCTCCCGCGGGCGGCGAGCTCCATCGTCAGCGCGGCAATTGATTGATAGTCGGGTGCATCGACGATGCTTAAAAAGTCATAGGGGCCGAGCACTGCCCACTGTGAACGTACGCGACCGCCCATTGCTTCAATCTCACGATTGACTTCCAAGAGTCGCTCAGGCGTCGATTTCAATGTCTGCACCCCTTGCGCGCTCAATGTCGAAAGCAAAATAAATGTTCGCATCTCTCACCTCGACCGATGGGGTCCCTGCAGCACAGCAGGTTCTGGTCATAGTCTGACATTCCGCGACGAGAGAGGCCGTCAAGGGGCTAGACTCCCCCTTTAGTATCGACATTTACCTCGAGGTGACCATGCGCGAAGCCGATCCCACGCTCAACCCCCTGCAACGTGCGCTCTTGGGCTACGACCCCACGGCCCTTGAGACCAACCTGCTGGAGTGGACCCGTGAGCGCTGGAACTGGGCCTCACGCGGCATGGTGTATGCCCGCAAGGAAGCCGCCGAGACCGTTGAAGGGGTCTCCGGCGTCCGCAGTGATGAAGGAAAACTGGTGTTGGAAGTTGCTGCTCGCGTCGCAATTGCCGAGCGCGAGTTGCTCATCCGAGCTCTTGCAGAGCTCCTACCGCAGTGGCTCGAATCGACTTACGGCTTGACCCCTGGCGGCAATCGCGCACCGGCCGGCGATAAGTAATCGTGTGATCTGGCTGGGCTATCCCGCGGACTTGGGTTCGAGCGGATAGCCAGCTGCGATCCACGCATCCCAGCCGCCGACGACAACGCCGACGCGGGATTTGCCGTTGTCGAACGCCCACAGGGCAATTTTCATACTGGTTGCCTCACCGGGGCGGTCGCAGTAGAAAATGAGTTCCCGATCATCGGGAAGACCTGCAATTTGCGATTCAAACTCTTGTGGATCGATGCGCACCGATGTGCGGATCTGCTCGGTCGCATCACTGTAGCCACGCTCCCGCACGTCGACCGGTTGCACCGAATCACCCATGCGAAATGCCGCATACAGATCGACTGGCTGCCAGCGCGAGACGTCATCCCAAGCCATGCGCTCTTCCCCTTATTTTTGAATCAACGCACTCGCATACACGCTAACACCCAGACACACCGAGCGCAGTGCGATGAGATCTCTCACCGCGTTCTCAATGCTGAGTTATGCGCCAGTTATCCCCGCAACAGTTCCAAGATCGAGTGTGCGTGACCGGCGGTTTTGACCTTGTACAAGGCGTGCTCCAGCGTGCCATCGGGATCGATCACAAAGGTGCTGCGCTCAATACCCATGTAGGTGCGCCCATACATCGACTTCTCAACCCAGACCCCATATGCCTCAGCGAGTACGTGCTCAGGGTCTGAGAGCAAGGTGAATGGCAGGCCGTGCTTGTCGCGAAATTTCACGTGACTTGTGATCGAATCTGGACTCACCCCAATCACCCGAGTCCCGGATGCATCGAACTCGGCGATCTCATCCCGAAAGCCACACGCCTGTGTCGTGCATCCGCTCGTGTCATCCTTGGGATAGAAATAGAGCACAACTCGGGTACCCGACAGATCAGACGAGGACACAGTTGTGCCATCGTCGGCCTGCAATGAAAACGCAGGTGCAGGGTCTCCTTGACGAAGTCGTGCCATGAATGTCGCTCCTTGAGATGGAATGTGTCATCGAAGATAACGTGTTAATTGGGCCCATGGGTCTCGAACCGCCCACCTTAAATATTCGCGCTGCGATCCCCGGTGATGCCGCCGCAATTGGGCCGCTCATCGCGGAGGCATTGGACGCAAAATACGCACCCACCCTCGGCGCAAAGGCTGCCGCGGCATTGATTCATCTTCTCAACGAGGATCTTCTGCACCCCGACCACGGCTACTGGGTCGCCGAACGGGATGGAACGATCATTGGCACCGTCCACATCGCCCACGCCGAACACGCACCACCGCAACGCATCGCACGGCGGCTTGCGGTAATCATCGGATGGCCGCGTGCGATCTGGTCGCTGGCCGTCTTATCGACACTGGCCCATGGCCCACTGGGGGCGGACGAAATCTATGTCGGTGAGCTTGCTGTGACGCCCATTGCACGACGATACGGGGTCGCCTCAGCGCTGATGCACCACGTCATCGCTCAGGCATCTCTCGCGCACAAGTCTCGTATCACTCTGTGGGTGACCGATGACAATAGTGCGGCACTCGCGCTCTATGCACGCATGGGCTTCACACGGGTCGGCCACCGGACATTGCGTCTGAGTCGCCGCGTGTTTGGCTCCCGAGGGGCACAACTTCTTGAATACCGCGTCCCTACGACTGAGGATTCCTAGGACCCATCCTCAGCGCCGACGATCGATAGAACAGCCCCCGGGAAAATCCCGAGGGCTGTTCCGTAGCGAGACGATAAGCCGGATTCTGTCGTGGACAGTCATCTATCTGGGACACCTGTTGCCAGATGCCTCATGCGACCGACCTGGAACTGGGCGAGCAACCCGTGACGTTCCGATTTGGTCTTGCACCGAGTGGGGTTTACCCAGCCGACCTGTCACCAGGCCGCTGGTGCGCTCTTACCGCACCTTTTCACCATTACCGCAGACAGTGTCTGAGGCTGTTTCGTTTCTGTGGCACTTTCCCTGAGGTTTCCCTCGCTGGCCGTTAACCAGCACCCTGCTCTGCGGTGTCCGGACTTTCCTCGAACCACAGACGTGGCCCGCGACTGCCTATCTCGCAATCAACGAGTCTAGCGCGGTCGCGGACCCCTCCACAAACGGCCTAGAGATTCCGCAGCACCCCAACGACGCGACCCGCAATATGAAGATCCTCATGCACCTCGATGGGCGCGAAGTCAGGATTCTCTGGATGCAAAACAACATGGTTGGCCTTGCGCTCAAAGCGCTTGACGGTTGCTTCCTCACCGATCATCGCAACGATGATCTGTCCATTTTCTGCAGTCTGTTGGCGACGTACCGCGACAAGATCACCATCCAGAATCCCTGCATCACGCATCGACAGTCCCGTCACGCGCAACAAAAAATCAGCAGCAAACGGGGTATGCACCCAATCCTCGATCTGCTCATCAGCAAGTCGTGGAACCCCGGCGGCGACTGCTCCGACGAGAGGCAACGCCGCCACACCCGATCCCATCGATTCGACCGATGTGCGGCGTGACGCCTGAGATCTGCGCACATTCATTGCTCGGGGCTTGGATGAGTCGCGACTCAAGTAGCCACCATCGGTCAGCTTCGCCAGATGCGCATGCACCGTTGATGGTGATGCGAGCCCCACGGCGTTCCCGATTTCTCGGACCGTCGGGGGGTATCCCGTTTCGTCGCAGTGCTGCGAAATGAACTCCAGGATCTCGGCTTGACGGCTGCTGAGATTTTCCATCACGTCCCTTCAGTCAAGGTGTGCACAGGGGCGAACGTGTGTTCCATCTGGAAGGTAGCAAGCCCCTTCGGACAACTCCACCCACATTTCTCCACACTCCAAGGCGCGAAGTCGGTATTCTCTACCGACGCTACGCGCCAGTGGCGGAATTGGTAGACGCGCAAGGTTGAGGGCCTTGTGACCCTAGGGTCGTGGAGGTTCAAGTCCTCTCTGGCGCATACAACGCCCATCCAGTCGCATGATTGGATGGGCGTGCGTGCATTCAGGTCGCGGTTGGCCGAGGGATCACCACTTCCAGCACCGGCAGGTACGTGACCGAGCCCTCTGCCGTGTGCGTGTCGCACGATCACTCGGGACGGGTCTGCCCAATGGGTAACGAAAGGATCCGCGTTGTGGCGGGATTCCTGACCTTCATGACGGCGTCCGCCCGATCGCGGGGGACGAGCACATCGTGAAGCTAGATAGCCTCGATGAGGCCGAGGATCCACCCGAGAATATAGACCTGGATCACACCGCCGAGGTACAAAGCGACGGAGAGTCCGATCACTGCTGCGAGCGATCCTGCGAATCTGACTGGGAACGATTTAATCACGGCGCGTAGCCTACCTATTCACGCGGACTTCTTACAGAGGGACGTTCGAACGCAGTCGGGCAGTCATGTGGCCCTACCTCGAGCGCAGTCGGGTCTAGGGGTGCTTGTAGAGCAAATAGGTCGAGACGAAAAACAGGACCGCAACCACCACGGTGATGCGATCGAGGTTCTTCTCCACAATTGCCGATGAGCCACCATAGCTACCACTTGTCGACCCGACGCCAAAGGCCCCGGACAGACCCGCGTCACGCCCTGAGTGCAACAGCACCATCAGGACAAGAACGGCGCACACAATTGAATGAAAGATCACAAGAACAGCGGTCATCGCCTACACGCTACCATCACCGCGATGGACAATTTGTCAATTTGGTGATTTTCCCGTGCCCGAATAGCGAACTGGACACGCATGCCCACACTTCCTGAGAACCTTGAGGCGCTCCCGCTCCTCAACCCTCCCACCTTTCCCCACTGCTTTGTCTGTGGGCCTGAAAATGACCATGGGCTGGGACTCAAGGTCTATCGCGATGGCACCGATGCGGTGGCGACCTACACCCCGTGCGCCCACCATGAGGGCTACCCCAATCGATTCCATGGTGGCCTCGTCGGGCTGCTGGTCGATGAAATGCTCGTGTACGCAGGGGCGCCGCATGGCATCTGGGGCATGACGGCAAAGGTGCGCTACTGGCTGCGTCAACCGATACCGATCGGCGCACCGCTTGTCTTGCGGGGGCGACTGACCCAAAAGAGCGAGCGCGGCTTTCGCGCAGTTGTCTCGATTCATTTGCCGAATGATCAACTTGCCGCAGAGGGCGAGGGGATGTGTGTGGTGTGGTCACAACCAACGACGCCCGATCCATCGAACACCACCCGGTCGAGCGCGTGACGCCCATGGAGATCCGCGCACTCACTGACGCAATCCCGTTTGTCACTGCAGATGGCAGCATGATTCGCAGCTTGCTTGATCGCACGAATGCGCCGGTGGCCAACCAAAGCCTTGCCGAAGCTCATATCCCTGCAGGCACCTCGACCCAGCGGCACTTTCATCGCGTCGCTGAGGAGATCTATTTCCTTCTCGAGGGTGAGGGGTTGATGGACGTTGATGGGGCCACGCGAATCGTGGGTCCCGGCGATGCAATTTTGATTCCTGCCGGGGCATGGCATCAACTCACCGCAGCCGACGGGGCAGATATTCGGATGCTGTGTTGCTGCAGCCCCCCGTATTCCCATGACGACACCTTTTTCACCGCATAACACCCCCATCACTGCACCAGGGCTCACCCTGCTGCCGATTGATCGCGCGGGGGCACGCAGCATTCTGATTGCCGTGCCGCCCGACGATCACATCTGGGGACCGGAATACCCCACCGACGGATCACTTGCCAGCGCGGCGGCGGTGATTACCGCAGACAACGAAGGCCGCACCGATCCCTTTGGCGCATTTTGGATCCGTCGCGACCTCGATGCGACCATCGTCGGCGACGTGATTTTTCACGGGCCTCCCGATGAGCGGGGCATCATCGATATCGGCTATGGCCTGATTCCCGCAGCCCGCGGCGCAGGACTCGCAACGCGGGCGGTCATCACGATGATCGAGTGGGCATTCACCGATCCAACGGTCACTCGAGTGACTGCGAATACGACCGATGACAACCTTGGATCGATCGGCGTTATGCACCGCGTGGGGATGAATGTCACCCATGGACCGGGCGGATTGATGCGTGGTGTCGCACTTCGCGGCTTTTGGAGGGCACCAGATGACGTTGATCTCAACGCGGGGCCCGTATCCCACTAGGATGATCGAGACTAGTTACCGCAACGAGGAGCACGCGTGGCATCGCAGCTAATTCGGATCGGCCACAGCCCTGACCCTGACGACGCATTCATGTTCTATGCGCTCGCCCAGGATTTGATCCCATTGAATGGGTTCCGGGTTGAACACATTCTTCGCGACATTGAGACACTCAACCGTTGGGCGGTCGAAGGGCAGCTCGAGGTCACCGCGATCTCGGTCCACGCCTATGCATATGTCGCCGATAAGTACCGGCTCTTGCCGCACGGCGCCTCAATGGGCGAGCAGTATGGCCCAATGGTCGTCGCCCGCGAAGAGTTTGATCCGAAGACCCTCCCCCAGCGTCGCGTTGCAGTGCCGGGAACGTGGACGAGCGCCTTCCTCGAATTGCAGCTGGCGATCGGACGCATTGAAAATCCCGTCATCGTTCCGTTCGACGAGATCCTCGATGTCGTCGCGTCGGGCGACGTGGATGCCGGCCTCGTGATTCATGAAGGGCAGTTGACCTACCAGTCTCAGGGTCTTGTCAATATCCTCGATCTCGGGGCGTGGTGGCACGAGCTCACCGGTGGCCTTCCTCTTCCCCTTGGCGCGAATGCAGTGCGTCGCGACGTGGGCGATGACCAGACGCTTGCGCGCTTGTCGCACCTGTTGCGGGACAGCATCGCGTACGCTCTCGATCACCGTCAGCCAGCCCTTGTGCACGCGGAACAGTTTGGTCGCGGACTGGATATGGATCTCGCCGATAAATTCGTTGGGATGTACGTCAACGAGCGCACGCTTGATTATGGCGATGACGGACGCGAAGCGGTGTCTGAACTCCTGCGTCGTGGTGTCGCTGCGGGATTGATCGATCGCGACGTCCCCGTGGACTTCATCGAGGACTAAGCACATGACCGCGCGCGATTGGGACGCCGAAATTGACCGGTGGACCGAACGCTTTCGCGAGACTGCCAACCCCCCGGAGCCGTTTGCAACCGCGCTCCGGGAGGGGTGGACTCCCGAGGCACGGCAGACGCTGATTGATGAGGCGTCCACCTACTCGGAGCAGGCCGACGGGCTGCTGACCCAAATCACCGCAGCCGGCTGGGATCTGGTGCGGTTCGATGCGAAATTTGGCAGCTGCGGGAGGTGCGAGAAATATGTCGGCAAGGCGTATTCACTCACCGGAGAGCATCCTGAGTTGCCGCCTCCGCCACCGCTTCCGATCTGCCCTGCATGCCGTCACACGCTGAACCTTCTGACACCATTCTTTCTCCAGAGTACCGGGCGCGATATCGATGATCTGGCCGACGAGTCAGTGCCATTTGACGAGCATGATCGGTGAGCGACAACCCCGTCGTCCCATCTCGGTTTACGCCGCCTGACGCCGCACCGCTCCGGCTTGGGGCGATCATGCGAATCGCGCTGGAGATGTATCGCGCGGCACCGGGAGCAGTCCTGGGAATTGCACTGATCAGCACGGTCCCCAATCTCGTGCTCTCGGTCGGCGGGCAACTCGCCTATGGCACGCACTCGGGCACACGCGCCCTGATGCAGGAACTCATGAGTCTGCTCCCCCAGCTGCTGCTCGGACCGCTCTCGATCGCCGCGACGGCGATCATCGCACTCCAACTTTTTGCCGGGATGCCTGCCCATGTAGGAAGCGCGCTCGAACGGGTTGGCCTGCGCTTTTGGCCGCTCGCCGCAGTCGTGGTCGTGAGCTCGGTCGGGATCGTCATTGGCGGCTTTGCCCTCTTGATCCCGGGTATCTACCTTGCGGTTGTGTGGCTCTTTGCACCCATTGTGGCCGTTGTTGAATCGCTCGGGTTGCGCAGCGCTCTTACGCGGAGCGCAGCGTTGGCAAAGGGAGCGTTCTGGTGGCTTTTGGCGGGATACCTGGCGATTCAGATCACGGCTGCGCTCGGGGCTCTTGTTCTGACGGACCTTGCCGACTTGACCCTCACGTCTCTCAACGGGGATAGTGGAATTGTGCTTCGGGGCCTGGCGTCGTGTCTCGCCTGGACCGTCGTCACTCCCGTCGCAAGCTTGGGGGTGAGTCTGATGTATTTCAGCCGGCGGGTATCTGAGCGCGGAAGTTGGCCAACGCCATAGGGCATCCCGCGTACGGCTTTACCGAATCATGGCTATTTCTGTACTGAGTCTTATGCGCGTCCTTAACCGTTCCTAACACTCGGTTGCGACAGTGCACGCATGGCTACTGCATTGAACGACCTCACCCCCTCGACGACCCTCCGGCTCCCACGCGCGGCCGATCGTCTGAGTCTTGCCCGAATTGAACTGTTTTACGATCTCCCCGACGCAGATCGGCAAATGCTCGAGCACCGCCTTCCCATCGTCCGCTGGCAGCGCGGCGCCGACATCCCCGAAGCCCTTCTGCGCCCCGACCACCTTTATGTGATCCGCGCAGGCCACGTCGCAGAATTTGACACCACCGAATCTGGACATGAGGTCATGACCTCGATCCTCGATGAGGGATGCGTCTATTCGACCCTTGGCAGCACCCACACTCCATCCATCGCGGCGTTGAAGGATGCCGCAATCTCTCCGCTGTCAGGACAGACCCTCGAGGCATTGATCTCCAGATACCCAAAGCTTGGACGCAATCTCGCCCATGTCCTGTCCCAACGCGTTGCCGCGCTTTCGACCACGACTGCATTAATCAGCGAGATGCGCGTCGAGGACCGCCTGCGGGCCCGGGTCCATCAGCTCGCAGATCGGTTCGGTATCGCGAATGCGCATGGGATCGAGGTACGCCTGGATCTCACCCATGCCCAATGGGCATCGCTTGTCGGCGCATCGCGTGAGGCGGTGACCACCGGGCTTGCCAAACTCCGCACAAATGGACAGATCACCATGGATGGCCGCACCATCACCATTCCCTGGCATGCAGTTCCCCCCGTCGCCCCTGCACGCGCTGCGTAATAAGGATCCCCGCGGGAGCGCTCCCGCGGGGACACCCTCACCGACGAATTGTTCTCAAAGACCGGCCTGGGAGAGTGCGGCGAGTTGTGTGCGAAGTGTTCCCAGCTGATGGGTCAGCGCCACCGCATTACCGCTGTGCGCAAATCCGGTGATGGTCACCATTTCCGAGACGACTGCACCAAAAGGTCCGATCACCGCCTGACGTTGTGCCTCGAGTCGTGCGTCATCAATATGCTCCTGCGACAATCGAGCACGTTCTAATTGCGCGCGACCGAGCGCAGCATCAAGCAACGGGGAAATTGCCTTCGCTTGGGCGGAGCTCAGGGTGGGCCCATTCCCCGAGAGCGCGTTGACAAAATCGCGGAGTGCGGCAGTCGCGGCGGCCGAATCATTGAGAAAGGTCTGCGGACCAACGATGGTGGCTTGGGGAAATGTCGTCGTTGGCGTGGAGAGCGACGAGGCCCCGCATCCGCACAGCGCAAGGAGTGCAGCAACCGTGAGTGCCGCCGCGCAAGCCAAGAGCCGCATTCGCCGTGTGAAGAGGTGTGTCATTGATCTAGAGATCATTGTTTCACGCGTCTCGGCCAGACCTGCGGGAAGATGTTCGCACGACGAGGTGCCGCACCACTGCAACACAACCCAATGGGTGGCGCGGCAGTCCTTGCCCCCGCCACCCATTGACGCTGCCTACGGAATCAGCACCAGCTTGCCGCGCACATGCCCCGTCTCCGATGCACGATGCGCTTCGGCGGCACGGGCAAACGGGAAGACCTCCTGCACAATCGGACGCAGTGCGCCTGATGCCACAAGGTCGGCGATCTCTGCCATCTGGGCGCCGCTGGGATGCACCAGGATGTTGGTACCGCGCACGCCATGGGCATCCGCGTCCTCTTGCGGAAGTGGTCCGAGAATCGACACCATGATTCCCCCCTTGCGCAACACCCCCCACGAGCGCTGCCGGGTCTCTCCGCCCATGCACTCAAGCACCACATCCGCATCCTGCACAACGTCCTCAAACTGGGTCGTCGTGTAGTCGATCGGAAGATCCACTCCAAGCTCACGCAAAGTGTCCTGATTGCTCGTTGATGCGGTTCCTGCCACCCGCGCCCCACGTGCCTTGGCAATCTGCACAGCAAGCGACCCGACGCCACCTGCTGCAGCGTGGACCAAGATCAGCTGGCCGGCAGCCAGTTCTGCTGTCTCCATTGCCTGCACGGCGGTGAGCGCGGCAAGCGGCAATGACGCGGCCTCCACGTGGGTGATGTTGGAAGGCTTGTGTGCCAAATCGGCTGCCGGCGCTGCCACGTACTCGGCATATCCACCTGCCACCTTGGGGAACAATGGAAGGCCAAAGACCTCATCGCCGACGGAGAATCCCTCAACTCCGGCCCCAACTGCCTCGACGACTCCGGAAATATCCCATCCCAAAATCACTGGCGGCGCGACGCCACGACTCGCCATGAGCCCACCACTGCGTCGGGTCTTCCAATCCACGGGATTAATACCCGCCGCCTCGACACGAACGAGAAGCTCCCCGTCGCCCGCCTTTGGACGCGGTACCTGCTCAAGCCGCATTTGCTCTGGATCACCCCACTCGTGGGTCACCAGTGCGCGCATTGTATCTGCCATCAATTGCCTCCACGGAACGCCAAATCGTCAGACTCAAGACTATCGGTTTGGCTGACCGGCGTTCACGCCGCATGCCCGTCACAGACGCGCTCAGGGCCGCGAGGAAGCTCCGCGCGGTCGGTAGACTGACCTCGTTCCGTTCTACCGCAATGAAAGGTGCGCGTGCCCGCCGAACTCGCTCCCGACCAATTGGTCGTGACTACTCTCCGCACACTGTCCATCGATGCTGTGCAACGTGCAAACAGCGGCCACCCTGGCGCACCTATGGGACTCGCACCGGTCGGCTGGATGCTCTTTGGACACCACCTTCGTTTTGACCCTACAGATCCCGCATGGACCAACCGCGATCGCTTTGTGTTGTCGGCAGGCCACGCCTCCGCACTGCTGTATTCACTGCTTCATGTGACCGGATACGCGCTTTCACTTGAGGATCTTGAGCAGTTTCGCCAGTGGGGATCAGCGACCCCCGGCCACCCCGAGCGGGGCGACACGCCAGGGGTAGAGGTCACCACCGGTCCGCTCGGACAAGGGTTTGCCAACGCAGTTGGGCTCGCACTCGCTGAGCGCCTGCTCGCCGAGGAATTCAACCGCGAGGGTCACACTGTGGTCGATCACCGCACCTGGTGCATCTGCTCAGATGGCGACCTGATGGAGGGCATCTCCTACGAGGCGACGTCCCTGGCAGGACATCTGGGGCTCGACAAGCTCACCGTCATCTACGACGACAACTCGATTAGCTTGGATGGTCCCACGGCGCTGTCATGGAGCGAGGATGTCCCGATGCGGTTTGCTGCCGCAGGGTGGCGTGTGCTTGAAATCAGCGATGGCAATGATCTTGCGCACATCGATGAGGTGCTCACCCAGGCCCAGCGCTCCGATGGACGACCGACGCTGGTGGTCACCAAAACCCATATCGGCTTTGGCTCCCCGTCCAAGCAGGACAGCTCCTCGGCACATGGGTCGCCTCTTGGTCCAGAAGAGGTTGCGGCGACCAAGCGTGCGTACGGGTGGCCAGAGGATGCACAGTTTGCAATTCCGGCCGACGTGGCGAGGTGGGCCGCACATCTGCAAGCACGCGGTACTCGCCTCAATGATGAATGGCAGACATTGTTTGCCGACTACACCGCCGCACATCCTGCGCTGGCAGACGACTTCTTGCGTCGCGTCGATGGGCTCTTGCCGATTGACTGGGACGCCGATATTCCCAGCTTTGCTGAGGGTGAGTCAATTGCCACACGTGCATCCGGAGGCACGGTGCTCAATGCGTTGGCCCGTCGGATTCCGGAACTCGTGCAGGGTGCCGCTGATCTTTCGAGCTCGACAAACACCACCATCAAGGACAGTAGCGACGTCACCTCCACCAACTTCGCCGGTCGTAACCTGCGCTTTGGGGTGCGGGAACACGCGATGGGTGCCATCTGCAATGGGCTCGCAGCACACGGCGGACTTCGTCCAGTGTGTTCCACATTTCTGATGTTTTCGGATTACATGAAAAACACGATCCGGATGGCAGCACTCCAGCACCTCCCGGTGGTGTTCGTCTACACCCATGATTCGGTGGGCGTTGGCGAGGATGGACCAACCCACCAACCTGTCGAGCAACTCGCAGGCTTGCGGGCAATTCCTGGGCTCGTGGTGCTGCGCCCGGCCGATGCGACAGAGGTTATCGCCGCCTGGAGCACCGCAATGGCCCGAACCACTGGACCGACAGTGCTCGTATTGTCCCGGCAAGGGCTCCCCACCCTGCCACCGATCGCCGGTGCACTGCGAGGCGGCTATGTCGTTGCCGATGGCAACGACTGCATCCTGCTCGCCACCGGAAGCGAGGTGCAGGTGGTCATGGCCGCCCGTACCGTGCTCGCCGAACGCGGAATTTCTGCTCGGGTGGTGAGTCTTCCGAGTTGGGAGGTCTTTATGGCCCAAGACCCGGCGTATCGACACGACGTACTCCCACCATCGATGACCAAACGGGTTGCCATCGAAGCCGCCGCCTCGTTGGGATGGCATCGCTTCACCGGGCTTGACGGAACGGTCATTGCGATCGATCGATTTGGCGCCTCCGCACCGGGTGACGAGGTCATGGAACACCTCGGCATCACCGTTGATGCCGTGGTTGACGCCGCGGGCCGGCTGTTGTCATAAGGTGGTCGCGCCGTCTCTCATCGACTCGGACTGTCGCATGAGAGGGGGTCCGCGTACACCCGCGTGTCTGCCCTGTGCACGCTGCGCCTGGCAGCACACCGCAGTACATATCCATGCGGCTCCCAATCTTCCCGTGGCATCGCTGCCCAGAAAGGAGATGTCATGGACATCGCAATAGTTGGATTCGGTCGAATGGGTCAAGGAATTGCGGGGCGCCTGATCGACCATGGCCATCGTGCCATCGTGTGCGATCCCGCCGCAACGCGTGGCCAGGTGGCTGCACTTGGTGCCGAGGGCCCGTTTGCAATCGGTCAGATTGCCAACCTGTTGACCGGACCCCGCATCGCGTGGGCCATGGTGCCATCGGGCGACATCACCGAATCGGTGCTGAGTGAGTTATTGCGGACGCTGTCACCAGGAGACATATTGATCGACGGCGGGAACTCCAACTTTCGTGATTCCCAGCGCCACGCGCAACAGGCGCGCGAGGTTGGCATTCACTTTTTGGATATTGGCGTCAGCGGGGGTATCTGGGGACGCAACGAAGGGTTTGGATTAATGGTCGGCGGGTCCGCGCAGGGATATGCCCACGTCGAGCCGCTCCTGCTCGACCTCGCCCCGACACAAGGGGGTCTCGTGCACGCGGGTGGCAGCGGCGCTGGCCACTTCGTCAAAATGGTGCATAACGGGATTGAATATGGCCTCATGCAGTCCTACGCCGAGGGCATCGAGATTCTTGACGCCTCGGAATTCAATCTCGACTTGGCTGCGGTCACTGATGCGTGGCGACATGGCACCGTCATCCGCTCCTGGCTGCTTGATCTGGCGGCGGCGGCGCTCGCGCGCGAGCCCCATCTGGACTCGCTCGATGATTACGTGGAGGACTCGGGCGAAGGGCGCTGGACGGTCCAGGCCGCGATCGACACCAATGTCCCCGCGCCGGTAATTACCTTGTCACTGCTTGAGCGCATTCGCTCGCGTCAAGACACCAGCTTTAGCGCCAAAGTCGTCTCGGCCCTGCGGCGAGAGTTCGGTGGACACGCGGTCAAGTCCTCCTCGTGAGTACGCAGATGACCCCTGACTCACATTCCCAACCGGTCTTTGACCTTGGCGCACGGCTCTCACGCACGCCACCACCCGCCGCAATCGTGATCTTTGGCGCGTCGGGTGACCTTGCACGGCGCAAGCTGCTCCCGGCGCTCTACAGCCTTGCGCTACAACAACTCCTCGCTCCGGAAATGACCATTATCGGCGTGGCGCAGAGGGAGTTAACCGATGAGCAATTCCGAGAACAAATGCGTCAAGCCATCGTCACGCATGGAAGTCAGGCAAGTGTCGACGACGATATTTGGGAGGGATTTTCGCGACGGCTGCGATATCTGAGTGCGGATTTTAGCGATCCCACAACATATGAACGGATTCGCGACACCCTCATCGCACTGCCACATGCCCACCATCAATTCGGCAATCGCCTCTTCTATCTGGCGACGGCGCCGAAGTTCTTTCCCATCATCGCCGAAGGCCTCGGGGATGCGGGGTTGGCCGAAGAGGCCCCGAATGCGTTCAGCCGTATTGTCATCGAGAAGCCATTCGGCAACGATCTCGAAAGCTCACGAGCCCTCAATCGGCGACTCGGTGCAGTCTTTCAGGAAACCCAGACCTTCCGAATTGATCATTACCTCGGCAAGGAAACAGTCCAAAACCTGCTCGTGCTGCGTTTTGCCAATGCCATTTTTGAGCCAATCTGGAATCGGCGCTATGTCGATCACGTGCAGATTACTGTCGCAGAAGACCTTGGAATGGAAAATCGCGGCGCGTACTACGATCAAAGCGGCGCCCTGCGCGACATCGTGCAAAACCACATCTTTCAAGTGCTCTCACTGATCGCAATGGAGCCTCCGGCACGTTTCGATAGCCGAAGCGTGCACGATGAGAAGGTCAAGGTACTTCGGGCCATTCCCGCGATCACCGCTGAGGATGCCTCCGATAGTGCGGTGCGCGGGCAATACCGATCAGGCTTTATCGCCGGCGAGCCGGTCCTTGGGTATCGAGAGGAGACCGGGGTACCCGAAGGGTCAAATACCGAGACCTTTGTCGCAATGCGCCTGACCGTGGAGAACTGGCGTTGGGCGGGAACACCGTTTTACCTGCGCACGGGCAAGCGTTTGCCCCGGCGCACCACCGAGGTTGCGGTGCAATTTAAACCCGCACCGCATTTGCCCTTTGCACACACTGTGGCCGAGACAACGGCGCCGAACCTCTTGATTTTGCGGATCCAGCCCGATGAGGGCGCCTCACTGCGTTTTTCGGCAAAGGTTCCTGGGCCTCGGGTCGATATCCGTGATGTGAGCATGGACTTCCAATACGGAAATGCATTTCTCACACCCAGCGCGGAGGCCTATGAACGATTGCTTCTCGATGCCCTGCTTGGTGATTCAACTCTCTTTGCACGATGGGACGAAGTTGAGCGGGGCTGGGAGATTGTCGATGAACTTCTCTCCTTGTGGGCGACGACAGCAATTCCGGCAGCGAACTATGCCGCCGGTGCCTGGGGGCCAAAAGAGGCGGACGCACTCGTGCGCAGAGATGGTCGAGAATGGCGTCGGCTGTGACGAAAGCGCTGCAATCTGAGACCTGGGACGGACATGTCCTCAACGTTGCCGAGCTGCAGCGCGCGCTGCACGAGCTTCGGCCGCGCAATCCCGATGGCAGCTCCATCGCACTTGCGGCGGTGCTCAATCTCGTCGCGATCGCCAATGGGCACACCGCCACCGAAATCGATGCGCTCATCAGCACGTTGCATCATCAACCCTCACGAGCAATCATCATTGAACGGATTGCCACCGGTGATGGGATTGACGCGCATCTTGCGGCGCGCGCACAGCTGAGTCGTCCCACGGGTGTTGCAACGCGGATCGAGCTCCTCCAGCTGCAACTACACGGGCCTGCAGTGGCAGGCGCAGCAAGCGCTATCGAGGCGCTCATACGTCCAGGTCTTCCCGTATTTGTCCTCTGGCCGGGGGCCATTGCCCCCACCGATCCACTGTTTGGCGCAATTGCATCTCGGGCGGATCGTTTGATTACCGAGGTGCCCCGTGCCGACGGGGCCGACGCGATACACCGACTCTCAGATCTGGTCGCCACAACCCGCCCTGCGGTGACTGATCTCGCCTGGGCAGCACTGACCCCGTGGCGACAACTCATCAATCAGATCATCACCCAGGAACATCTCGATGGCATTCGCGATGGCGCGACGATCACCATCGCTCACAGCACGCTCCAACCGACCGTTGGCACACTGCTGTTTGCGGGTTGGCTGTGTGACAGCGCGGGAACGGCGGTCGGCGTCGATTTTCGCAGTGATCTGTTACCCGGTGATCCGAGGGTCACGGGAATTGAGATCAGCATCCCGCATCACCACACCATCACCATTCAACGCGTCACCGGGCGCGCGGCGGCGGCAATCACGGTGGTGGAAGGCGACGGGGCGACAACTGAGTCCGTACTTCCACTTCGCGAGCCCACCCGCGCAGAGCTGTTAACCGGTGAGCTGCAGCTGCAACGTCGCGACCTGCCGTTCGAGCGCGCGCTTTCACACGCCCTACGCATCTGTCGCGCATGACCGCCCCCTCGGTCCTTGTCGCTGCCGACACAACCCAGCTCGTCGATGCCGCGACGGGGATCATCACCCGGGCGCTCTCGGATATTCCACCCGGCACACATCGCTCGATCGCACTCGCGGGGGGAACCACACCACGCGCGATTTATGCCGGACTTGTCACGGCCCCGATTGAATGGGACCGGGTCACCATCCTTTTCGGAGATGAGCGCTGCGTGCCGCCGGATGATCCGCGCGCCAATTACCGGATGGCCTGCGAGGCCCTGCTTGATCACATCCCAATCCCTCGGGCAAATATTCACCGCATCCAGGGCGAATTGACGCCACGCGCGGCCCAACAGCAGGCGGAGCGCGAGCTTCGCACAGTTCTTGGAGCGGGCGTCCCTGCCATCGATTTGGTATTGCTCGGGATCGGCGCAGATGGACATACGGCTTCGCTGTTTCC
>Ga0164296_1002794_pt1 | contig 17001 bp, 14 predicted proteins | sample GEODES057metaG_FD_113533 | JGI IMG/M metagenome (GOLD analysis project Ga0164296, IMG submission 113533) | Dystrophic lake water microbial communities from Trout Bog Lake, Wisconsin, USA - GEODES057 metaG | ecosystem: Environmental > Aquatic > Freshwater > Lake | place: USA: Trout Bog Lake... | reverse complement strand
CGGCACGAGCGGCATGAAGGTGCTTGTGAACGGCGGCCTGAACCTTTCGACATTGGATGGTTGGTGGGATGAAGCCTACGCGCCCGATGTCGGCTGGGCGATCGGCCAGCGTGACGGCACGAACGCCACAGTCCTGAACGATGGCGATGCCGACAATACGGCGGCGCGGGACAATGCTGACGCCGAGGAACTGATGGCATTGTTGGAAACCATCATTGTGCCGGAATTTTATCAGCGCGACGCCAAGGGCATTCCACGCGCCTGGGTGGCACGGATGCGACGCAGCATGACGACGCTGACCCTACGCTTTAGCGCCACACGAATGGTCCAGGACTATGTCGATCAAGCCTATTCACCAGCAGCCCAAATGCTACGAGCCCGCGTGACCGATAACACACGCCTCGCTCGGCGGATGGCCGCATGGGCAGAGCGGGTAACGCGCCAGTGGCCCGACATTCATATCGGCCAGCCGAGTTTGGCGGCGACCGAAGATGGGCCGGCGATGTCGGTCCCGATTTACCTGGGCGAGCTGACTTTATCGGATGTCCGCGTAGAGGCGTACGCCGAAGCGATGTCTGCTGACGGCCCCGAGGCGGCAGTGCTGCACCCGGTCGAGGGCGTCAGCGGCGCCATCGGCGGCCATGTGTTCGTCGGCCCGATATCAACGAAGCGACCGCTGAATGATTACACCGTGCGCGTCATGCCGAGCTTTGCAGGGATTCGCGTTCCCGCCGAAATCGGTCTGATCCGCTGGGGACAATGACAGCCCCTGGATAGCGACCCGCCTGCGCCTCGGATCGACTTGCCTTGCTATCAGCCGCACGCCGCCCGCTAGGCTGAGCATTGGAGACTGTATCATGAGCCAAAACCGGTCGCGCGGCCATCGCACGCCACGCCCCAGCGAAAGAGCCCAGGACACCGGCACCTGGGAGGATGCGGTGCTGGCGAGCACGCGCCTGCTGGAAGCCCATTGCCCACTGCCCGGTCCATCGGCGGGCGATGAGGCGGAGGCCGAGAGACAATCGCTGGCAGCCTTGCTGGTCGCCTACGCTTGCGTACCCCCGACACCAGCAGAGAACGCCGATGCCAAGGACGCGTCGCGCACCGCAAACCGCCGGCAGGGCAGAAAACCCGAAGGCCACCGCACGCCAAGTGACCGTAATCCGACATAGCGAAAAAACAGATATGCGCAGGAGGCAGGTTCGTGGGACGCCGAATGGGAATTCAACACACGTCCTGCCCAGTCCGGCGACCAGTTGCACCGTCTGACCACAAACGAGACCAAGACGCCTGTAATTCAAGATCTGCCGGGTTTCTTTGGTGGAGGGGGTTGGATTCGAACCAACGTAGGCGCACGCCAACGGATTTACAGTCCGTCCCCTTTAGCCACTCGGGCACCCCTCCACGCCGGAGGCAGGCTCCCTACCCCCCAATCCCCCACCCTGTCAACGCACTCTTGACCAAGATCGCGTTTCGCCGCACCACCCAGGACGATCGACTGCGGAAACGCCCATCCACCCTCAAACGCAAAGACCACCCACCGGATGAGCACAGCCGCCACCCCGCACCGTTACCCGACTTGGCTGCCCACCCTCCTCGGCGTCTTCATCGCCGTCGGGCCGGCAGCCACCGATATGTATCTACCCGCTTTCCCCGCCGTGGAGGCCAGCTTCGGCACCGCCGCCGGAACCGCGCAATTAACGCTGGCAAGTTGGTTCGCCGGCCTCGCCGTAGGTCAGATCACCCAGGGCACGCTGTCCGATCGATTTGGCCGGCGCCTGCCGCTGATCATCGGTTTCACCCTTTTCACCATCGCCTCTGTGGGCTGCGCGCTGGCGCCAAACCTGCAAACCCTGGCGATATTGCGCGCTGTTGCCGCGTTCGGCGGATCGGCCGGCATGGTTATCGCCCGCGCCGTCGTCCGCGACTTGGCGGAAGGCCAAGCCGCCGCCGTGATGATGTCGCGCCTCGTGCTCGTCATGGGGGCTGCGCCTGTCCTGGCACCATCGATCGGCGGCCTGATCTTGATCTTCGCCCATTGGCGGGTGATTTTCTGGGTGCTGGCCGTATATGGCGCCATCGCCGCCATCCTGGCTTGGAGGGTACTGCCCGAAACCTTACCCGAAGCGAAACGCCTGCGCCTGTCCCTCACTGGCCAAGCGCAGCGCTACGGGCAAATTCTGCGCGAAAAAACCTTCCTCATGCACGCCATCATGGGTGGTTGCAGCACGTTCTGCATGTTCGCCTACCTATCCGGCTCCTCCCCAGTGTTTGAGTTGGGGTTCGGCATGTCGCCATCGGGCTTTGGGCTGATTTTCGGCCTCTGCGCCGTGGCGCTGGTTTGCGGGGCGCAACTCAATGCGCGTCTGCTGCCGATCGTCGGTCTGAACCGCATGCTGACGATCATCGCCCGCACATCGCTGTGCGGCACGATGGTTCTGTGCGCAGTCGCATTCTCCGGCATTCACAGCCTGTGGTTAACAGTGGCGCCGCTGGTGATTTCGATCGGCTGCCAAGGTTTCAATAACGCCAATTCGAACGCCGGCGCGCTCAGTCGGCACGCGCAGCACGCCGGCAGTGCATCGGCGCTGATGGGAACATTTCAGTTCAGCCTGGGCGCCAGTGCAGGGCTGGTGGTCAGCCTGCTGACGGACGGCACGCCACGCGGCATGGCGGCGATGATGTTCTGTGGCATGCTCGGCGCCGTCATCGCCGACCTCTTCCGTCCCAACCCTGAACAGAGACGCTCTACGCCATGATTGTTGGCATCCCCGCCTGTGCGAAATCCATCAATGACATGCCGTTCCACCAGACACCCGCCCGCTATGCCCAGGCAGTGCTGCACGGCGTCGGTGCCATTCCCATCCTCATCCCTCCGATGGGGGAAGCGATGCTGCCGCTGCTGGATACGCTAGCCGGTCTGCTGATCCCAGGCAGCCCCAGCAACGTGCATCCAAGCCATTACGATGGCGGAGACAGCGAAACGCCCGACCTGCACGATCTGGAACGTGACAAAACCACCCTGCCCCTGATCCGTGCCGCCGTAGGACGCGGCATCCCGGTGCTCGCGATCTGCCGTGGCATCCAGGAACTCAATGTCGCGCTTGGCGGCACGCTGCTCCAGCGCGTCCATGCACTGCCCGGCAAACGCGACCACCGGGGCGGCCCAGGGCCACAGGACGTGCGGTATGGCCCCAAGCATCCAATCCGTGTCACCGGCAGTCTCGCCAGCATCCTGGGTGCACAGGAAATCGACGTAAACTCATTGTACGGTCAGGCGCTAGACCGTTTGGCGCCGGGGCTGGTGGTGGAAGCGACGGCACCGGACGGCACGATCGAGGCTGTGGCCATGCCGCAAGCCCCTGGTTGGCTGCTGGGCGTGCAATGGCATCCGGAATGGGCGTTCGCCGGCAACCCGCACAGTGTTGCAATCTTCCGCGCTTTCGGCGATGCGTGCCGAGCGAGAGAAAACGCTTCACGAAAGGCAGCATAATCATGGACCTTCAACTGGCCGGCAAAACGGCCCTGATCACCGGCGGCTCAAAAGGTATCGGCAAAGCCGCTGCCGAAGTTCTAGCCGAGGAGGGTGTGAACCTGATCCTCGTCGCCCGCGATGCCGCACTGCTGGAGGAGACTGCTGCCGGCATCCGCTCCACCCGCCAAGTCAACGTCCGCACCATCGCCGCCGACCTGTCCAGCGACGCCGCTGTGCGCAAAGTCGCGGCAGAGGCTGGCGACATCGACATTCTGGTCAATAATGCCGGCGCCATTCCGCCGGGCGACGTGCTATCGATCGATGATACGCGCTGGCGCCAGGCGTGGGATTTGAAGGTGTTCGGCTACATCTCTTTCTGCCGGGTCATGTACGGACAGATGAAGGCGAAGCGGTCTGGCGTGATCATCAACGTGATCGGTGCCGCGGGTGAATCCTTTCCGACCAACTACATCGCCGGTGCCGCGGGCAATGCGTCACTGATGGCGTTCACCCGCGCTCTGGGCAAAGGCGCTCCGGCGGATGGGCTGCGTGTGGTGGCCATCAACCCGGGCCCGGTGGAAACCGATCGTCTGGTGATGCTGCGCAAGGCGGAGGCGAAAGAGAAGTTCGGCGACGAAAGCCGCTGGCGGGAACTGTCCGCGGGCATGCCCTTCGGCCGTCCGGCTTTCCCACGTGAAATCGGCAACGCAGTTGCCTTCCTTGCCAGTTCCGCATCCGGCTACACCACCGGAACGGTGTTGACGATTAACGGCGGCGGCTAAATCCAACGTGACCCGGCCCCACCGAACGGTGGGGCCGGGGATCGCGCTGTGACTCCGTTCAAGTCAGTTCATCTGCGACGGCAGCCATAGTGCTAGTTCGGGAAACGCCGTCAACAACGCCAGCAACACGAACATGATGACGTGGAATGGGATCGTTCCCATCACGACATCGCCGAGTTCGCCGTCCCAGATGCTCTGGATCACGAAAAGGTTGATACCGATGGGCGGCGAAATCTGACCGAGTTCGACATACATCACCAAGATGACGCCGAACCAGATTGGGTCGATGCCGTAATTCGATAGCACCGGATAAAGCAGCGGCACGGTGATCACGATCATCCCGATGCTTTCCACAAGGCACCCTAGCACGGTGTAGAGAATGAACAGCGCCCCGAAGAACTGCAGATGTGTCAGGTGTAGACCGACGAGCCAAGCGGTGACTGATTCGCCCACGCCGGCGACGCCGATGGCATAGGCATAGACGTAAGCCGCATAGATAATGAACAGCAGATTACCACAGACCCGTACAGTGTGTTGCAGGGCGGAGGAGACATGTTCCCATGTCAGTTCGCCCCAGACGATGCATAGGATCAGCGCGAACAGACAACCGCCGGATGCCGCCTCGGTCGGCGTCGCCCACCCCGCGTAGATGCTGCCCATGATGGCGCCGATCAGCAGGGCGAAGGGCACCACATCCATAAGCGCCATCATCCAGGTCTGACCGTCGTCGTCTTCCCCCTTTGGAACCGCGCCCCCGAACTGCGCCCGCACCGCGATATACGCCATGAACATAAGCGTCAGCAGAATACCGGGAATGACGCCAGCCATAAAAAGCTTTGCGACCGACGTTTCGGTAAACGAACCATATATGATCAGGGCGATGGATGGCGGCAGCAAAATGCCCAACGTCCCGCCCGCCGCCAAAGAACCAGCGGATAGGCGCTTATCATAATTGCGCGCGATCAGCTGGGGCAGTGCGACGCCGCCAATCGATGCCGCCGTTGCAACCGATGATCCGCTGATCGAGGCGAACAGCGCACAGCCGACAATATTCGTTTGCAACAACCCGCCCGGCAGCCGCGCCACCATCTTCGCCAAGCCGCGATAGATGCGGAATGAGAGGCCGCTACGCTGCATGAGTTCCGCCATGAGAACGAATAGCGGAATGGCCGTCAGCGTGAAGCTGTTCATACTGCCCCAAGTGACCAGACCGATGCCCTTCAGGGCCATCAACCCATTCTGCATCAGCAGATAGATCACGGCAGGCACGGCAATCGCGAACGGCACCGCCATACCGGCGGCCAGCAACGCCAGGAAAATCCCGAAGGATGTGATAAGCTGAATAGCTAGCTCCATCGGCCTAACCCCCGCTTGCCAGAAAGCGGCGAAAATTGCCGATCACGGAACGCACCAAGCTGATACTGCAGGCCACCATGCCGATCGGCATGGCGGCCTGCGGAATCCACAGCGGCGTCGCCAACAACGACGCCGCCGTATCCTCGGAGCGATAGGAAGACATCACGAACCGCGTCAATTGCCACACCAGCACAAGACAGAACATCAATGACAAAAGATCGAAGATCAGATGCGACAACGCCTTCATACGCGGCGATAGACGGTTCTGAACGAACTGCACGTGATGATAAGACCGATAGACCTGACAAACCGGAAGGCTGAGGAACGAGATGCCGACGATGATGTAACCACCAAGTTCGTCGGAAATCTCGAACGAGAAGTGGAACAAGTTGCGGGTTACGATTTCGAAAAAGACGATCGCAGCCATTGCGACGATCGCCACCGCACAGACCACCAAGCAGGATTTCTCCAGCCAGCTGGGGGCTGGATGGAACTGATCCTCCAGCGCTTCCGGATCGGCACTCATCGGCCGACCAGTGCCCGCACTTTCGACAGCGCATCCTTGGCCTCTGGGCCGTGGTTCTTCGCCCACTCGTCCCAATAGGAGCGCATTTTGTCGGTTGCTTCGGCAATTTCAGCTGTTGTGGCATTGGACAATACCAGACCGTCCTTGCCCCATTGCTGTGTCAACTCGCCCTCAAGGCGATCCATCTCCTGCCATGACCAGGTTGCCCATTTGACGGCAAGTTCGCGAACGATTTGTTGATTTGCCGGCGACAGAGCGGCAAGCGCCTCTTTATTGACGATAAATGTGCTGTTCACCCATGAGGTCGGGAAGGCGTAGCGATATTTCAGCAGATCATGCCAAGCGATACCGCCGCCCGAGCTTGCGGTCAGCACGCCATCGACCACGCCGCGGTCCAATGCGGCCGCCACGTCCGGCGATCCCAGGGTTAATGACACCCCGCCAAAGCGTCGAATGAACTCACCCTGTTCGGGGCTGGTGACACGCAGCTTCAAGCCTTTAATGTCACTAAGATGCTCGACCTTTTTACGTCCCCAGACGACCTGTACCGGATACCAGTATTGCGATAAAGCTTCGATCCCACGCTTGGCATAAGCGGCTTGAACGTAGGGGAAAACCAAGTCCATCGCTTTCTGAATTTCTGCCTCGCTCTGGATCAGCATTGGCAGCCGCAGCACACCGGTAACCGGAATTGTGCCCGTTGCGAAACCATCATCACCGAACTGGATAACACCGTCGGTTACACCAGCCGTGATCCCATCAGCCTTGATTGGTAGGCTTCCGCCGACATGGATATTGATGACCAGTTCACCATGAGTCTTTTCTTTGACCTCATCGGCAAAACCCATCGCCGCCTGAACCGATGGCTGTTTCGCTACCGGATTATAGACATATCCTTCCCAGGTCGTAACCGCCCATGCCGGCAGGGCCGATACCGTCACGCAAGCCGCGATCGCGGCGGATAAAATGGATTTTCTCACTGGCTCTTCCCCTCTTTTGGCGATTTTCGAAGATCGCATTGCCTATAGTAAAAAATCGACTGACCTGATTCGCTACATCTGCTCCCCTTTCTGGCCAGCAACGTTTCCCATCATCGCGCCTTAACCGGCCGCTTGGCATGACTGCTTTGCGGCACGCCTCGGTTCAACGACAAATGGGTGTGAACCCCCAGCCAGCCATGACCAGTTTTGTGGAATACCAGCGTCGCACGGCCCGGCCTGTCGAACGGCTTCCCATCTGGATCGAAGCCGGTGCTCGTCCAGGGCGCAACCACCACGGCCATGCCACCATCGTCGGATACCAGCACTCTAGCGGCGGCAAGATCGAAACGAAAATCATCTGTACACGGCCAAACATTGTCCCACTGTGTTGCGATCCACGCTTCACGATCAGGCAACACATCCTGATGCGTACCAAAAGCCAAGATCTGCGGATGGAACATTGGCCGCGCAGACGCGTAGTCCACAGCGCGAACATGGCCAGAGAAAATCTCCAGCCAGTCAATGAACCAAGCCTTCGTTATGGAATCGGCTTCCGGCAGGCTCATGGCGTGGAACTCCGTGCTAGCGATACCCCAGGCGTCAGCGAAACATACCCGAATGTGCAACACCTGGCCAATGCAATCAATACGTGCGGAATACCGTGATGATATTGCAATAATGGCATCATGTGATCTTTTCGCCCAACCCTGGCGCGCGCTCAGAAAAACCCGAGGAATCGCGGGATTTGCGAGAAGGCCAGCAGAAAGCCGACGCAGTGCGTCATGACGGCGAAATCGCTGATCGCGGACGACGTAATCTAAATCGGTGGGCGCAATCGCTGCAGCAGGGCAGCCGCTCGCTTGTCCTCCATATCCCCCAGCGCCTCGAAAACGGCGTCAGCGAGGTCGGGTCGTGCGCCAGCAACGCGGCCGAGCAAAATTATCACGGTTTCGTCGGCCACCTCGGCTGCCGCAGAAATCGTCTCTACGGTTGGCGTTGTCTGCAAAAGCGCGGTTAGCACAGCGCGCGCCTCGGTGCGGCCATGACGGCCCAAAGCCTGTGCAGCAGCCTGCACCACAAGCGGATTGGCATCGGTCAGCAGAGCGATGAGCGCTGCCGCCACCGTCTCCTCGGTTGCCGAACAACAGATGGCAGCATCGATACGCGCGGCGGGATCTGAATGACCGAGCAACGGCACAGTCACCCGAGCGGGAAGACGACACCCAAGCCGCGCCGCCGCCGCGATTGCCGCTGGCAAGCCAGGAGGCTGGATCACACCCTCGGTGATAAGCTTGGAGACCGCGCGGGCCGCGTCCCAGCCACCGATGTCGGCCAAGCTGTGCAAGGCTGCGGTCTGCTCCATGACCGGCCGGTGCTGACCGAAGCCCTTGAAGTGGCGACACAGCGCTTCCAGGTTGGGGATCGCTCCCCGCAAGCGGCGCTTCCCCGCTTCCTCGATCAAGGAGCGGTAAACCGCCCCCGTTGCAACGGGCAGAGCACGGATGAGAGCGTCATCGTCGAAGTCATCGACGTTCAATGACGACGAAGGTGCGGGTTCCGCGGCCGACGGCGGCATGGGCGTATCAAACAAATCCAGTTGCTTCATCGCCGTGCCTTCCGCGCTGGTCCGCGCGAGGTCACCGCTTGGCGAGGTCGATCACGGCGGCGAAGCCGGTTTCGGTGCCAACAGCCAGTTTGGTGCCATCGCTGCTCCAGGCCAAGGCGCTGATCGGTCCGTGCTCGGGCGGCACGATCGGCACGATGCGGGAGGATTGGATATCTGCCAGAACCACCAATCCATCAGCGAAGCCGCCCGCGACGACGTCGTTCACCGGATTTGCCGCGACCTGCGTGCAGATGATCCCGTCACCGCCAGCCAATTCAAGCGGCGCCTTCCCCATCGGACCACCGCCGAAAAACGGCCACAGGACCATCGCGTCCGCGCCGCTGGTCGCCAACCACTTGCCATTACGTGAAAAGGACAACGCTGCGGTTTTCGAGGGATAGCCGCTCATGCGCATATGCTGACCATCGGGCAGTTTCCATCCGTGCAGGGAATTCTCCTGCATGGCGCTGACCACGGCCTCACCTTCCGGATGAATGGCGATGCCGGTATGGCTGCCCTTCCATTCAAGTTTGCGCGGCGTATCGGTCTTGGCAGCGACAAACCACAGCGAGACGCCATTGTAATGCGACGCGCCGATGCGCTTGCCCTTGCCGTCAAACGCCAACCCCGTGACGGTTGATGGGTGGGTAAGTTCCTTCAATTGGGTGCCCGCCTGGTCGAACAGGCGCACGATCTTGCCGGCACTCGCAGCGATCAGACCCTTGCCCTTTTCCAGCGCATGCGTGGCAATATTTTCCACCCACTTCATGCCGAAAGAGGCCACGTCTGTGACCGCGCCATGCGCATCAGTGCGCTTCACCTGGCCGTCATCACCGCCCGAGATAAAACCGCCGCCGGCTGGGTCTATGGCGAAGGATAAGATGGCGCCATCATGCACGTCGACCTTGGCCCAAGCGGGGTCGCCATCGACCCAGCCGTCTACCCGCATCTGCCAAACCGCACCATCGCCCATGCCGAACCCTAGGCGGGTGCCATCCCGGGAAAAGCGCGCCGCGACCACGAAGGCACCGAGGTCATGGGATGTGCCACGCGTTTCCAATAGGAACGTGGCGGTAGCGGTTTGGCTCATGGTGGTTGTCTCTCGGTTCGTGTGCGCGATCGATGCGTGCGGCCTTCAGTCGGCGGCGCACCCCTCGAAACCGCGACGCAGTTGCGGACGGTTCAGGTTGCGGCCGATGAAAACCAAGCGGCTGACGCGCTGGTCACCGTCTTTCCAGGGGCCTATGAAATCACCGTCGGCGATCATGTGAACAGCCTGGAAAGCGAAGCGGCGGTCTTCATTGGCATAGTTCAGGATACCCTTGGTGCGCAGCAGGTCCTGGCCCTTTTCCTGAAGCAGCAAGCCGATCCAGGCGTTGAATTTCTCAGGATCGATCGGCGCCTCAACCTCAAAGCTCATCGACGAGATATCGTCATTGTGCTCGTGGTCATCCTCGCCCAGAAAATCGGGCTTCATTTCAAGGATGCGCGCCAAGTCGAATGCGCCTTGGTTCAGCACCTGCTCAATCGCCACGGCGCTGCGCTGGGTCCGATGGATAACAGCGAAGCGATTGATCTGACGGATCATGGCCTCGACCTGCTCCAGCTCCGCCGGGGTCACCAAGTCGGTCTTGTTCAGGATGATGACATCCGCGAAGGCGATCTGGTCGGCGGCTTCATGACTGTCTGCCAGCCGGGCCGGCAAATGCTTCGCGTCGACCACCGTTACGATCGCATCCAGACGTGTCTTCGCCTTCACGTCCTCATCGACGAAGAAGGTCTGTGCCACCGGTGCCGGATTGGCCAAGCCGGTCGTCTCGATAATGATGCCATCGAATTTGTCGCGCCGCTTCATCAAACCACCAACGATGCGGATCAGGTCGCCGCGCACGGTGCAGCAGATGCAGCCGTTGTTCATCTCGAAGACTTCTTCATCGGTATCGACAACCAGGTCATTGTCCACACCGAGTTCCCCGAACTCATTGATCACCACGGCGTATTTCCGCCCATGCTGCTCGGTTAAAATGCGATTCAGCAGGGTCGTCTTGCCGGCGCCCAGGTAACCGGTCAGCACCGTTACTGGCACTTGCGCATTGCTGTCAGCCATATCGAAGGCTCCTGTCAGAGAATGGGGCAGGGATAGCGTTTCCCCGTCTGGCGTCAACGGCGAGAGATGGTCACGCGGCGCGCTTTGGTCAATTCTTGACACTCGCGACACTGAAGGACGCCTAGTGCCGTGTTGCGGGATCACCGTCAAACAAGCACGCCCGGCACTCGACAGGCTATCTTGCCGGCGCCAAGACAGCCCCCGCCAATGGGATACCGCACCTTCAACCGCCGAGATAGCGCCTGACCGACCGGCCGAGCCGCTCGGACACCAGCAGAAAAACAACCGCAAGTGCGACCGAGACCAAGGACAAACGAGCAGCCGTCACCTCCCCACCCGGAGTCTGCAGCGCCGCGTAAATAGCGAGCGGTAAGGTCTGGGTCTGCCCCGGAATGCTGGCGGCAAAGGTTATAACAGCGCCAAATTCGCCCAACGCGGCGGCGAAACCGACACAGGCGCCAACAAAGACACCAGGTGCCGCAAGCGGCAGGGTGATGGTCACGAACCGATCGAACGGCCCAGCGCCCAGAGTGCGGGCAGCTTGCTCCAACCCTCGGTCGACGGCGTCGAGCGACAGACGGATGGACCGCAGGATCAGCGGCAGGATCATCACCGCACAGGCGAGTACCGCGCCATTGCGGGAGAAGACGAGGCGGATGCCGAAGCTTTCATAGAGATAAGACCCGATCGGTCCGCGCAGACCAAACACGATCAGAAGCAACCAGCCAACCACGACTGGCGGCAAGACCAACGGCAGATGCGCCAACGTATCCAGTATGACCCGGCCCGGGAAACGACCCCGCGATAACGCCAACCCCAAAACCAAGGCCACCGGCAACGAAAAGGCCACGGCGCGGGCCGCCACATCCAACGTCAGCCAAACCGCCTGCCAATCGTCGGAAGAGAGCAGAACATCCACGACCCCAAATCCCTCAATCGCTATCCGCACCGCCTCGGCGCGGTCAAAATCCCTTAGCACCACATCTGTGGCGCGCCATGACCGCTCGGCGCCACACAGCGGTCCCGCACAGCATACAGTAAAAACTTGGCCAACACGCACGCGCTCACACCCAGCCGGCAAGCGAGAGCCGCGAAGCTACCTAAATAGGCACATTGGCCGTTTGTGGCCGATTATCGAGGAAATTCTGGGCAATCATGGTGTTTTATGTTGTAAAAAAGACACACAATCTGGTCCGGATCGGTTTTTTGTGCGTCGCAGCAAAAAAATGATTGCATGCTGCGACTGCGAAGGGCAATCTCTTCCTTGCAGACGCACTACGGTGCACTGCTTTCTTGGACGTTTCCTCCCTAAACTTCGGCGGTGCCTCGGCACCGCCGTTTTTTTTGCCATAACGCGCCAAAGGTTCAGATCCGCGCGCCGGTTCACAACACCGTCTGGACATAAGGATATCTTTATGTCACCAGAAGGTCCGAATGGACCAGCTTCTCGCCAACCTGCGTGCCGCCGCTGAACCGACCCGCCTTCGCCTATTGGCCCTGGCGGCGCGCGGCGCGTTCTGCGTGATGGAATTCACCGAAATCCTCGGCCAATCTCAACCGCGCCTGTCACGGCACCTCAAGCTCCTATGCGAGTGCGGATTGCTGGATCGGGTGCGCGAAGGGGCCAATGTCTGGTTCGCCTTGCCAACCGGTGAAGACGGGGCTTTGGCGCGTGATTTGGTCGCGCGCCTGCCAATAGATGATCCCGTGCTGGAAGCGGACCGTCGACAAGCAGCCCGCGTCCTTGCTGAACGCGCACGGGTCGCATCCGAATCCTTCCGCCGGCAGGGCGCTGATTGGGATGAGATGCGGGCGCTCGAGTTGCCCGCCCAGGCGGTGGAGGCGGCTCTGCTGAACCTCATTCCCGCAGATTCGACCGCCAAACTGCTGGATATCGGCACCGGTACAGGACGCAACCTGGAACTGCTGGCGCCGCGCGTGCGCCAGGCGCTTGGTATCGACGCATCCAAAGCCATGCTGGCCTTGGCCCGCTCTCGCCTCTCTGGCCCAGATTTCGCGCATGTGGCCGTGCGCCAAGCGGACATGTACCGGCTGCCCCTGTCCGCCGGATCCTTCGATATCATCGTGCTACAGATGGTGCTGCACCACGCCGAGGACCCCGAAGGCGCGGTGGCAGAAGCCGCGCGTGTGCTGGCGCCTAACGGGCGCATGGTCATCATCGACCTGCATGAGCACGAACGCACCGATCTGACCGGCAAACTCGCCCACCGATGGTCCGGCTTTTCAGATGCGACGATCGCTCGGATGGCTCAGGCTGCCGGCATTGTCCTGGCATCGCCGCTATCCATCTCGACCACGACCGAGCCGGCCGCCATCGATGCCTCTTTGGCGATCCGCATCTGGCCAGCCAGCAAACCGGCTCTGACCGACTCCCCCCTTGAACGCGCCCTCTGAAAGTCTGCCATGTCCCGCCCCCATCTGCTCGACGCCCTGAAAGATCGCGTGCTGCTGTGCGACGGCGGCATGGGCAGCCGCGTGCAGGCCCTCACCCTCGACATCGAGAACGATTTCTGGGGCCGGGAGAACTGCACCGATGTGCTGGTGCTGTCGCGACCCGACTTGGTGCGAGAAATCCACCGTGGCTATTTCGAGGCCGGTGCCGACATGGTGGAAACCAACACCTTCGGTGCCTCCCCGATCACCTTGGGTGAATTTGAGCTGACTGATCGCGCCTTCGAGATCAACAAACGTGCCGGCGAACTTGCACGTGAAGCCGCCGAGACCTTTGCCGATAACCGCCATCGCTGGGTTGTTGGCAGTGTCGGTCCCGGCACCAAACTCCCCTCGCTCGGCAACATCGCGTATGACCCGCTGGAAGCCAGCCTGACCGAACAATGCCGAGGTCTGATCGCAGGCGGCGTTGATGCCATCCTGATCGAGACCTGCCAGGACACATTGCAGATCAAGGCCGCCGTCAACGGTGCAAAAATCGCGCGCCTTGCGGCCGGAACGGACACGCCGATTTTCGTGCAAGTGACCGTGGAAACCACCGGCACGCTGCTGGTCGGCCCTGATATCGCAGCCGCCGCGGCGGTTATCGGCGCATTGGATGTGCCGTTGATGGGCCTGAACTGTGCAACCGGCCCACAGGAAATGGCCGAACACGTCGCCTGGCTGGCTAAGAATTGGCCCGGATTGATATCTGTCCAACCAAACGCCGGGCTACCGGAACTGGTCGACGGACATACGCATTATCCGCTGTCAGGGGCAGACTTGGCATCCTGGCTGGACCGTTTCATCAGCGAAGACGGCGTCAACCTGATCGGCGGCTGCTGCGGCACCTCGATCCCGCATATCCAGGCGCTAGACGCCATGCTGCGCGCCAAAGGCACCAAGACCGCGGCCCAGCGGCCAGTGCCGGTGCCGCGCAGGCCCGTCTGGGTTCCCTCGGTCGCAAGCCTCTATCAAGCCGAACCGCTGAGGCAAGAAAACGCCATCTTCGCGATCGGTGAGCGGTGCAACGCCAATGGCAGTAAGAAATGGCGGGAATTGCAGGAAAAACACGACTGGGACGGATGCGTCGCCATGGGACGCGAGCAGATCGGCGAAGGATCGCACGCGCTGGATATCTGCACCGCCTTCGTCGGCCGTGACGAAAACGCCGAAATGACCGAAGTCATCCGTCGTTTCACCGCCAGCGTGAACAGCCCGCTGGTGATCGACTCGACGGAGACGCCCGTTATCGAGGCCGCGCTGAAACTCCATGGCGGTAAGCCCATCATCAACTCGATCAATTTTGAGGACGGGGAGGGCCATGCACATGATCGCCTCGTCCTGGCAAAGCGCTTCGGTGCGGCGGTGATCGCCTTGACGATCGACGAAGTGGGCATGGCAAAGACCGCCGAGGACAAGCTCCGTATCGCCCGCCGGCTCGTCGATTTTGCGTGCAATAAGCACGGGTTGGCGCAATCCGACCTGCTCATCGACCCGCTGACCTTCACCATCGCCACGGGTAACGAAGACGACCGCAAATTGGCGCAATGGACGCTGGAGGGTATCGCGGCAATTCACGCGGAATTCCCGGACATCCAAATCATTCTGGGCCTGTCCAATGTCAGTTTCGGCCTGAACCCGGCCGCACGCGCGGTGCTGAACAGCGTCTTCCTGGATTACGCACGCAAAGCAGGCATGACGGGCGCGATTATTCACGTATCCAAAATCCGGCCGATGCACCTGATACCGGAGGAAGAGCGCAAGGTCGCCGAAGACCTGATCTTCGACCGCCGAACTGACGGCTACGACCCGCTGCAACGGATGCTGGAACTATTTGCCGGCCGTAAGGCGGCGGACGCGGTAAAAAAAGAGCGCGCGGCAACTGCGGAAGGCCGCCTGAAGGACCGTATCGTCGATGGCGATCGCAAAGGTCTGACCGAAGACCTGCAAGAGGCGCTGCAAACCCTGCCCCCACTGGATATCATCAACAACGTTCTGCTCGACGGCATGAAGGTGGTGGGGGAATTGTTCGGAGCAGGCAAGATGCAGTTGCCCTTCGTGCTGCAATCAGCCGAAACGATGAAAGCCGCCGTCGCTTATCTGGAACCGTTCATGGAACGGATCGAAGGCCAGGAAAAAGGCACGATCGTGCTGGCTACCGTGAAGGGCGACGTGCACGATATCGGCAAGAACTTGGTCGATATCATCCTGACGAATAACGGCTACCGCGTCGTTAACCTTGGCATCAAAGTGCCTCTGCAAGACATGCTGACCGCGGCAAAACAACATCGCGCCCATGCCATCGGCATGTCCGGCTTGCTGGTTAAATCAACTGTCGTCATGCGCGAAAACCTGGAAGAAATGTCCCGCCAAGGTGTCGATATCCCGGTAATGCTGGGCGGCGCCGCACTGACCCGCAACTATGTGGAAGATGACTGCGTCCGCGCCTATGACTGCGGCCGAGTCGCCTATGCGCGCGATGCCTTTGACGGACTGCACCTGATGGATCGCGTGACCTCAAACGGCTTCGATGACTACCTAGCGGCAATCCAGGCGAACCGCGCAGGCAAGTCACGCAATGCCGCCAGAACCCTCGGCCAAGCGGACGCTCGCGCGTTCCAACCCGTTGATATCAAGGCCGTGCAAATCCGGCGACGGCGGGTCACGGGTGATGTCCCGGTGCCAACGCCGCCATTCTGGGGGGCAAAAATCATCGAGGCCGCGCCGAAAGCCATCGTGCCCTTTGTCAACGAACGCAGCCTGTATCAATTCCAATGGGGTTTTCGCAAACAGGGCCGGTCCTTGGACGATTTCCTTGGCTGGGCAAAACAGGAATTACGCCCCGTCATGCGCCGCATGCTTACCCTCTGCGAGGAGCAAGACATCCTGAAGCCGCAAGCCTGCTACGGCTATTGGAAAGCCGCCGGGCACGGCAACGATCTGATCATCTTTGAGCAGGATGGCACAACCGAACTGACCCGCTTCACACTCCCCCGTCAGCCCAAAGAGGACGGTGAGTGCATTGCCGATTTCTTCCGCGATGTGGACGATGAAGAACGTGACGTCATCGCCCTGCAAGTCGTCACAGTGGGACAAAAAGCATCCGACACCGCGCGCACATGGTTCGAAGCCAACCGCTATCAAGACTATCTCTATCTGCACGGCCTATCCGTCGAGATGGCCGAAGCGATGGCTGAATACGTCCACAAGCGGATCCGCGCCGAACTCGGGTTCGCGTCCGAGGATGATCGGGATTTGGAGAAGATGCTGGCCCAGTCCTATCGTGGCAGCCGCTACTCCTTCGGCTACCCTGCCTGCCCGCGGCTCGAAGACCAGGAGCCGATCCTAGCGCTGCTAGGGGCAGACCGGATCGGCGTGTCGCTTTCAGACGAATCGCAGTTGCATCCTGAACAATCCACCAGCGCCATCGTTGTATTGAACCCGAGAGCCAAATATTTCTCGGTCTGAGCCGGGCACGGCCAATTCCGCCATGCTTGCCCGGTGGCTGACGGGTTTACATTGTCTGGTGGGCGGGAAACTTGGCCAATCAGCGCAGTTTTCGCGCATTTCAGCAGACAGAAAACGCACTATCTGTCTGTTCTAAAATATGATTCACGCCTCCGTATGCTGCCATCTCCGGCGATCACGCGTCGTTGTATGATCGCGTGATTCACGCCTCCGTATGCTGCCATCTCCGGCGATCACGCGTCGTTGT
>Ga0164296_1002792_pt1 | contig 17005 bp, 10 predicted proteins | sample GEODES057metaG_FD_113533 | JGI IMG/M metagenome (GOLD analysis project Ga0164296, IMG submission 113533) | Dystrophic lake water microbial communities from Trout Bog Lake, Wisconsin, USA - GEODES057 metaG | ecosystem: Environmental > Aquatic > Freshwater > Lake | place: USA: Trout Bog Lake... | reverse complement strand
TGAGAGCGTTGCTTTTAAAGTGTTGGTGTTCAGTGCTGAGTGATCGACACTGAGTAAATAACCCACCGCACTCAAATGCGTTGTGCACTCTTGAGTTTGAGTCCCTTTTAAGCGCCCCAATCCCAACCACAAGGAGTAAACTGCCCTCGTCAAACCTACATAGAGAAGACGCAGATCTTCTCTCAACCTCTCTATCTCAGGATCTGGCGCAGGCTCATCTCCCAAAACCTTGGATTTGTCCTTGGTTTGGGCTTTCTTATAAATTCCCAAAAAAGGCATCATTACAATGGGAAACTCAAGCCCCTTGGATTTGTGAATGGTGATCACCCTTACAACATCACTCTCGCTTTCAAGCCTCAGCGTGTGTTCATCCAGATCATTGAAGTCAGAGACAATGGTTTGCATCAAAGCGTTGATGAGGGCTTGAGGCGTCTTCATGCTCAACGACCAACTTTGAAGAATTTCTGCCAAATGAAGAACGTTGGTCAAGCACCTCTCGCCCCCTTGGCCATTGAGTATCCACTTTTGAGGCAATGAGAGCGCAAACAAGGTCTCTCTCAACATGGCAAAAACACCTTTGTTGCCCCATGTTTCATTCAATTTTTTTGCCAAAGCTGCATAGCTGTCAAAAACTTCATCTTCAATGAGCAAGGTTTTGAGTTCAACTTGCGACAAACCAAACATCGGACTGGCTAAAGCCGCGCGCAAGAGCCTTGCATCCGTGCAACGATGCACGGCCTTTAGCCAAAAGAGTAAATCCTTGGCCTGCTGAGATTTAAAAACGGAATCTCTATCTGACATAAACACGCTGGCAATGCCTCTTTGGCTCAAAGCTCGTCTGACCGATCTCGCCTCGCTCCCCGTTCTAACCAATATGGCTATATCTGATGGTTTTAGAGCTTTAAGATCTTGACCCTGCGTTAGATCCTTCTGAGTGGTTAAAAATCCAACCCCATCGCTCTGAAGCCAATCCAAAACCTGTTGCGCGCAATGATGAGAAAACTCTTCTTGCAATTGAGAACCTGCCTTGGGAGTCAAATCACATGCCCATTTCAAAACAGCAAAAGGCTCACCCTTGGATACAAATTCTTGTTCAACACCATGGGCCACCACAGAAACATAGGGCAATGGGCTCACCTCTTTTGAACCATAGAGGAACGCCCCCTCTGCAGAAGCCTCCGCCTTTTCAAAAAGGCCATTGACCACTTCCACAACAGAATGCGTAGAGCGGTAGTTTTTGCTCAAAACAAAATGTCTGCCCCTTGTGGCCTCCTTGGCTTTGATGTAGATGTTGACATCTGCCCCCCTGAAAGCATAGATGGATTGCTTAGGGTCTCCAATCAGACAAACACAAGTTGCGTCAATGTTGCTTTGAATCGAATAAATTTCATTGAATATGGCGTACTGAATTGGAGATGTGTCTTGAAACTCATCGATCAATATCACGGGAAATTGTTGCTTGATTTTTTCCTTCAATTCTTGAGCGTGCTCATTTTTCAAACCTTTAAACAATCGGCTCAACAAGTCAGGAAACCCAAATACTTTTCTTTGACGCTTGATCAAATCAACCTGTGCTTGGATCTGCTCCACCACAAAAGGCTCCAAGATTTCAGCCAAGGGTTCAAGTGAAAATAAAGTGTCATAAGCATCTTCAAAACGTTCAAAGCAGGCGGGCGTGTCTTTGAGGACTCCCTTCTTGAGCATTTTGATCAGACCACTTTTGGTGAGCTTGAAGCACTGATCTTTGTCCAAAGCGCCCGTGCCTATCGAATCCTTTGACTCACACCAATTCCCGAGATCCTTCAAAGTTTCGTTGAGCTTATCAATTTTGAACCGTCTACCATCCCAATCACTGGCAAAGTGAGTAATCTCATGATTCAACCACGTCTGCATCTCATGCACATCAGTCAACAACTCTTGACTCAAGTCACGGTGCAATGCCTCAGCCTTTAGCCGCCACGGTGCAATCAAGTCACCCAGTTGAGCAGTGGTGGGCGTCTCATCCCTCTCGCCATCTTGACGGACATTGACCTCCAAAGCATAAGCTTTGAAGTGCTTTTGCATCAACAGTACCAGACTCTCAAAACCTTTGGTCCAAGTCGATTTCAACGCTTTTGCATCGTCCTGTGAAAGCGCATAAACATGCTTCCTCCAAAAATCCTCAGTGGCGTGTGTTTGAATCTCTTGCTCTTGAACACTGAGCTCATCTTCAAAGGGCTGACCCGTTAGGATTGCATACTCTTTGAGCACACGTTGACACCAGGCATCAATGGTAAGCACGCAAGCCTCATCCATTTGATTAGAGGCTTCAAATAGTCTCCAGGCTGCAATGTTTTTTTCCTCTTGAGTCGAATAAGACTGCAAAAGACCTTGAACAAACGGATCAGCATCTGCATTGATGTTTTGGCGCAAAGCTTGTGCAATATCTGTGAGTCGGCGTTGTATTCGGTCGATCAACTCTTGTGTTGCAGCTTTGGTGAATGTCATTACCAAAATTTGTGCAGGTGCCAATGGCTGCCTAAAGGCAAATGGCTCACCATGACCCAGAATCAATCTGACATAAAGTGCTGCAATGGTGTAGGTTTTGCCCGTACCGGCGCTTGCCTCAATGAGACTGCTCCCATACAAGGGAAAGGTGAGCGCGTTGAGCTCTTGAGGAGTGGTGAATTCAATCCCCATCTTGTCCAAAAACCTTTACTTCAATATCATTTTTACTCCACTGCACAAGGGGTAGATACAAAACAGTCCAAAGTGCCGTGACAGAAGGTGAGCTCACAAGCGCATCAAAGCTCGAAAATTCTCTGACCCAAGAAGGATCTTTCAGTTCAGCAAAGTCTGCACCCCCATTGAATTGTGAACCCTCAAAGGCTTCACGTGCTTTCTCTAGTCTTTCTTCCAGTGCAAAGGCAACTGCAGTTTTAAAAGGCACTGGCATAACCCTACCCTGCCCCAAATGAAATAGGCCCAACATCCTCAAGAGCAAAGCCTTTGCTGGAATCGCTTCCATCGGTGGAGCGCTCACCATTGAATCTGAAAAAATCCACTTCACTGAGGACTTAAAGCCACATGCACCCATGTAAACACTGGTGAGCCAGGGTGCCAAGAGGTGGTCGAACTTGAACTTTTTTTGTGCAAACAATCGACTCGCTGAGATCTTCAACACAACGGGAGTCGCTTGTTCATGGCTTGAGAAATGCACTTGGATGCTGTCTTTTGCGATCTCTTGCTCTAAAGCGTCACACAATCTCAAATCCACACGCTCCAGGACTGGATTGCTGGTTTGAATGATCTCTAAATAGTGACCGACTGGCTCATGCATAGCGTCAAGCACATCTTGCATCAACTCGTCACCCAACTTACCCATGCTGAGCCTGCCCTCGGCTTTGAGTTGTAGTGCCTTTTGATCAAATAGCAATTCCAAATCCGCACTCTTTGAACCGATATCTAGTCCACAACGCATGAGTTCATCTTTGATGCCATACAAATCCAAGCCCCCCAAACTCATGGGCTCACTGTCGGGCAGGTTCGCCTCAATCTCATCAAAGCTGATGTTCAATTCATGTCGAAAGAAATACTTGCTCGGGTTCTTCGTATAGGAGATCAACTCTTGCAGTGAAACGGGTTTCAGAATTGGATTTACTTTTCTCAACACTTCCACATCGACTTCGCCCAACAAAGCACTCATTGCTTGCTCAAGCTCTGGGTCTGAAACACCCCTCGCCGGCCATTCATCATCGTTCATGCGACCCAGTGCATCATCCTTTGCATGCAAAACTTGCCACTCTTTTGCAAAAGTCCACATTTCGCTTGCGGGATCAAAATACTTTCGACCAAAGGGTTGTGCAGGATGAGCAGTTGTGATTTGCTCCAACTTATCCTCTCCATAAATGGAGCGAATGTATTGCCTCAATTGAGTCACCAAAACACTTGGTGATTTGTGCGAGTTGTCCCTTGCTCCAAATCCGCTCCAGCTGATGTACAAGGTTTGCCTAGCCGATAGCAAGGCCTCAAGCAACAAAGCCCGATCGTCCTCTTTGCGCGATCGGTCTCCTGCCCTTTTCTGGCCCGCAAGCTGCATGAGGTCAAAGGGATGAACGGGATTTGACTTTGGAAAATCTCCCTCATTAAGCCCCAGCAAGCACACCACTTTGAAAGGTGCCGATCTCATCGTCTTCATGGCACAAAAGGTGACCCCAGAAGCTCTGAGTCTTTGTTTTTTGGGTGGAAGCTTGAGAATCTCAAGCCACGCTTGAGCTGCAACCTCGAGCTCAATGGTCTCATCGTAATCGGCTGCATCAAGTGCCTTTTCGAACTCACCCAATGCGCTAGACAATGCCAATTGAATACTCAATTCCTGCGAACTTTGTGGCTCCATCCATTGACTCATCAAGTTGGAAAAATCCGCAACCCAAACTTTTGAACTCTTTGGAGTCTTGGAAGTTGACCACCATGAAATCAAGCACTCCAAAACCCTTGCAAAATTCCCGACCACTTGTGCGTCCAAACCTTGGACCGATGGGTGAGGCTGAACCCAACCTTGATCTTGATTAGCGATGGGTTGCGAGGCGAAAGATCCACTCAAGTATCCAAGCACCATTCTTTGCAACCCAAAGAGCAATGTGTTGGTGTGCCCGCAATCTTCAAAGCCCAACTCTTGTCTGTGCGATGCACTCAAACCCCACCTGGCCCCCGAGTCCATGAGCCAAGACTCCAAGACGTCTAACCCTTGCACATCAAATCCAAAGCGTTTGGATACAGCAGGAATTTTGATGATTTCTAAAATCTCACTCAATCCCACTTTTTGGCTTTGGATTTGACACAACCACTTCATTGCTCCAACCAAGGGATGATTAACCAGGTGCACGACGTCTGAAATACCAAAAGGAATATATCGAGGATCACTTTTATCGTATTGACCAAAGATCGCCTCGATGTTTGGCGCTGCAGTATCAATATCAGGCAACATCACCACAACGTCTTTGGGCTCTAGTCGAGATACACCTTGCGACACAGCCCATTCATCCGTCATCATCATGAGGAGTTGATCGTGCAAAACCTCAAGCTCTCTGGTTAACCCATGAGCGATGTGAAATACCAAAGATCCATCTAAGAGAGAATTTTCTTGCCCCTTTGGATTCTGAGAATTGCTAAAAGCAGTTTGAATCTCTGAGACTGGCTGTAGATCTCGAATTTGATGTTGAATTGACTCCAAAAGAGTTCCACGTTTTGACTCCTCGGTATCAAACACATCAACCCGCATCTGATCGAAATGATTGAATGAAGATTCAAAGGAATCAAATCGATCCAACAAGCGAATGAAATCCCTAGACTGTCTGCCCCAATTGGCAAGAATTGGATTTGCATATTCGTGCATCACAGACAAGTCAACATCCCTCAAGGAAATCTGCCCTTTGTCCTTCAGCCGATGCTGAGAGGCGTCAAAGAGCTCGCGGCCTGAGGATATGTCTCCCCAATAATATTGACATGGACTGTTGATGCACAAGATCACCTGCACTTCTTTGGAGAGTGCAGACAAAAATTCAAGCATTTGCTGCGGCAGGGAAGAAAATCCAAACAAAACCAAGCGTTTAGGCCAAGTTGAACTTTTCGCATGTGCGGAGTTCAACTCCTGCATGACAGTGGCATGCAAATTGGGTCTGATCCCCAAGATCTGCTCTGGCATTAGCTCTGCCAATATAGCCCGCCATAGAACTGCTTGCCAGCTTTGATCTTTTGAAAGCGGTGTGGTTCTAGAGAGCTGATCAATCAAAACATCTTGGCCTCTCTCCCAAGCTTTGAGCCAATCGCTTCGATAGACCTGGTATTGATCAAACAAGTCGGCTATCAATTGAGCCAACTCGTAATGGCGGGTTCGAGGGGATTTGTCGAGATAGCTTTTGATTTGGGAGAACTCACTGAGTTCGAGGTGTCTGGAGATGAGGCGCATCACCCGCCACACCAATGCCTCTCGGTCAGTGGGAGAGTAGCCAGACAAAGCCGACTGATGAACAACCTTTCTATAGAGCTCCCAAATCACGCGGCCAGGCAACTCCACTTGAGCGACCGCACAAACACCCCAGTCATCGGCCATTTTCATTTTGACCCACTCAGTGAGTGCTTGACTGGGCGCCAAAATGATCTCCCTGTCTAAAGAGGACAAAGGATAGCGTCCCAACCACTCAAAAAGCGTCTCAGCCAGTAACTCAAGACGATTGCCATGTATGGCAATTAAACCTGGCTTAATCATGGTTGTGCTGACAATAGCGAACCACTTAAGGGTTCAACTGTTCACCTGAGGATGAAGTAAAGTGCGACGACGAGCAAAGCCGCGAGAGCGATGTTTCTTGCGTTGAAAAGACCAGAGCTGTCGGAAACATCGGCTGCATCAGGACTTGAGGCCTGAAGAGGTGCATCTGCAGCAACTGAGGGCATCAACTTGGAGGTCTCCAGATCGAACTTTTTGAAGAACTCTTCGGACAAGGATTTAGCTGCACCGTCGATCAAGCGTTGACCGAGTTGGGCAATTTTCCCTCCCACCTGAGCGTTCACCACATACTGCAACTCGCACCCGCCCTCATTGGGGAGTAACTTCACTTGAGCTTGTCCTTTGCCAAAACCCGCTACACCACCTTGACCCTCAAAGTTCAATGTGTAACTTGCTGGTGGATTCATCTCTGAGAGCATGATCTTGCCTGAGAATTTTGCAGACACGGGACCAATTTTCAAAGCCATTCCGATTTGATACTCTTCGGGCGTTGTTTGCTCAATTCGATCACATCCGGGAATGCAAGCTTTGAGCACTTCAGGGTTATTCAAACAATCCCATGCCTGTTGCTGAGTGACAGCCAACTGTCTTGTGCCTTGCATGTCCATGAAAATGCTCCTCAATTCAAAAAAACGATTAAATTCAATACCAAAAGGCGCTAACCTGCATCTTACACTCAGGCCTTGACCAATTTCTCAATCCCCTGAGTCAAATTCTTGAGGTGATTCAAATTGTGAATGGCCAAGGACTTGTCAGCAAAGCGATTGAGCAATGTGGCTCCCTTGGCCAATGGCTCATAAGCATCAAAACGAAGCAAAGGATTGAGCCACAAGATCTTTCGGGTGCTGCGCTTGAGCCACTCAAGCTCACGCTCGAGCTCTTTGGCGTCCCCCGTATCCAACCCATCACTCACCAACAGAACCATGGTCCTTTGGGAAACCAATTTTTTTGCATGGTGTTGATGCAACTCTTTGAGTGCGTGCCCCAAACGAGTACCTCCAGCAAAATCTTTGATCAACACATTGGTTTGGGCCAGCATTTCATCCACATCTCGTGTCTTAAAGGCTGGACTCAAGTCAGTGAGTTCAGTGCCAAAGGCCATGAACTCGCGCGCCTTTAAGTGTTGGGTCGATTGATGCAAGAACGACAAAAGCATTCGAGCATAACGCTCCATTGAGCCAGAAACATCAATCAAAACCAGCAGTGGCAATGGCTTTCTTTGCGCACCCAAAAGAGGAAACGTCAACGACTCTCCATCATGTGTAGCCGCCCTTTGGAGCAACTTGGACCAGTTAACCCTTGATCCGCGCGGCATGGAACGCTTTCGACGGATGGGCAGCTTGGGAATATTTAGGGGAGTCTCTTGCGCCAAGCGTTGCACAAGCTGGTACTCGTGACCCTGAAGGGAGTTGAAGTCCGCTTGCCGCAACCTGGCCAAGTCGCTGGCCGTCATCGCTGCATCAAACTCCAGTGGATCATCCTTTTGAGTAGGAGTGGCCATGTTCAAGGCGTCCTTGGGCCGCATGGCATCACTCACCCTTGCACGCTTGGGCTTGACGTCCTTTTTACCCTCTTGGGTCGGCAACATTTGCGTCAAAAGTTGATTCGCCCATTTGGGATCTTTGAAATACAAATCAAAGATCTCCTTGAAGATGATTCGCTCATTTTGATGACTCACCAAAACCGATTCCAGGGCATATTCAAAATCGTGCTTGTTGGCCAAGCCAACAATCTGAGCGGATTCAATGGCCAACGATATTTTTCGACTGTCAACACCCACCCCCGCACGCCTGAGCGCTCGAGCGAAGCCAACCATGTTTTGTGGCCATTTGCCGTGTCTTGCGTCACCGAGTTGCATGGAGCTTGTTATGAAGAGTGAGTCAATGAATGCTGTGCCCAGATCTTAAAAGCACAAAAGCTCAAAGCATGAGCCCATCAAGGCGCCAATAAAGAATCCACCATGGGAGTGAGAGCCTCCACGTCCTCGCGCTGCTTGAAGAGAATGCCCGCTGTATCTGAGACCAATTCTGGATCAATGTTCAAAGTATCAAGGGCCACCAGTGCTCGTGCCCACTCAACACTCTCAGCAATGCCTGGACTGCGGGAGAAAGCATCTGCAAAGGGAGCAGATCTGAGTTTTTCTACAAATTTTGAAATTTGTTCGGTCAATTGAGCACTGGCCGTGGGCACTTGAGAGCGGATGATCTCAAGCTCCCTTTCTCGCTCGGGATAATCCATCCAGTGGTACAAACAACGACGCTTGACTGCGTCATTTAACTCACGTGTTCTGTTGCTGGTCAATATGGTGACCGGCGTGCTCATGGCTTTGATTGTGCCAAGCTCAGGAATGCTCACCTGGTACTCGCCCAAATACTCAAGCAAAAAAGCCTCAAAAGGCTCATCTGCACGGTCTACCTCATCGATCAAAAGGACGGCCCCAGGAAGTGGAGCCTCCAGAGCTTGAAGCAAAGGGCGGCGGATGAGATATTTGGGCTGATAAACCTCTTGCTCAAGACCCTCTATACTGGTGCCCGATTGAGCCTGAGAGGCTCTCATGTGAAGCATTTGAGCGGCGTAATTCCACTCATACAAGGCCTCTCTGAGCTCAAGACCGTCATAGCACTGCAGCCGCACCAAGGCACGAGTGAGAACTTTGGCAAGCGCCTTGGCAAGCTCCGTCTTGCCCACCCCAGGTTCACCCTCTAGGAGCAGGGGCCTTTGGAGTTTGAGTGCTAAAAAGACGGCTGTGGCCAATCTGCGATCGGCCTCATACCCCACCTCTTTCAAGGCGAGGATCAATGCATCAATGGAGACCATTTAGAGCAAGTATTTCACTGCTCGCTGTGTTTGAACGCTGATCAAGTGAGCGCGGTACTCGGCTGAGGCATGAATATCAGCGTTCAATTCTGACGCATCAATTGCAACCGAGGCAGCAGACTCAACGGTAAAGCTCTTGTTCAATGCAGCCTCTAAGCCTGCATGTCTGAAGACACCTTGAGAGCTCGCACCCGTAACCGCTACATGAACACCCTCAGCGGTTTGGGCCAAGAAAATCCCCACCATCGCAAAGCGAGAGGCTTGCTGCTTGAATTTCAAGTAAACGGCTTTCTTGGGAATTGGGAACTCGATCGCTTTGATGATCTCTCCGCCCTCCAAGGCGGTTGAGAACATGCCCAAGAAAAAGTCGTTTGCGTTGATAACGCGACGGTTGGTGTGCACTTTGGCACCCAAAGCCAATACGGCGCTTGGATAGCAAGCCGAAGGGTCGTTGTTGGCAACCGAGCCACCAATCGTGCCCATGGCACGCACTTGTTTATCTCCAATGTGACCGGCCAAATCAGCCAAAGCAGGTATGTGTTTGATCACCAACTCGTTGCTCGCAACCTCAGCATGGCGACTCATGGCGCCAATGATCAGTGAAGCGCCATTGAGCGTGATGCCTTTGAGCTCGGGAACTTGTGACAAGTCAACCAAAGCCTCTGGACTGGCCAGGCGTTGCTTCATGGAAGCCAGCAAAGTTTGACCTCCAGCCAAAGGCTGAGAGCCGTGTTCGATCAATTTAGCAACATCACTCAATGAGTGGGGGCGTTCGTAGGTAAATGCGTACATGTTTGATGCTCTCAATAACGAATAGGTTTAGACAATATTATCACTCAAGCGTGACTTGCTTTTTGAATGGCCGCCCAAACCCTGTGTGGGGTTGCGGGCATGTCCAAGTCTTTGACCCCCAATGGGGCCAATGCATCGAGCACGGCATTGATCACGGCTGGAGGAGACCCGATGGCCCCCGCCTCGCCACACCCCTTGGTGCCCAAGGGATTATGGGTGCAAGGCGTGCAAACGTGACCAATCTCGAAATGAGGGAAATCGTCTGCTCTGGGCATGGTGTAGTCCATGAATGAGCCCGTGAGCAATTGACCTGTTTGGGGATCATAGACACAATTCTCAAGCAGTGCTTGTCCGATGCCTTGGACCAAACCACCATGAATTTGCCCCTCAACAATCATTGGGTTGATGATGGTTCCAAAGTCATCAACAGCCGTGAAACGGTCCACACGGGTCACCCCGGTTTGAGGATCGATCTCAACTTCACAAATGTAGGTGCCTGCAGGAAATGTGAAGTTTGTGGGATCGTAAAAAGCCGTTTCATTCAACCCTGGTTCCAATTTGTCCAGCGGGTAGTTGTGGGGCACATAGGCTGTGAGCGCTACTTGTCCAAATGTGACCTTCTTATCCGTGCCTTTGACGGTGAATTCACCATTTTTGAATTCGATGTCAACATCACTGGCTTCGAGCAAGTGAGCAGCAATTTTTTTTGCTTTCGTCTCAATCTTATCAATCGCTCTCATGATGGCAGCACCCCCCACCGATATGGAGCGAGAACCATAGGTTCCCATACCAAAGGGAACTCGGCCTGTGTCACCATGAACGACATCGACTTGATCAACGGACAACCCCAGGCGAGCAGCTACAACCTGCGCGAAAGTTGTCTCATGACCTTGCCCGTGACTGTGTGAACCCGTGAAAACAGTGACACTTCCCGTGGGATGCACTCTCACCTCACCACACTCAAATAGGCCCGCACGAGCTCCCAACGCACCAGCAATGTTGCTCGGTGCTATGCCACAAGCCTCAATGTAGCTTGAGTAGCCGACCCCTCTTAACATACCTCGAGCCTGGGAATCGGCCTTGCGCTTGGCGTATCCAGAGACGTCTGCTTTTTGTTGAGCCTGACTCATGCAAGCATGAAAGTCACCGACGTCATACTGCAAGGCAACTGGAGTTTGATAGGGAAATTGCTGGATGAAATTCTTGGTGCGAATTTCATCTTGACCCATCCCCATTTCCCAAGCAGCACGAGAGACCAAGCGCTCCAAAAGATAGGTTGCCTCAGGACGACCTGCACCGCGGTACGCATCAACGGGCGCAGTGTTTGTAAACCACGCATCCACCTCAACATAAATTTGAGGCGTCTTGTATTGACCCGCCAACAAAGTGGCATACAAAATGGTTGGAACAGCTGTGGCGAAGGTTGACAAATAGGCGCCCAAATTGGCATTGGTGTGTACCCTCAACGCCAAAAAGTGACCGTCTTTATCCAGCGCCATCTCCGCGTGACTTGCATGATCTCTGCCGTGAGCATCGCTTAAAAAGGCCTCGCCTCTTTCGCAATTCCATTTGATGTTGCGATTGAGTTTTTTAGAGGCCCATGTCAAGCACACGTCCTCCGCATACAAATAAATCTTAGAGCCAAATCCACCTCCCACATCGGGAGCGATCACACGCACTTTGTGCTCAGGCAAACCCATCACAAACGCGGTCATCAACAAGCGCTCAACGTGTGGATTTTGATTGGAGACATACAAGGTGTACTCATCACTGGCACGGTTGTAGGAGCCAATGGCAGCTCTGGGCTCCATGGCATTGGGCACCAGCCTGTTGTTGATCAAATCAAGCTTGGTCACGTGATGCGCATGCTTAAAAGCCTCGTCAACTTGACCCTTGTCACCAATGGCCCAGTGATAGCACAAATTATCAGGTGCCTCTGGGTGCAAAACGGGTAGATGAGCACCTTTGGCACTCACTTGCGCGACATCGACCACACTGGGGAGCTCTTCATAGTGAACCTCCACCAATTCAGCCGCTGCTCGTGCTTGCTCCAAAGTCTCAGCCACCACCATCGCAACGTGGTCCCCCACATAACGCACTCGGTCCAAGGCCAAAATCGGGTGAGCAGGCTCTTTCATGGGCTGCCCATCGGTGCTTGTGATCAGCCAACCACAGGGCAATCCATTTATTTTGTCGCCCTGAACGTCACGACCCGTGAAGACCTCAATCACGCCTGGCGATTTGAGCGCTGCCGCTGTATCGACAGAGAGCACCTTGGCATGGGCATGGGGTGAGCGCACAAAATAAGCATGGGTCATGTTGGGCAGATCAATGTCATCGGTGTACTGCCCTGCACCCGTTAAGAATCGGTAGTCCTCCTTGCGTCGAACAGACTCACCGATGTGAGGTAGATTGGAAAAATCAGATGCACCCATGACTTGTCTCCCTATCGAATTTTTTATAAATCACTTACAAATTAAACGAAAAACCATGTACTCAATCCAGCGATTGGGCTTTATTTCATGTTGGCCGCACCCATTTGGACGGCTTTGACGATGTTTTGATAACCCGTGCAACGGCACAAATTGCCTTCTAGCTGCTCACGAATTTGGGCTTCATCGGCATTGGGGTGACGAGAGCACAAATCAACTGCACTCATGACCATGCCAGGTGTACAAAATCCGCATTGCAATCCATGACACTCTTTGAAAGCGGCTTGCATGGGATGCAAGGTTCCGTCCTTCTGTGCCAAGCCCTCAATGGTGGTGATGTGAGAGCCCGCAGCTTGTAGTGCCAGCACATTGCACGACTTGATGCTTCTGCCGTCCATCAAAACGGTACAAGCCCCGCACTGGGCAGTATCACAACCAACATGGGTTCCTGTGAGATGCAGTGACTCTCTGAGGGCTTGAACCAACAGCGTATTGGGCTCAACATTGAGGGTCACCTCTTTTTGATTGACGTTCATCTTTAACTGCTGCATAACGGACTCCGAGATTGATAAATGAATGGATCACCCCAAAACCTTCATCATTGAAAGTCTTGGCAAAAAGCGAAATAGGTAATACCCTAGTCAACTTTTAAATTTCGTGAAGAAAGGACCCTTGAAGTACTCTTCAAGACTCCCCATGGTTCAACGCTGATTCTGCATCAAAATGGAACTTCAGTTTGAACCCATCAAAATCGTCAGTTTCACGACAGTTTGAGCCCCACTTAGAACATGCAATTACATGTTTCGAGGTTGAGAAGGCGCAAATAAAGCGCCCAAAGTCAAAAGGGCTCAGAGCGGTTAAAATGTAGGGTTCGCCTATTGAACCAAGACCCCACGAAGGCCTTGGAACAGGAAGGTTTGACAAGCCTTTCACTTGAAGCCCTAAGGACAGATTTGCATGAACGCATTACTCAAGCTCTCCAAGTGGATTGACCACTTGACCCATCAACTCTCTCATTTGGCAACCATTTGCGTGCTCTTGGCCGCTGCTGTGTCTGCCTTGAATGCCTTTGTGCGTTACGGCTTTGACTGGAGCTCCAACGCTTTTCTTGAAATTCAGTGGTATTTGTTTGCTGTAACCGTGATGCTGGGCGCCCCTTGGGTCTTGAAGCTCAACGAGCACGTGCGCGTGGATTTGCTCTACAGCAAGTACAAAGGGTCTTGGCCCGTTTGGATCGATTTGATGGGTCTGTTGTTTTTCTTGCTTCCCGTGATGTCATTCATCGGCTGGCTCAGTTGGCCCTTGTTTTGGAACGCGGTGAGCAGTGGAGAGATGTCAGCCAATGCTGGAGGACTGCTCAGATGGCCTGTCATGCTCCTCTTGCCCCTTGGCTTTGGCCTGGTGTGCTTGCAAGGGCTGAGCGAGGTGATCAAGCGTGTGGCTCACTTGATGGGACGCATTGAGCTTGATTTGCACTACGAAAAACCCATGCAATAAAAAGAAAGTAACAACATGGAAATGCAAAACTTCGCACCCATCATGTTTGGCCTATTGGTCTTGGTGATGCTCATCGGCTTTCCCGTGGCCTTTTCTTTGTCTGCTTTGGGACTTGGATGCGGCATCTTTGCCATCCAAATGGGTTGGTTTCCTGCCAGCTTCATGGCCAATTTACCCCTCAACGTTTTTGGCATCTTAAGCAATGACTTGCTCTTGGCTATTCCATTTTTCACTTTCATGGGCGCGGTGCTTGAAAAATGCGGACTTGCAGAAGACATGCTCGACTCCATGGGGCAACTCTTTGGCCCTGTCAAAGGAGGCTTGGGTTACTCGGTCATCATCGTGGGCTTCATCTTAGGCGCCATCACAGGCACCGTAGCCGGTCAGGTCATCGCCATGGCATTGATCTCTTTGCCTGTCATGATCCGATATGGCTACAACATGCGCTACGCAACTGGTGTATTGGCCGCCTCTGGCACCATCACGCAATTGGTACCTCCTTCTTTGGTCTTGATCGTCATGGCTGATCAATTGGGTCGCTCTGTGGGTGACATGTACAAAGGCGCCTGGGGCCCTGCGATTTTGCAGGTCACGCTCTTTGCGCTCTACACCTTTGCCCTAGGTATCCTTAAGCCACAAGATGTTCCAGGTGTCCCCAAAGAGGCCCGCACTTTAAAGGGCTGGGCTTTGTGGTTCAAGTGCCTCAAAGGCATCATTCCCTCAGCTCTGTTGATCTTCGCTGTGTTGGGCTCCATGGGAGGATTGCCGGGCATGAACACCGCCATCGCAACTCCTACCGAGGCTGGTGCGATGGGTTGCATGGGCGCCCTGCTCTTGGCTGCCATTCACGCCAGACTCACCAAATCCTTGGTTTGGGAAGCCATGTACAGCACCATGCGTTTGACAGCCATGGTGGTCTTCATCTTGATTGGCTCCAGAGTCTTCTCCATGGTGTTTCAAGGGGTTGACGGAGCCAAGTGGGTTGAGAGCATGCTGACAGGTTTGCCCGGCGGACAGGTGGGCTTTTTACTCGTGGTCAATGCCTTCATATTCTTTTTGGCTTTTTTCTTGGATTTCTTTGAAATTGCATTCATCATCCTGCCCCTCTTGGGTCCAGTGGCCAACAAACTGGGCATTGACTTGGTGTGGTTTGGGGTGCTTTTGTGCGTGAACATGCAAACCAGCTTCATGCATCCCCCATTTGGTTTTGCCCTGTTTTACCTGCGTGGCATTGCAGACACCCTCTTCAAAGAGGGCCGTATTGCCAAACCCATCGCCTCATCTGACATTTACATGGGCGCAATACCTTGGGTCATCATGCAACTCATCTTGGTGGTGATCGTCATTTTTGTGCCTCAAAGTGTCACCCTCTTCATCGACAAAGAAGAGAAGATCGATTTGGACAAAGTGGTGATTGAAATGCCAATGGATACGCCCTTGAGCGCCTCACCCGACGAGCAAAACCCTCTGGCTCCTGAGCAAGCCCCAGAGAGCAACAACGCTCAAAAAGCCCCTGAGGACGATGAGCAAAAAAGAATGGAAGAACTCTTCAAGGTGAAGAAGTGAAAAAAAATCCCTGATGCACAGGACTCAACGTCTTCTGCAACAGGGATCAGTCTTCTCCTACATAGCCTCTTGACCCTTAGCCCTTTAAGAGGCGCCGCGGGTCAAAAGGGGAGAGATAAAGATTACATTTTTTGCGCTTGCATGAAACGGTCAAACTCCGCTTCCGTAAAGCGGAACCACAAGTCTTGCTCGGCTCTGAATTTGATCCACTCGGTGTAGACCTTTTTCCAGTTCTCGTTCTTAGACGCGATCTCTTCGTAAAGACCCATGGCTTCTTTGTAAGCGCCATTCATCACGTCTTTGGGGAATGCTTTGAGCTTGGTACCGGTGCCCACCAATTGCTTTAAGGCACCTGGATTATGGGTGTCGTAACGCGCTTGAATGTTCACGTGAGCCACTGTAGAGGCCGCCTCTAAGATCGCTTTGTGATCCGCACTCAAGGCATCGTAGGCTTTGTTATTGACAAACAAGTCCAACTGGGGGCCACCCTCCCACCAGCCTGGGTAGTAGTAAAAGGGAGCCACTTTGTTGAAATTGAGTTTCAAATCATCATAGGGTCCAATCCACTCGGCCGCATCAATGGTGCCTTTTTCAAGAGCGGGATAAATGTCTCCACCAGGCAAACTTTGGGGCACTACGCCCAATTTTTCCATGACCTTTCCACCCAAGCCACCACCAATGCGCATCTTCAAACCTTTGAGATCCGCCAAGGTCTTGATCTCTTTTCTGAACCAACCCGCCATCTGAGCGCCCGTATTACCCATGGTGAAATTCACGATGTTGTATTTGGCATAGAACTCTCTCATGAGTTTCATTCCAGGACCATCAAACATCCATGCGGTTTGCTGCCTTGAATTCAAACCAAAAGGAATACCACAACCTAAGGCAAAGGTTTCGTCCTTGCCCGTGAAGTAATAAGCAGCCGTGTGACAGCACTCTACAGAGCCCTGCTGCACGCCATCAACTACACCAAATGCAGGCATCAACTCACCAGCGCCATGCACAGAAATCTCAAACTTTCCACCCGACATCTCTTTGACGGTTTTTGCAAAAAGCTCAGAACCACCAAACAAAGTGTCCAAAGACTTTGGGAAACTTGAAGCCAGTCTCCAACGAACTTGAGCCTGAGCGTGAACACTGGGTGCCACTGCAGCGGCCAAAATGCCAGCCAAACCTGCATTTTTAATGACTAAACGACGATCCATGACTTTTTTCTCCTTGTGATTAAATCAATTCGCAAGCTTACACTCGAATGTGAGTGCATATCAACTTTGATTTTATAGCGCCTCTTAAGCCCCTCTGACCGCGGGTTTACCCACGCCGGGCTTGTATAAATGTGTTCTATGGCTTGGACAAGAGCTCTCCAAAGCGCGCTTCAATGCTGTGTTGAATGCCCTGGGCATCAAGACCTTCAAGAGACAACAATTTAGCTGGATCCCCATGGTCGGTAAATGCATCCTTGATCCCTAAATTGAGAACTGGCAAATGAAGCCCAGCAGCTTGAAGAGCCAACAACACGGCAGATCCTGCTCCTCCCAAAATTTGACCTTCCTCCACAGTCACCAAAGCCTCGTGGGTCTGCGCCACCCGAATCAACATCTCCGTGTCCAGTGGCTTTGCCCATCTCATGTTGATG
>Ga0164296_1002791_pt1 | contig 17012 bp, 20 predicted proteins | sample GEODES057metaG_FD_113533 | JGI IMG/M metagenome (GOLD analysis project Ga0164296, IMG submission 113533) | Dystrophic lake water microbial communities from Trout Bog Lake, Wisconsin, USA - GEODES057 metaG | ecosystem: Environmental > Aquatic > Freshwater > Lake | place: USA: Trout Bog Lake... | reverse complement strand
GTGCTTGTTCATTTTAATTGGATCAAAGGTCATTTGAAAATGGCCAAAATGAAAGAGCACAAAATGTGGTTATTGGATCCAGAAGAAGAGAATATATAATTGCTCCATGTTTTTTGGGCACTTTTTTCTAAAAAGTGCTTAGGAGATAGGAGCACGACGAGGGTACATATCTTGCTCATGACCCAATTCAGAAATAGATGGTTGTCCCCACGCCTTACCACAGGCCTTTGTTTGATGTGTATTATATTTCTCTTTGTCTGCATCACGTGAAGGGATAAAGAAGTCAAATGGTGTTTCAAAGGTTTCTTGGGGATTATGAAATAGCGGTTGCCACCGATTCCAGCCTGTTGTGCGCAAGGTGCATGGAGGATCCACTAAGCGAGCAAATGTTTGTGGCATGTTTTCATCCTGAGCATTTACCATTCCTTTGTTGTTCATAGGGTTCGTATCAGGCTGGTATTGTACACCATCGCACCGAATCTTTGTTCCTAAGCGACTAATTCCTTTCAAATCTGACTCTACATCGGTTTTCCATTCTCCCTCCACCCATGATGCACCGCTATATTGAATGCGAGTAGTAGCATTGGTAGGAAAGGTTGTCGGACAGTTCTTGGCGGGAGGATTTAAATAATACCGAGCGGCATAAGATGTAATTCGCATGTCATCCACTTGATGGAATGGATCATTTCGTAGGCGTGTTAGAGCCTGTTGTGTCACATAGCATGATGCTGCCATTCTTCTTAGATGTAGTTTTTATTATTTTATTAATACTTTTCAGGCTTCATACAAACTTCATTCACAATCGGAAAGGGAGCAACCACTGCGGGATATCCTATCATCTGATAGGCAGGTAAATGATCCTTTTGAATATTAATCTTTAGTGCTATCTTGGTATTGTCACGAATGATCTCCTTTTGGCCTTTTTGTGGGGGCTGATATTCTCTCCAGGGAGCGAACGTGTTCGGAATATTAATTCCTCGTAAGTCAGATTCCAAGTCTACCATGTTTCCCTTGATCAAGCTGACCTCATTACCTCCTACAATGCCAAGAATATGGCGCTTTGGCGTAGGGTTAACAAATTGTGAAGTGAGATAATCGTAGTGCTGGGGATCTTCTTGTTTTTCCCAGTGGGATGTTAAGATCGGACCGTAGGCTTCTGATACATTACTCAAATAGACGGCCATTCTATCCTAGTTATGTAATTTATTTTACTAACTAATAAATAGAATATGGAATCATATATTATATTATTGAAGAAAAGTTATGAATATATGAAAAAGTATCATGCATATCATCAAGACTCTACATTCAAGGATATGGATAGTATTGTAAGCGATTATGATGAATTGATGGAGATGTCTATCTTAATCATTGATGGAGTTCCATGTGATGAGTTACAGCAACTAAGTAGAATTTGGTCCAATCGATTAGAAGAATGGGAATAGATAGTAAATTTGATTATCTTTTAGCTTAATATAAAATCAAGCACTCATGTCACATACGGAACATATCATTATCTCATTGGACGGAAACATTGGTTCAGGCAAATCCACGCTTTTATCAGAAATTAGAAAACAACTATATGATGTTCATGTCGTAGATGAACCAGTTGGCCCGTGGACAGCACTAAAGAATGAAAAAGGTGAGAATTTGTTAGGGCTCTTTTATGGAGACAAACGACGGTGGGCATATACCTTTCAAAATTGTGCCATTCTTACTCGTTTGAAAAGTATTAAGGCAGCAGTAGACAATCTAGATCCTACAGTAAAAGGCCCACAAGTCATCTTAACAGAGCGCTCGGTTCTCACGGATAAGCATGTCTTTGCAGAAATGCTTCGTGACTCAGGCGACATTGATCAGCTAGAATGGGATCTCTATGAAAGCTGGTTCAATATCTTTCACAAGCAACATCAAGTAAATGGAATTATTTATCTCTCTACGAGTTCTCAAACATCCAATGAACGTATTCACATTCGGAATCGTCCTGAAGAAGAAGGAATTGCCCTATCCTACTTGGATGCATTAGATACTCAACATAAGAAGTGGATTGACAACACAACGATTCCTGTTCTTACGCTCTCTACTGAGCCTGGTAGTTCAGTAGAAGAGAATATTCAAAAGATTAAGGAATTTATTGAGGTGCTAAAGAGGAAATTCTAGAAAGAATTACATATAGTATCCTTGATTATTATAGGCATTGTTTACACGATTTGCACTCTTATTTTTTTTGACAGATACACGCATACTCTTTTTGGCCTTGGCAGTTGCACGTTTTGCCTCACGACTTAACTTACGTGCTTCCATATTTGCACGTCGCTTAACTTCTTTGGCCTCCTTTTCCAATCGTTTGGCTTCTGCCTTTGCTGCCGCTGCATTTTCTTTCATTTTCAGATTTGCTGCCATTTTTTCAGCCTTCGCAGTGGTATTCGCAAGAATTTGTGCAGCAGTGCGTCGTGTACGTTTTTTAGACGCATTAGGAACATGAACAGGCATGGACTTCATTAATTCCGCCTCTCTTTCCGCTGCATTACGTGCTCGTTTTTCCTCTGCAGCAGCAGCGGCTTCAGCCGCCTTAGCGGCCTTTTCAGCCTCTTTGGCAGCCTTTACTCGTGCTTTTGCTTCTTCTTTTTCAAGATCTGCATTAAGACGTTTAAACATTTGTCCAGCAGCTTCCTCTGCATTCTGACGATTTTTCCATTGTTTCTTTTGTGTATTACGTTTTGTCTTCTCTGCAGCAGCCTGGGCTTTCTTTGCCTCTTTTAATTTAGCCTGTGCGTTGACTTTTTGCTGCTTGGCAGTTTCTTTTGCAGCATTGGCAGCTTTTTGTTCTGCCACTTTACGCTCCATGTTCTCAAGAATCTGAGCTTTGGTGCGTCGTTTACGTGTTTGCTTACCGGAATCACTCATTTCTATTATATTGCATGGAAATATAATAGAAATAATAAAGTAAAAATAAATATCTTTAGCAATTAACATCTCGCAAGTAAGACCGTGAGGGAATTCCACCATGAATCCATCCAGGCGCAGCCACTTCAGGAATCAAATTCTTCGGATTCTGTACATTATTCTTCACAATCGGAATCAACGGATCATATTGGCCCGAGAAGAATTGTTCTGTCACCGTACCACATTCCTTGCCCATACGCACTTGTTCCGAATGGAGCAACAAACTTTCCACATCACGTGACGGATTTCCACCTTGCATAAAGGGGACAGTGAGGAAAGGACGTGCCTGTGGACGAATTTGGCAACGATTATTCTTAAAAGCAATTTGGTTGCGAAGAATGGAATCGGCATCAATAGATGCATTATTGTAGCCGTATCCTTCACGGGGATAAATGAGCAATTGATCTACTGCGGCTGGATTAACGCCGGTAGCCTTAGGAACTAGATTGGTTGTCATATAACGTCCAGGTCCGACAGATTGTGCATAAAAAGATTGAATACCGCACAGGTCATCTCTGGAATGAGTTAATCGGTTAATCTCCATGATCTCTGAACTACAACGCTATAAAAAAATAAGAAGATAATTTAGAATGCCCTCTCTCCTAAAATCATTTTGTCATTGCATCAAGGCTGTGCGCAAAACAGTGAAATTGCGTTTAGGACAATCTAAAACAAAAAAGGCAAAAGAACAAGCTGCAATTGGCATCTGTGTTAAATCCGTTCTTCAAACTAGAGGAAAAACATTAAAGCGATTTCGTTGTACGGGTAAAAAACCATTTTTACACCTTTGGACATTGAAAATGCCCAAAGGCGGAACGCATTGCGCCTGATAAAACGCCGACAAGTCGGCGTTTTAATTGGCAAAAGGTGTAAAGACTCAGCTCCATAAAAAATAAAGCTATACTAGAGATGTCCGATTGGATCAATACATCGGAATTTACTAAAGTATTTAATACATCATTTGATACAAAAACAGGTCTAGCTTCATTATATCTATGGATTTTATTTGGGTTTTTGGCATCTATGATTAATTGTGATTTTCAACGATGGATTAATTCAAATATTTTATTTAGGCATTTTGTTGGAATTATTGGGTTTTTTCTTCTCTTCTCGGTTATTACTGTAGATGGTAGTTCACCTATTGGCGATGTATGGTTAAAAACAATATTTGTATATGGAATATTTTTACTTATGATTAAAATGAAATGGTATTTTTCCGTTCCTATTTTTTTGATTTTGATTGTAGATCAAAGTATGAAAGTACAACAAGAATATCTAAAAAGAAAAGATAAGAAGGATCCTTCTTTGAAAAAAATAGAAACTGTGCGAAATTATTTTAATCCACTCATTTGTGTTTTGGCAATAGTAGGGTTCTCCTTTTATGCCATCCGTCAAAAGAATGAATTTGGAAAGAATTTTTCATGGATAAAATTATTATTTCATTCTACATGCAAAACAAAATAATAATATAAACAATATAGACTTATAATTAATAATGAAATATAATTTTATTATTCCTTATAGAAATAGAAAAGAAAATTTAGATGAATTTATAAAAAGATTTACAGACTATTTGAATGGAAAAGATTTGGATGTACAATTTTATTTCATTCATCAAATCAATCCAAAAGAATTTAATCGTGGTGCCATGAAAAATATTGGATTCATGGAAGTGTGTAAATCCAGATCAGATGGATTATTTATTTTTCATGACGTGGATACTTATCCTACGTATTGGGGCTCTATTCCATATGAAACGCTACGTGGTGAATGTAGAAGACCGGTTGAGAACTCTTCCATTGAAAATTTAGGGCTCATTTGCTGTTGGTGGAAGGAAGACTTTGAACAAACAAATGGATTCGCCAATTTTTGGGGATGGGGTGCAGAAGATGGCGCATTATATTATCGTGCACAGAAAGCAGGTATCCGAATTAATGAATCGCATATGATTGATTATAAGGATACACGATATGTTGTCAATAAAGAACATTATCGGTATGATAAAAAAGAGCATTTTTATACTGAAGTTAATGCAAAACAATTACTACATGAAAAACAAACGGGAGATTCAAGTAATGGTTTGTCAAATATAGAATATAAGGTATTATCCTCCTTTGAACTTGCACCTAGATTTACGATCTTAAATGTGGATTTTACACTTAAGAGTGAGTGTGTATAAAATTAGAATCATAGAATGATTCGTGTTTTAGACAATTTCAAAAGAATAACAATGACATCCGCTTCATCTGTGAGGGGTGTGGGGCATATAGACGTCATCTGTAGGGGTGTGGAGGCATATAGATGTCATCTGTAGGGGGTGTGGGGGCAGAATGCCTCCACTAAGACGCCTGATTCAACCATGGAACTGGTCCACCATCTGTTCCTGACAAACAAGCTGCACGTCCACCCTCCTTACATGTCTTACCAGGAATTTTATAAAGCCAGTTAGCAAATGCACCCTGATCATTTGGTACAGTAGTAGAAGGTTGCGTAACAAATTGTCGCTGACTCTGATTCTTACCAAAGACATCTGTTGGGTCCGAGAACCACTGAATGCGGAAATAATCATCCAGTGTTTGTTTTACTGCAGGATCTATCACAGGGGCGGCCTCAGGGCGTCCTGGATTGTATTTTATTTCATCCAATAATACATTCATAAAAAGATTTCGGGAGGTTGGAGGAGTATATTCAGGCAGAGCGGGACCAGAATACGGGAATGCATCTACTTCTACCATTCCTGATGGCGAATGAGGCTGAACACTGCCCATGGACGATCCACCATTTACAAAATGTTCCTTTGTCGGTGCAATGTATCCTGATGGGGCCATGCGAGCAATATATGGCAAATCCTTGTATGGTTTATCCTTTACTGGTGGATGTCTGCGTGGCTCATCATCATCACTATCACTATCGCTATCATCATCACGATTATGACGTTTTTTGTGATGTGATTTCTTGTGATGGCTCTTACGATGCGATCTCTTTTTTGGCATATCCTCGTCCCAATGAAAACCGTAAGGTGATGTCCCAATAATAACAGCAGTTGTAATAATACCAAAGAGGACTACAACAACAAATGCAGATAATCCACCTAATACACTTGCAATCATTCCTACAAAAAGTGATAAAAGGAACAACCGGGCAATAAAATTCCATATGAAATGCTGACAAGTTGGATTATATTCCAATGTGAAATGCTTAAATAACACCGTTTGGTCTTTCCAAAATGGAGGTTCGCACAACCCCATATGACTCATTATCCTAAACCTTAGAAACTTTATTTCTTATTGGCACTTGCAGCTGCAGCGGCAGCCTCCTTCTTTTTATCCAACTTCTTTCGCAGCCGATCACGAGCAATGGACATGCGAGCAGTTCCCTCTTTACCTGCGGCTCTCGCTACATCCATGTCCTCAAATCCAAATGCAGCCTTGATACCCTCCATCATTTCTACCAAGCTCTTATTCTCCGCAAATTCTTTCATTAGCTCCTCTGCTTCACGGGCAATCTCCTGTGGTCGAATGGCACCCGATTGCACCTTTTGCTGAATTCGGTTTCCAATTCGTGCAATAGTCTTTTGAATAATATCAGGATTGCTTGAAAAGGTGGAAAAAAGAAGGCTAAAGGCCCGGGACGGGTCCTTCTCACATTCTTTAATCATTTCTGGCGTAATTCCCAAATCACCTGGCGTAATTTCCTTCACAATCTCCTGAGAGAGCCGAGCCAAATGACCTTTTAGAAATCGTTCAGGGAGTTTTGGAAATCCATTCTCAAAAATACCCTCTAGTCCTGGAATCTTTCCTGATCCTGCATCCGCTGCATCACCCGATTTCCCTTCAGGGTTCATGAACATCATAAATTTTTTGATCATGCTCTGAAAATCAATGCCTTCCAACTTCTTTTTCATTTCATCCATCGCATCTTCCATCCATGAGGGTCTGGATTGATCATTGAACCCTGATTCCATAAAGCAGCAAATGGAGAGGACACGCAAATGTTCCCAGATCGCTTTCTTCGTATTCTGTGACAATGCATTCCATACTAGGTCTCCAATTTCTACACCTGGTAGAATCTTGTGAGGATTCTTAGAGACATCTTCGGAGTTACCACGAAGTGTTTGCTGTACATTGATCTCTTCTTGGAAGCGAATAAGACGGACCTTTTCATCTAAGGATGATGCTAATTTGATGTGAGCAGTGTATTCTGGAAGAGCACCGAGGAGATCCTCCACAAATTCAGCGTACTTCTTCTGGAAAACGGAGGGCTCTTGTTCTTCAGTAGCGTCGGTTTTTGCCGTATGTTCTTGTGCCATTCTTCTTAGGGGTTATTAAAATACCTTTAAATCATTAACACACTGTGGAGGCGCCAGCGCCCCCACACCCCCTTAGATAGAGTTCCTTCAAGACTCCTGCTTTGCCGATTTAGTTTTTAAGAGCTTTTTCTAAATATCCCAGGATTTTTGGGCGCTTTTTTCTAAAAAGCGCTAGTGGCTTTCTCCGAAATCCGACAGAGAACCGTCAAATACTGCCAAATCACTTCCTGATTCTTCTGTCCCATCGTATCCCATTGCCGATCAAAAATAGCAAGTGCCGACAACATTTCATTAAACTGTGTTGCGACCTTCTTTTGAGCTACTTGACGAATCATAAACATATCACGTGCATAAATGGCCTCTGAACAATCTTTGTATACATGATCTCGGAACAAATCCAAAATCAAACGTGGATTAACCTTCTTTGCACCTTTGATTCCCTCTGTCGCCATTTTGATGTCTTTCTCCTCTGGAAACGTAGTGCAGAGTTCTTCAAAAAAGTTAACAAGTTGCGTATTAAATGCACTCAACAACGACATCTCCTAACAGATATGTCGTAGTGAAATCTTTATATTGGCTTGTTATTGGCGTGCGACACGTTGTGGTATACCGATGTCACGAGATGCCTTATATTGTTCCATCTGCTGGTCCAGCATCTCTTCCTTCTTACTTCGCTTCTGGTTAGAACTCGTTGTCTGAAAGTTAGAAGCTTCTCGTGTCCCAACCGAATCCTGACCATTCAAAAATCCAAAATTATGCATCATAGACAACCCACCATTTCCTTGCGCCGAAGTATCCGTCCCCAGAAAAGAGTAACTATCACCAAATCCGCCACCCATCTCCGTATCCAAGTAGGGTTCAGGTTCCATGGGTCCGGCCGGTTGTCCCCCCTTTCCTTGTGACTGCCCCTTTGCGCCACCATCTTTCAACTTCTGTTCATAAAGCCAGTTCATCACTTCACTATTGGTCCGTGGCTCAGGCTCTCCTGAAATAACCAGAGTCGGAGTCTGTTTCAGCCATCCTGGAAGTTGTGGACGATTCGGAGAAGGATCCACGCAAATAAAACGAAAATCTTTGTGATAATTGGTTTTGGAAATCTCTTCAATAAATGCTTTGGACCAATCACAACGATTGGAGTAAAAACAAATATGAATGGGAGCAGGTCTACTCATCCTTTTCTACTTTACGAACGAATCCAAATCCGCTTGAACGCAGTATTTTATAAAATTGATGAGAACGATCAATCGGAAGATAGGTTAGGATACCATAATCTATGCAAGCAACACAGCCCACTCAATTCTCAACGCTCAAGAAAAGCGAAGATGGCCGAACGTATTCCTTTACGTTATCGCCCATCCATGTCACCTATGCCAATACCCTCCGCCGTCTTATCCTGACAGGCGTAGAGACGGTTGCCTTTCGGTCGGACATGACTTCTACGGGTTCCACAACCGATGTCATTGTAAAGCAAAATGATACACCCATGACGAATGAAATGTTGGCCGACCGTATCGGTCTTATTCCCATTCATATAACGAATCCACTGAGTTGGAAGGAAGATAAATATATCTTTCGTCTTAAGGTGCAAGGTGATAAGGATAATACTACCTATGTCAAAGCTGGTCAATTCAATGTAGTAGACATTTCCGCTATAAAAGCGGATGCTACAGATGACCAGAAAAAAGAGGATGAGGTGGTGGTTCCTACGGAACAATTCTTCCCTCCTAACCCTATTACCCGAGATACATGCTTGATTGCGTCCCTTCAACCAGGTTCAGTGTCACAAGCAGTTGAAATTGTGGCAAAGGCTACAAAGGGGACTGGACGTGAACATGCACGATTTAGTCCTGTCTCACAATGCTCCTATGAATACAGTCTGGACTCAGATCCTGTACGTATTCAAGAGATGTTTCAAAAATGGTTGGTTTCTGCCAAGAAGGTGGGTGACTTAGATAAAGAATCAGAGCGCTATGCGGAGTTAAAACGAGAGTTTAATACCATGCAGATCAAGCGATGCTTTCAAGTGAATGAGAAGGGTGAGCCATTTAGTTTTGACTTCACAGTAGAAACCATTGGAGTATTAACAGTACCCTACATTGTGGAACGAGCGTGTGAAGTGGGTGAAAACATTTGCAGTCGCTATGTGAATGTTCAAACGGGCGATCTTCCCTCCGAAATTACAATCACTTCTTCTGATTCACGCATCATTGGTTATGACTTCTTGTTTCGTGGACATGATCACACGCTCGGTAATCTACTCCAGACCTGGTTGGTAGAGCACCACATTGAGGGAGATGCGAATCCTAAAATTACATATGCGGGTTATTCGGTACCGCATCCACTTCGTGACGAGATGGTGCTTCGGATTGGTGTGGAAGATGGAGAAGAGGCTACTGCACGCCTAGCTCTCTCTGAGGCGGCGAAAGGATGTGTGAAAATGTTTCAAGAGATGCGCAGTGCGTGGCGATCGGCGACAGGAGCAGCGCCCGTGACTGATCTTGCTAGGACAGTACGTCGTAAGCCGAAGGTGGCAGCCGAGAAGATGGGTTAAATAATTACACAATATTCACACTTATATTTTTTAGAATAATGATGTTAATAATATTATAAATAGTATTTGTTTTATGATATTATTAGAATTAAAATTATGAAATAATCTGGATAATACTACGAATCGTACGTGATAATAATTCACATATAAGAGTAAACATTAGAAAACAACTACCCATCACTAAAATATTATCAGATACATCTTGTGTTTTAGGAAGATGAAAAATATCTAATAATGGATCCAGGAAATTAGTTGAATCACCCATTAATCGTTGTTCTATTCGTGTAAATATGCATGTTCTACAAATTATATGATGTGTCCAAATGATAGAATACATAAAAAAAAAGACAATAAACATAAAATAGGATGGATAAATGGTATGTATAGATATATAAAAAATAATCATTACATAAATAAATGAATGATGTATAAACCGAATAATATTTCCAATATGTTTATCGTTATTTTCCCAAAAAATAAGTTTTCTCATAAGATATTCTATCCCATATTCTATGTAATCACGAATTGTTTTTGATTTTATTACTGGTACAACCGAAGGTACAACCGAAGGTACAACCGAAGGTACAACCGAAGGTACAACCGAAGGTACAACTGAAGGTACAACCGAAGGTACTTCCATGTTAACATAGAAATAGAATTAATAATTAAAAATTATACTCGCAATTGTAATTCCGTATTGTCTTCTATATTAACCTTATTTATAAAATACGCATCCATGACGTACATGTAATTTTTACATACATATTTCATATTCCTCACAACTGCGATAGATCCGATGAAAATAGAGTTCCAATTCTTCCATGGATAAATCTCTCATCACATAGCATTTAAATCGTTCCAGTTTTAATTCATCTAACATCGCCCATACTTGAGTGTGTAAATGACTATTGACAAGTAGGAGAAAATCATTTTTTAAATCAGAGCACCATTCACGAACTTGGTCTATATTCTTATATAGCCAATCCGTACTTAGAATGCAATACTGCTTTTTGTACTCCATATTAATCAACAAGTTTGCATAGTGTGGTTCATATGATTGATCTCGTTTCCATAGCTGAACCGGTTGTCTAATAAATACTTCATCTTCATAGGCATTTTGCTCTTTCATCTTCTCTGTAACTGAATAGGCCTTGTAACATTGTTGATATACAGTGGTACGTGACAAACGATTAATTTCTGCATTGCGAATTAGTGAAAAATTATTACTATTGTCATTCATGTATTGAATATATCCCACTGTTGGAATCTTAGCCATCTTGGTATTCACTGCCGTGCGAATTAGAAGTTCATGGTCATCGCAGATAGGTAAGAATTCAGAATAATTTCCAATCTCACGCAGAATTTTGGTTCGCCAGATGCGAGGATGATTTGGAACACATACAATATGTGAAAGTGTTATATTATTAATTTGCGGCGTATTGTAGACAAACCGCCAGGAATTATTTATCTTTTGACAATAGTATCCTCCATATCCCTTACTAATAAAATCACCATACTTGCAATTCATTCCGTTTTCATAGATATTGATAAAATCCATGTACACAAAACCTACTTCTGGATGCCCTTCAAACACCGTGACTGCGCTTTGCAATGTATGTGGAAGAATCTCATCATCGTGGTCTAGTTCCAACATGTATGCTCCACGACAGAGTGAAGATGCTTCATTCTTCACATTCCCAATGCTACCACTATTTTTACTTCGTCTATAAAGCCGCACACGATAATCATCTTCAAAGGTCTTCTTCAAGAATCCAAAATGATCTTCACTTGACGAATCGTCTAGAATGACCCACTCCCAATCACGAAAGGTTTGTTGCTTGACACTTTTATATGCCCTCTTTATTTTTTCATAGGACTCATAACACGTAGTCATAATAGAAAATGTGGGGCGCACAGATGCACGATTGGATGTCGTAATATTCATAAAACAATAATTTACACCCGAGTTAAATGCATCTACTGTAGGCGGAGCTGCAAAGTGTAACCAGCGTTTTCGCATACGTGGAACAATCACTGAATTGACTTCTTCTACATACTCTGCGGCGGTGCCGCCCCATGTAACAAATAGATGATAACTTGGATCAAATAATTTTAGAAGAGGCTCCTTTGTAGCTGTAATGCAATGAACCGTGCACTGTAGTGCGTCTTTATTTACTTCAAAGAAGTCATCCTTGTGGGCTTCATGACAAAATACAATAATATTTGGATATTTCATTGATCTATCACGTAATCGCTGTACTGTCTTAAATCCCTTTATTATACAACTAGTGTTCTAAAATCATCTGCAAAGGAACACTCCATATCTAGTCGTTGGACTTCGTGTAAACGTCCTCCACAAAACCGAGCATATCGTGCGAAGACCGTTTCAGGAGACATCTTGTTATTCATGGAGAGTGGATTGAACATAAGTAGGAAGCGAGTGCGTATTGCATAGCATCCTAGAACTGAATTGTAGGGATCAAATAAGAGAGTTTCTACATTGTAGAATTTTACAAGTACATCGTAATTTATTTGGTTCTGCAGAATATGTTGAAAGAAGAGTGGAGAGAGAATGCGATAGCGACCAGTTAGTTTGATAATGATATCGGTTTCCTCAATCCCATGGCGCTGGATTACTTCACGGATATCTAGCATTTCGTTCACGCCTTTGTTTTGGTATACTAAGCGATTGTTGTCCGTGTAGACCACTTGAATAGGTTTACCATAATGTGTAAATTTGTCTAAATAGGTAGATCGATGTCCGTTGTTTTCTACAATCAATGGTGTAATCTCCACAGGAAGATGCGAGAGTGTTTCGGAGATGGCCTTGCGATATTGCTGTTCTCTTCGTTCTGCATCTTGTTTTCCGTAGCGATTCGCAATAGATGCAGTTATGATCAAATAAATCATAGTTGCAGTTACTTGTTGTTAAGTGCGATTATATTTTGTCACAATAATTCACAGATGAGCTTCTTGAACTCTAGATAGGCCATGCGATTGCATGGTAGGGAACTATGATAGTGCTTATGATGATTACTGCGGCTTACAAAGGTTAGACCACAGAATTTACACTGCAATGGCTGCTTCCCTGTGAGTGCTTTTTTGAGGCACTCGTCTAAAAATGCATGAATGGCAGTGGTCACGGATTCATACTTTGATTCTGATGGTAGTGCTAGCCAGGTTCTGCACTCGTGATGACGATCCTTATGAGCGAGGAATTTTCGCTTGACACTAAACACCGCATGACACGCTTCGCATTCGTACTGCGTGTTTGGAGAAGGGATCGTGGTAAACGGACCGAGGAAAACGGGCTCTTCTTCTTTCAACGCTTCTTGTGAAGCCTCTTTTAAAGCCTCTTGTGAAACCTCTTGCGTAACCTCTACCAGAGGCTCTTCTACTGGCGCAACTTCCTCTTGATCCTTGAACGGTTGCTTCTTCTTCAGCGTCTTAGAAGACATCTTTGCCAATCGTTCATAGAGTCGCTTGAACTCATCGCTCTTGGTATCTACTTGTTTGGGGGAAGGCGCAGCAGGAGCCAGCTCCTTCGGTTTTGTAGAAAATATGTTATCCATGTTAATGATTGGTTCCAATTCAGTTTGTCCCGTATTTGACGGGACTTTTGATGAGAGTTTGGATAAAACCCCATAGAGCTTCTTAAACTCCTCGCTCTCCATTATATAATCTAGTGCGGTCTCATTTTAAATTCTGTGTCGGAATTTTAATTTTATTAATCTACCTCCTCCACGCTCGGTCCCGAGGGGGTGCCATTATTTGCTGCATCTGCACCAGGCGCACCCGCATCCTCGTACAACTTCATCATCACGGGGCGAATCTTGTCTTCGTACATTTTCTTCTTCTCGTCGTAGGTTTCTTTAGGTTCCTCCTGGTTGCTCTCTAGCCACTGGATGCCTTCTTGTACCCACCCTTCTACTTCCTTGATGGTATCCTCGCCCAGGGTGGTCTTGACCTTGTCCTCTCGCACCGCATTGCGGGTGTTGTAGAGGTACGTCTCCAGACCATTGCGTGCTTCCACACGCTCCATGGACGCTTTGTCAGCGGCGGCATTCTTCTCTGCCTCCTGCACCAAACGATCAATCTCTTCCTTGCTCAGGCGACCCTTGTCATTGGTGATGGTGATCTTGTTGGACTTGCCAGAGGACTTCTCCACCGCACTCACGTTCAAAATGCCGTTGGCGTCCACGTCAAAGGAGACATCAATCTGGGGCACACCACGGGGCATGGGCGGGATATCGTCCAACTTGAAGTTGCCGAGCTGGTTGCAGTCCTTCGTGAACTGGCGCTCACCTTCAAAGACTTGGATCAAGACGCCTGGCTGATTGTCGGCGTAGGTAGAGAACGTCTGCGACTTCTTGCACGGCACGGTGGTGTTACGCTTGATCAGGGCGGTCATCACCCCACCAGCGGTTTCTAGACCGAGGGAGAGCGGCGCCACATCCAAGAGGATAAGTTCAGAGGTGCGATCGGTGGAGTTCTTCCCTGCGGTCAGAATGTGCGCTTGGACCGCCGCACCATACGCAACGGCTTCATCTGGATGGACAGAGTCATTCAACTTCTTGCCGTTGAAGAAAGAGCTGACTAGTTCTCGGATCTTGGGAACACGAGTGGAACCTCCTACCATGACTACTTCGTGGATGTCGGCTTTGGACATCTTGGCATCGCTGAGAACCTGCTCTAGGGGTGCAATCGTGCGGCGAAAAATGCTCTCGCAGAGCGACTCAAACTTCGCACGAGTGAAGACGAGGTTGAAATCTACGCCGTTGGCGAGAGCATCTACTTCCACGGTGGCCTGCGTGGCTGTACTCAGACTTCGTTTGGCACGTTCACAGGCGGTGCGCAGACGGCGCTGGGCACGGTCGTTGCCCTTGATGGTTACATTTTTGTTTTTCTTTTCAAATTCTTGCACACAGTAATCTACCATGGCACTGTCAAAATCTTCTCCCAATTATGTTATCGTATGGCTCTTTATCCATACTTCTTATGGTTTCCCATAAGTTCAGACTATATCTTTAAGAATAGCATAGCTATTCCCAGAACCCATTCGTGCCCCTTTTTCCATCGTATGCACTTTTCTAAAAAGTGCCCAAAAACTATAACTGTTTTTACTATACATTAGGATACTCGGAGTAGTCGTTGAACCTTGATCCTGTTTCCAGGACCCTTGGCTGCGGATTGCCCATTTCAGATGGTTCTATCATCTTCATTTGCCACATTTTTACCTTCTCACAGATGATTACTCTGTGCCCTCTACTCTATTACTAGGTAGAGTTGGTAGTGGACAACTTTAGGGGTTTCCCGCAATTAAAGTTCTTTATTCTCGGCAGACGGAGATTTTACCGAGATGGCCATCACCTGAGGTGGCCTTTACTTCAAACACACCATCATCAATGGTGATTAAACTTACATCATGTGTACCCACACTTGTTATCGCATAAGCTCTTTATCTCATGCTTCTTCTACTCTCATAGAAGGTCGGACTATATCTTGTTATCTCTCTTACGAAAAATAACCCTGGCACTCGTGGATGTTTTTCCATGTAGGTGCAAACCTATGTAGGATACTTCATCTAGTCTCTGAACCTTGACCCTGTTTCCAGGGCCCTTGGCTGCGGATTGTCCATTGCAGAATCATTTTCTTTTTTACTATACCGCAGTTAATTACACTGCGCCCTCATCGCTGTTACCAGAACAAGTTAGTAGAAAATGCTTTAGGAGTTTCCCGTCAATTCACCAGGTTCCTGTGATTCTATCACAGGGAGGGCTTTCACCTCAGGAAGCAGTTCATAACGATTATCTTGTAGTTCATAGTTAATTTGATTTAGAAATATTTTAACTTTAGCTTCATATTTTGTTATTATTTTACTATCTATTTTATTACTTTTAGAGATGTTTTCATACTTTTCAAGTGGTCTTAAATTTGTCCAATGATAACACTTATAAATTTCTTCTTGTTGTGTTAAGTCGTATGAATCGCATGGAGTAATATGATCAATATGCCAATATGATCCTCTATTTTTCCAATTCATAGTATCATCAAAGTTAAATTCAAACCATTTCTTCATAAATTCAAGTGAACATCCAATATACTGCAATGTAGTATTCTTTTTACAACATTTAATATCTCTTTTTAGATATGAGTGTAAGTTACTACGTATTGTATATTTTAATTGATAAATTACATCATCTTTTCTCTTATTATTGTAATTAATCATGTATTCGGGAGTTCTTTTGATTTTATTATTATTACCTTTATTCTTACTTTTTATTTCATGACATTTGTTACACCATTTAAAATAACCATCTTTATGCCTGTACGATTTGTAATACTGATCTATTTGTTTTTCTGTATTACATACTGAACATATTTTAGAAAGAAGAATATCTTGGTCATGTTTTACTCTTTCTTTCTGTTGAACTTTACTGCACGTTTTGCATTTGCTGCGATATGATATAGTATGAATGGGTGTTCTATCACGATAAAAGGACGAAACTGGTAATTGTTGATTGCATGAAGTACATATTTTAGATTCCATCTCTATGTCTTATATATTTTATTTAATTAAATTCAAATTTTTAATGAAGCCTTAAAGTGTAAATATAATCAATTAAGTATCTAACAACAAGTAATCAAAGTACCTCCGCAGTCGAAAATAATCACATTTTGTTCCGTCGTCATCTTCTTGTCCAACCCATACGCCAACGCAGCTGCCGTCGGCTCATTGATAATCCGCAAGACATTCAGACCAGCAATGATGCCAGCATCCTTGGTAGCTTGGCGCTGAGAATCATTGAAGTAGGCAGGGACGGTGATCACCGCATCTTTCACTTCGCATCCTAAGTGGGCCTCTGCCGTCTGGCGCATCTTGGTTAGCACCATGGCAGAAATCTCTTCAGGCAAGTAGGATTTTTGTTCTCCCTTGAACTCTACACCGATCTGAATCTTTCCTGTGTTATCGGCTGTGACAGAGAAGGGCCAGTGCTTCATATCCGATTGCACACTGGATTCGGTGAACTTGCGACCGATCAACCGCTTGGCATCAAAGACAGTGTTCTTGGGATTCTGAGCAGCCTGGTTCTTGGCCGCATCTCCAATCAACCGATCCGAATCCGTGAAGGCGACGTAGGATGGCGTAGTACGATTGCCATGTTCGTTGGCGATGATTTCTACACGGTCATTCTGCCAGACACC
>Ga0164296_1002790_pt1 | contig 17014 bp, 16 predicted proteins | sample GEODES057metaG_FD_113533 | JGI IMG/M metagenome (GOLD analysis project Ga0164296, IMG submission 113533) | Dystrophic lake water microbial communities from Trout Bog Lake, Wisconsin, USA - GEODES057 metaG | ecosystem: Environmental > Aquatic > Freshwater > Lake | place: USA: Trout Bog Lake... | reverse complement strand
GATTCAGATGGATGGTTTCTCACCTCCGATGCTGGATATATAGAAAATGGAAAAATCTATGTGCAGGGCAGAGTGGATGACCAAATAATTTCTGGCGGAGAAAAGATCTCACTTTCGGCCATCGATGGATATTTGAATAGCGATCCCGCTATCGAGTTCATGAGTTGTGCAATTGAGAGCAGGGAATGGGGCCAGCAACTCTGCCTAGCTTCTTCAGTAGATTTCGATCAGAAGAAAATCTCCGATGCGCTTCGAGAGAAATTTGGAAATCACTGCGTGCCCAAACTATTTCTGCACAATATTCCACTTCCTCGCACATCTATCGGAAAGCCCGATCGTGCGATTTTATCCAAGAGATTTGAGATGATTACCCGATGAGCCCATTACAGACCTGGATTGCAGGTGCCCGTCCTCGCACACTTCCCGCCGCAGTCTCCCCCGTCTTGGTTGGTACAGCCCTTATTCGCCGCGATCATCATTCAATTAATTACCTCAATGCGCTCTTGGCGCTCCTCGTCAGTCTGCTTCTTCAAATAGCGGTCAATTTTGCAAATGATTACAGCGATGGAATCCGAGGAACTGACAATGTTCGCATTGGGCCTATTCGCTTAGTTGCATCAGGATTGGCGAGCGCCAAAGCTGTAAAGAGTGCGGCTTTTATCTGTTTTGCATTAGCTGGAGTAAGCGGCATCGTCCTCGCCGCTCGGGTCTCATGGTGGTTAGTACTCGTTGGGGCAGTAAGCACCATTGCAGCCTGGACTTACACGGGTGGAAAACATCCATATGGTTACGCCGGTTTTGGCGAAATCTCAGTCTTTATCTTCTTTGGTGTTGTCGCGACAGCGGGCAGTTACTTGGTTCAATCTCACTCCATCACTTGGAAGAGTCTGGTTATTTCAATTCCTATCGGTGCGCTTTCATGCAGCCTGCTCGCAATTAATAATCTACGTGACCTTCCTAAAGATGCAGTGGTGGGCAAGAAGACCCTCGCCGTTCGATTAGGGGATTCCAGGGCTCGCATGGGGTTAATAGCTCTCTTGTTGAGCGCTCATCTCTTCTCGCTGATCGCAGCTTTTATCACCCCGTGGACCTTAATCACGCTCATCCTCCTTCCCCTCACACTTCAAATCGTGAGCAAAATTAGAGCTGGCGCAGCTGGAGCCAAACTCATTCCATTGCTTGGAAAAGTTGGAAAGTTGCAGTTATTCCTCTCAATCTCCCTGGCCGTCGCGCTTGTCCTATAACCAGTAAACTCCGAAACATGATTGATGTACTTCTCTTCGTTGGCGGTCTAGCCCTATGGCTTTACGGTCTCATCGACTGCGCCAAAACTGATCAGGACTCAGTCAAGATCTTGCCGAAGTGGGCATGGTTGATCATCGTGATTATCTTTGGATCACTCGGTGCACTCGCCTGGTTGCTCGTGGGACGTCCTAAGCGTCTAATCTCTCCGCGCATTAAAAGCGGAAAGGTAATTCCTCCGGACGATAACCCGGAGTTTCTCAAGAACCTTTAAATCTTAGAGACCAGAATATGTGTGTAAGCCGGTACCCCAAATATTTACCCAGATGTAGTTAAACAAGAATGTAGATCCAGCGAAGATACATAACCACGCTGCTCTACGTCCCCTCCAACCAACAGTTACACGAGCGTGTAAGTACGCGGCGTAAGCGACCCAGGTAATAAAGGCCCAGGTCTCTTTTGGATCCCAGCTCCAGTACTTACCCCACGCAGACTCGGCCCAAATCGCACCTGCGATAACAGCGAAGGTCCAGAGCGGAAATACAAAGGCGACGAGGCGATAAGAAAGTTGGTCGAGCGCATCTTGGGATGGAAGTTTGGCAGCCCACGTAGGACGACCGCCCTTGGATTCATAACGATCCATCACGAGGTAGGTGGCCGCCACTAAGTTTGCAACGAGGAAGACGCCTCCCGAGATAATCGCTGCCAGAACATGGATAGCAAGCCAAGGAGATTTAAGCGCAGGAACTAGCGGGGCGCTGGGGCGATACAAAACGGTAATTGCAGTTCCAAGGGTAAGTAGAACCGAGATAGAGACGGGCAGTCCCAACCAACGTACCTTGTACTTGGTGAAGGCGAAGAGGTAAGCCGCGTTGAGCATAAGCGCACCCGTGATGGAGAACTCATACATATTTCCCCACGGAACACGGTGCGCAGAAAGTCCGCGGGTAATAACGGCTACCGCTAGCACGATGGTTCCAAGGATCATCATCGCGGTTCCGAGGCGGCCCGCACGATCTGTTCGACTGAAATCAAACTCCGTCTTATCGCTCTCGCTCGTGTTCTTCACCGACCAAGAAACTTCCACCGCATGTGAGAAAAATGCCAGAGCGAAAATCGCAAGGCAGGCATAAATCGCATCGTTGGAAAAATATGCGAGAGAGCTAGTTGTCATTCTGCTACTTCCTCCTGAAGCGCCCGCGTTAGCGCTGTTAGATCTGCTTCCAAACCAGGAATTCCGTTCTTTGCAAGACCAGCAATTTCAACACCATTGCCTACCTTTACCCAAATCCTGCGCTGGCGTGTGAATAGTGAGATGAGTAACCCTAGGATCGCAAAGAGCGCTCCAAAGAGTGCATACATTTTCCCAGGATCATCAACAATCTGCAGGTTGACCCAAGCCTTCCAGCCATCAAATGTGATTGTTCCGTAACCAAAATCATAGGTGCTACCCAAGGTGAGGGCCTTAAGGCCGATCTTGGTCATCTGGGCGGTGTTCAATGAGTACACAGATTGTGGAGTCCCAGAATCCAGCCCCAAGTTTCCCTTCCATGCTGAAAGCACAAGACGAGGATCGAGGACCTCTGGATAGGTCGAGAAAATTCCTCGAGCTGCGCTACTCGAAGCGGTTGGAATAAATGAAGCGATGAAACCAATCTGCGGATTCATATCAGGGACCTTGATCGCGCCGAGCGAGCTGAGGTTTGCATCCTGCGGTAGGAAAATCACAGGACCATTGAAAGTTACATGACCGGATTTATCTTTAATCGTCACAAGCGGTGAGTACCCATTCGCCTGTAAGTACACCTTGGTACTTCCAACTGTCCACGGCTTATTCACTTTAATAATCACGCGCTTGGGTGCAGTTCCTAGCGGATTTGAAATATCAGTAGTCAACACATAATTACTTGGCTGCCCCGTGGCGGCATCATAAGAAGCAACAAAATCTTTCACGGTGAGGGCAAAAGGAGGAAGAGAGCCTTGACCTTGGAATTTGCCGTAAGAAATATTGTCATACGAGGTAGGAGTATTAATGAAGCGATCTCCCACATTCAAAATCGCCTCACCCTTCATTCCTAGGAGTGATCCAAGGGCCACGCCGACCAAAATCAAGATAAGAGAGAGGTGGAAAAGTAAATTTCCCGTCTCGCGGCTGTATCCCTTTTCAGCAGAGATTGAATCGCCTTCAATCCTCACACGGAAGTGATTCTTCTTGAACCAAAGTAGTGAGCGATCGAGGGCAGTTGCTGAATCAGTTTCTACAGTGCAATATCCCTCCATTCGATCCAAATTACGTGGAGTAAGTGGAGGTACTTTTCCGATTGCCCGCAGATGGTGAAATGTGCGAGGCAGGACGCACCCAATAAGTGAGATAAAGAGCAGAAGATAGATCGCGCTAAACCATGGTGAGGCGTACACATTGAAAAGATGGAAACGATCCATCCACTTCGCCAGAGTGGGATCTGATGTGAAATACGAATCTACTTTTTGTGGATTCTGGTTTCGTTGCGGAAAGAGCGAACCTGGAATGGCGGCAACGCCAAGCAACATCAGCAGGATTAGTGCGGTGCGCATGCTTGTGAGCTGACGCCAAGCCCAGCGTAGAAGTGCCAGAGAGCCGATTTCTGGTGCCATAGTTTTCTGCTCGCTCATCAGACCACCGGAACAAAACTCGAGATAGCCGAACGCAGAGAATTAATAAGGCTCCCCCACAGTCCAGTCGCTTGCAAGAATCCGATAATAATAAGGAATACCCCGCCAAAGATGGTTAAGAGATTTCCGCGCGATGAGATCAATCTGCGCAACTTCGCCGATTGATCGAAAAACAATCCGACTGCGATAAATGGGACCCCGATACCGAAGCAATATCCAACACTCAAGAGCGCACCACGAGGAGCGCTCGAGCTTTGAAATGAGAGGGCTTGCACAGCTGCCAGGGTAGGTCCAATACAGGGGGTCCAACCCAATCCGAAGAGAAAACCCAGCAGTGGCGCACCAAGTAAGCCAGTGGTGGACTTCCACTGTGGTTTAAAGGAGCGGTAAAACTTCTGGTTAAAGATGAAGACCGCACCCATCACCATGGTGAGAAGCCCCAAAACAATTTGGAGCCAACGTGAGCCATCAGAGATCTTTGAACCTAAGGAGCCAAAGAGCGCCCCGTAGCTAATAAATAGCGCGGAGAACCCGCTAACAAAGAGAATCGCGCCTAAGGCGGTACGACCCTTATTTTTTACATCGGTCATTCCCGCCGAATATGCAAGATATCCGGGAACAAGTGGGAGTACACAAGGCGAGAAGAAGGAGATCAATCCGGCGATTACAGAAACAAGGAGCGCCAAGATGAGATTTCCATTGAGCACCTGGTGAACAAAGAAGTTATGCATGCGCAGGATCCTTGAGTACTTTCGTCAGGAGATCTGTGAGGAGTGCAACTGTTACTTCCCCGCTAACACGCGCTGCTACATATCCGTGAGCATCGATAATGAGTGTGGTTGGAATTGCATTAGGGACTAGTGAGTTACGAAATTTAGCTAGCACCGAGTCATCGGTGAAGATTGGGTAGTTGATCTTAAAACGCTTGACGAATTCCAATGCGGATGAGGGATTATCTCTCGTCAAAATTCCTGCAAATTGCACGCCTTGGCTCTGATAACGGGTTGAAAAATCTGAAAGGAGTGGAGCTTCCGCCCGGCATGGTGAACACCATGATGCCCAGACATTGAGCACTGTTACTTTGCCGCTAGCGAGTGTGGTTGTTCCAGAATTAAGAGTTGCACCGCTAATGATCGGGGCTGGTTTGCGATCCGCGGGCTTCACGTAGACAGCGACTCCGTCACCCGAGACAAAGGCGTTCTGATTTGCAGATGAGAGGCCGCCACTTGAACAGCCGGTTAAGAGAAGCAGGGTAGGGAGAAGAATGAAGGCCAGACGCTTCATTTCTTCACCGGCAGAAGGTGGCGCGCCGGTTCGGAATAACTCACGCCCTCAATATCTCCTGCTGCATCTAGGTGAAAACTTGTAACCGAGGCCAAGGTGCATTCGCGCTTACGTGGGTCATGCATCATGCGACGACCTTCAACCGCTGATCGCAAGATCCAAATGGGTAACTGATGCGAAACGGCAAAGGCATCTTTTCCCTCCGCGGCATCGCGTGCTGTAAAGAGCGCGGCAAGCATGCGCGCTACTTGCTCTTCATACGGCTCGCCCCAGGATGGAACCCATGGCCTTGTGAGATGGCGCCAGGATTTCGGGTGCTTCAAAACACCTGAACCCATCTCGAATTTTTGACCTTCAAATACATTGGCGGCCTCAATCAGATTCGGGTTAGTAATAATGGAAAGGCTGTGAGCCGCGGCAAGCGGAGTTGCGGTCTCTTGCGCACGTTGAAGCGGTGAGGCGAGTACAGCGCCTACATTAAATTGTTTTGACCATTCGGCTACGGTGCGAGCCATCTCCTGGCCGCGATCAGAGAGATACCAACCGGGTTGGCGACCATAAAGAATTTTCTCAGGGTTGAAGACTTCGCCATGGCGTAAAAAATGGATTGTAGAAGTCATGGCGTAAGCATAAAGGAGGTGGCCCATGCGTCTTGCGCGAAGGATTGGGGAAGGGTGGCTAGGCTAGTGATATGGCGCTCACACCGAAGCGAGTAGCTTTCTTTGATGTCGACAATACCCTGATGAGAGGCTCTTCACTCTTCTTCCTGAGTAAAGGGATGTACCAGCGGGGGTTTTTCACAAAGAAAGATATCTCCAACTTTGTGATGGCAAATCTGCGCTACCGCCTCTCGGGCGTTGAGAACAAGGAAGAGATAGCAAAGATTCAGGGCGCCGCCTGTGAGTTTTTTCGAGGCCATGAAGCCGCCGTCATTGAGAAGATGGGCATCGAGGTATATGACGAGTATGTCTCCCCCGCTCTTTGGCAAGGCACGATCGAAATTGCTAATAACCACCTTGATCATGATGAAGAGGTCTGGCTTGTAACCGCCACCCCAAAAGATTTGGCAGACCTGATCGCAAAACGCTTGGGATTCACCGGAGCCCTCGGAACCGTCGCGGAAGTTAAAGATGGTGTCTATACCGGCAAATTAATAGGACAACTACTTCACGGACCAAATAAGGCGATCGCGGTAAAATTATTGGCAGAAGAGCGCGGTATCGATCTGGCAAATTCGTACGCCTACTCAGATAGTCACCACGATATTCCACTGCTTCAGGCTGTAGGAAATCCACGTGCAATCAATCCAGATACCTTGCTGCAAATTCATGCGCTCAGGGAACACTGGCCAATTTATGATTTCAGGCGGATGCGCGCGCTCAAAAAGATTGCCGCCCCAGTGCTGGGACGCTTGGTCAAGCTTGGCACCCTGCTCTCGCCAAGGAGTTGGCGTCGCGGTAGGTAGCTAAACCCCAGTAATGTAGGGCAGTTATGTCTCAGTCAACGATCTCCTTCACCGAGGAGTTACGCAACCGCTCTGATGATCACATCAAAGCGTTGTTTTCGTTGCGCCCCGATCTCATCTCACCAGTACCGACAGATTTGATGGCACTGAGCGCTCGAGCAAATTCCACGCCCAGCCTCCTGCGTGCCCGTGAGGTACTCGACAAATTTCGCTTAGATATCTTGACCGCCATGTGCACTTTGGAAGAACCAGTCACGTTGGCACAACTCATTTCGGTGACGAGTGAAGAGGCAGCATTCGCTACACAATCGCTCTGGGAATTGGCACTTATCTATAAAGATGGCGATGGATACCGAATTCCCTCCAATGTGCGCACCATCATCGGCGAGTATCCGGCCGGTCTTGGCATAAAGAGTCCGCGCAATGTTGACTTCACGCTTTTATCAGGCGCCCCTAAAGGCGCAGTTGAAACCTTGCAACGAATGATGTGGGGACCACCAAAGGGCCAAGTCGCAGATGTAAAGCGCGCACCTGCCGCAATTAAGTGGTTACTCGAAAATAACTTTCTTGTCCCCTTTGATTCACAGACAGTTCTTCTTCCTCGCGAGGTAGCGGTGCACCTACGCGGAGGAAAAGTATTTAATTCTCTCCAACCAGTTATGCCACCAGTAGAAGGTGCTAGCCGCAAGCAGAAAGCTGCGAATTTGGCTGCGATTGCCAATATCTCCACATTTGTTCGCTGGGCGGAGGAACTCGGACATCACTGGTCTGACGAGCCACCAACTGCGCTTCGCTCCGGTGGACTTGGGGTTCGAGATTTAAAGAGAACTGCAGAGCACTTAGGCATTTCAGAATCGTGCGCCGCCTTCGTCGCGGAATTGCTCTATATCGGCGGGCTCGTTGTCATTGATACCGACGACCAAATTCTTCCAACTAGCGCTTTCGATCTCTGGCTCACCAAAAGCATTGAAGAGCAATGGCATGCACTCGTCACTCTCTGGCTCGAGACCTCTCGTGTAAGCGGGCTTATTGGCAAAGCTGATTCGAAGAACATCGCCGCACTCGGTCCAGAACTCGATCGCGGTGGCGTTTCTACTCTTAAGAAAATGATTCTCAAACTTCTTAGCGAGCACCCCGAAGTAGATCCTTCACTGGATTCAATCACTGCAACCCTGACCTGGTTATTGCCCACACGAGCAAATCGTGATTACACCGAGTGGATCTTGCGTGAGGCCGAGTGGATTGGTTTAACAGGACAAGGTGCGATCTCCACCTTTGCAGTGGCGCTCATCAATAACGAGGAGTTGGGAGTTGAGAGCGCACTTCCAAAACCTGTCGACCATATTTTGATCCAAGCCGATAACAGTGCGGTTGCGCCTGGTCCGCTCACCCTGGAATTAGCGAATGCCATTGGAACAATTGCAGATATCGAAAGTCGTGGCGGCGCGAGCGTCTATCGCTTTAGCGAAACTTCCATTAGGCGTGGATTAGATCATGGACAGACCGGTGATCAGATCAAAGATTTCCTCAAGAAAATTTCAAAGACTCCTATGCCGCAACCTTTGGAGTACCTCATCGCAGATGTTGCGAAGAAGCACGGAAAGTTGCGAGTCGGAAATACAACTTCATACCTTCGTTGTGAAGATGAGGGACTTATTCAAGAGTTGATGCACGACAAGCGCGTCGAACAATTGCGGATGCGCAAACTTGCACCTCAAGTTTTAATTAGCGACGTTGATAGCCACGAGATGATTAGGATTCTTCGCGAAGCTGGTTACTTACCTGCTGCCGAGAATGCAACGGGTGTCCTAGTCAGCGCCCCTCAAGTTCGGCGCGCTAAAGCCAGACCAAAACCTCCTCGAGTCATCACCGATATTTCAGCTCCGGGAGAAAACCTGATCACTGCTGCGGTGAGAGCACTTCGTGCCGGCGAGAGGGCGAGCTCCCACAAACCGCGTGAGGTTCCAAGAACCACAGCCAATGAGACCGTGGACCTGCTCCATCAGTACATAGAGGAGCGCGCCAGCCTAACTATCGGCTACGCGGATACCAACGGAGGAGTCTCAAACCGCCTGATCGATCCGCTCTCCATCTCCCTAGGCACCTTGGTAGCCAGGGACCATGCCACAGGAGAGATCACCCATTTTCGGATTCCTCGAATCACCGGCGTAAGCCCCGCCAACTAGGCTTATCCCATGACCTTTCTTGCCGACCTCAGAGAGTTAGTCGAACTGCAATCACCTAGCGAAGACCTTGAGGCCTGCGCCCGGGTTGTCGACCTTGCCGTGACTATCGCTGGTCGCAATCTCGCTGAGCCGGCTCGAGTCACGCAGGCTGGTGGTCGTCCCGTCTTCTGGTGGGGCGCAGAAAAGCCAGATGTCGTTCTACTTTGCCACCTCGATACAGTCTGGCCACACGACTCCTACCTTCCACTCTGGAAAGAGGAGGGCGATCAGATTTTCGGACCCGGCATCTTCGATATGAAGACTGGATTTCTGCAAGCAATGTATGCCGTTAAAGAGATTCCCGGCGCAGCCTCGAAAGTTGCCATTGTTGGCACAACCGATGAAGAGATCGGCTCACATGCATCTCGCGCACTCATCGAAGAGTTAGCTAAGGGCGCGAAGGCGACGCTCATCTTCGAATCATCGATCGATGACACAGTAAAGATTGGCCGTAAGGGAACTTCGATGTATCGCATTACGGTTCGCGGTCGTGCGGCGCACGCCGGACTTGAACCTGAGAAGGGCATCAACGCCACAACCGAAATTTCAAGGATCGTCTTACAAATGGCCGCTCTTGAAAATCCTGAGTATGGAACTACGGTCGTACCAACTGTTATGCAATCGGGATCAACCACAAATACCGTTCCCGCTACAGCAACCTTAGATATCGACGCCCGATCTTTTCTCGCTGCAGAACTACAAAGAGTCGATGCTGCAATCCGTGCTCTAGCGGCGCACCATCCCGAAGCCCGCCTTGAAATTTCAGGAGGAATTAATCGACCTCCGCTTGAACATGCAGCAACCGCCGAGCTCTACGCGCTCATCGAGGATGTTGCATCTTCTCTCGGACTTCCACCGGTTGGCCACGTCTCAGTTGGCGGCGCGAGTGATGGAAATATTGCGGCTGCTGTCGGAGGAAAAGTTCTCGATGGACTTGGTGCCTCGGGGCATGGAGCACATGCCGCCCACGAACATATTTTTGTAAGTCGTCTTGAACCACGCATCACACTGATTACCGGGTTTATCAACGCTATTTTGAAGAAGGATGTGGTTGAGTGACGGATGGTCCTCTCATTGTTCAGAGCGACAAGACTCTGTTACTCGACATCGATCATCCAAATTCTGATGCCTGTCGCAGAGCGATTGCATCCTTTGCCGAGCTCGAAAAATCGCCCGAACATATCCACACCTATCGCCTCACTCCTCTTGGCCTCTGGAATGCACGTGCTGCCGGGCTCGATGCCGAGAAGGTCATCGATACCCTCCTAGAATTTTCGCGTTTCGCAGTTCCGCATGCCTTGCTCGTTGATATCGCAGAAACCATGTCTCGCTATGGGCGTCTACGCCTTGAGGCACATCCAGTCCACGGTCTCACCCTCGTCTCAAATGATCCGGCTGTCCTTCGCGAAGTCACGCGGGGCAAGAAAATTGCGCCGATGCTCGGACTTCAAATCGATGATGAAACTCTGATCGTTCATCCGGGTCAGCGCGGTTTCTTGAAGCAAGCGCTCTTGAAGTTGGGCTGGCCCGCCGAAGATTTCGCAGGCTATGTAGATGGCGAACATCATGAGATCGCGCTTCGTGAAGATGGTTGGTCGATCCGTAAATATCAAGCGATGGCCGCCGAAGGTTTCTGGCACGGTGGTTCCGGAGTCGTTGTTCTACCTTGCGGCGCCGGAAAGACCATTGTCGGTGCGGCTGCGATGGCGCATGCCAAAGCAACCACTTTAATCTTGGTAACCAATACTGTTGCCGCTCGTCAATGGCGAGATGAGCTCTTGCGACGCACGACGCTTCATGAAGATGACATCGGAGAATATTCGGGAGCAAAGAAAGAGATTCGCCCAGTAACAATTGCAACGTATCAAGTAATGACGATGCGCCGTAAAGGTGTCTATGCACACCTTGATCTCTTCGATGCAATCGACTGGGGTCTAATTATTTACGATGAAGTACATCTGCTTCCCGCACCAATCTTTCGCTTTACCGCAGATATTCAATCTCGCCGTCGACTCGGCCTTACCGCGACTCTGGTACGCGAAGATGGAATGGAGGGCGAGGTCTTCTCACTCATTGGACCAAAGCGTTTTGATGTTCCTTGGAAAGAGATCGAAGCCCAGGGCTACATTGCACCTGCAGATTGCGTAGAAGTGCGCATTACCCTCACCGAAGAGGAACGTTTAAATTACGCAACAGCCGAACAAGAAGATCGATATCGCTTCTGTTCCACAACACTCACCAAGCGCAAAGTTGCAGTTGCTCTCGCCCGCGCCCACGCGGATGAGCAGGTTCTGGTTATCGGTCAATATCTCGATCAACTCGATGCCTTGGCTGAAGAACTAGGCGTCCCCGTGATCAAGGGAGATACGCCCGTTAAAGAGCGAGAACGACTTTTCAATTTGTATCGTTCAGGTGAGATCAAATGTTTGGTCGTCTCCAAGGTTGCTAACTTTTCAGTAGATCTTCCAGATGCAACCATTGCAATTCAAGTTTCTGGAACATTTGGTTCCAGACAGGAAGAAGCGCAACGGTTGGGTCGAATCTTGCGACCTAAAGCGGATGGCAGAGGTGCTCGCTTCTATTCTCTGGTGGCGCGAGACACGATCGATCAAGATTTCGCACAAAATCGGCAACGCTTCTTAGCTGAACAGGGTTATGCCTACCGAATTATCGATGCGGATGAGGTTCTCTCGAAAGATAGTTAATCTAAAGCGCGCATCGAGGCACGAAAGCGCTCTGGATTCACCGTGTAGAAATCGTGGGGCTTACCTTCGATATGGATTACCGGAACTCGCTCGCCGTAGTTGTATTCCAATTCGCTATCTCCATCGATGAAGATCTCTTCAATCTCAAAATCCAGTTCGTTCTGCAGCTTCTTTAAGGTTGATAGTGCATCATCGCATAGGTGACATCCGCGTCGAGAGTAGATCTGAACCTGGCGCATGGTGCCTATCCTCTCAGAGGACTAAGATTTTTCACTATGCGAGCCCGCTTCCCCGTTCGAATTCTGCTCGCCGCCCTTACTCTCTCGTTGCTCCAAGGGATCCCATCCGCGCACGCGCTAGTGGTCGAGAAAGTCCCCGCTCCCTATGAATACCTCTACCGGGCTTCGGGAGGCACCAACTCTCCAAAGGTAACCTCGACAACCCCGGCTCCCAACGGGAAGAAAGTTGGGGTCCTTTCAACTTTCAAAGTTAATTATGTGAATGTTCCTGCAGCCGAGCAGTTGGCGGTTCAGGCGGCCATCGATATCTGGTCTGATAATTGGTCATCATCTGTACCCGTAAACGTCGTCGCCAATTTTGTCCCTGAGGGAACTTCTGGAATTTTGGCATCGGCTTCTCCGGTCAACTTCTTTCACAACTTTACGGGTGCTCCAGATTCCACTCTCTGGTACGCCTCTGCGATGGCGAATGCGATTGCCGGCAAGGATTTAGATCCATCAAGCCCCGAGATCTCGATCAATATTAATTCGACGATGGCAAATTCTTTCTACTTGGCGACTGATGGAAATTGTCCAAGTAATCTCTACGACCTCGAATCAATCATCCTTCACGAGGTAGCCCACGGCCTCGGATTCCTCTCTAATGATTCCTATGATCGTTTTTCACAGTACGGAAGCCTCGACCAACCCACCCCATTTGATGCATATGCCCAGACTCCCGATGGTGGACGCCTCATGGATCTTGCGACGCCTTCGCTCGCATTGGGAGTAGCCATTCAAAATACTCTGGTCTGGTCCGGCAAAAATGGAATCGCTGCGAACAACGGAATCAAGCCGCTGCTCTACACGCCCAATCCGTATGAAGCCGGTTCATCGGTAAGCCACCTCGACCAAGCAACATTTGCTGGGACTGGTAACGCCTTGATGACCCCGTCTTGGCCAGGTGGAGCCGTTTACCACACGCCTGGTGCACTGGTTCTAGGGATGCTCGCAGATATGCGATTGAAACCACCAGCTGGAATTCCTATTGGAATACCTAACCCTCCTCGGAATGTCTTTGCGATAGTCGGAGATAGATCTGCGATTGTAAGTTTTGATCCACCAGACAATGCCCGTACTTCACAAGTAACTTCCTACTCGGTGAAGGTCAATGAAACAGGTCAGGTGGTTCAAGCGACCGCAAGCCCAGTTACGATCACAGGGCTAAATAATGGTTCGCATTACTCTTTCTCGGTCACTGCGAGCAATCAACTGGGTACCTCACTCTCCCAAAGCAGTAATGCCATCTTCCCTCAGGCCCCATGGAAATCTACAGTCCTGGATGCAACTTCTGATGCAAAGTACCTAGCCACAACTACTTTCAGAGGTCTTCCTGTAATTCTCTACTCCGATAGCAAGAGTGGACAACTCAGACTGGCAAGTTGGAATGGAAAAGTCTGGATCAAGAGCGTCGTCGATGGAAATTCGAGCATCGGGGGACGTACAGCGGACAATGTCGCGGGCAATGTCTCGGTCTGCACCTCAGCGGCAGGAAAAAATCAACGTCTAGATGTTGTTTACGCCGATCTCACCAAACGGCAGTTGCGCTACGCCGGTTTTGACGGCAAGAGATGGAGCTACGCGGTTGTCGATGGGAATGGAGCCCAGGTAGTCAAGTATTCGGATCCAAATCGGGTTCGTACCGCTGCAGATGTAAGTGGGGCTAATGCCTGCGTTGACACTCCTGACGGAATTCAAATTTTCTACCGTGATCAGAGTGAAGGAATTATTCGAGCCGCCGTTCAATTAGGTTCGGGTATCAGCACCTGGTCGTACCAAATCGTTGATGGTGATGCCGACCTCAATGGGCGCACAACGGGTGATGTTGGATTCCATCTCAAAGCACTCAACGTAGGTCGCTCTGTCTACGTTCTCTACGATTCGATTCTTCAAGTTAATCAACAGAAACAGGCGCTCCAGGGCGAGGTACGGCTGGCCACTCGTGCAAGTGCATATCCCGAAGATTGGAAATACTCCTCGCTAGACACCTATGGACCGGACGTTGCGGTAGCTGGGTATGACGTTGCGCTCTCACTTAGCGGAAAAATTGTTAGCGGAATTTGGATGGCAGCTAGCGGGGCTTCAATTCCTAACCCCAATCAACTGCGCTACATGGATATCTCAGATAACGGAAGTTTGATCTCCGCAAGCACTGATATTTACGGAACGCCAAGTGCTCCTCTCTCAACGGACGGCACGCATAGCCTCTTCAACTGCCAGAATCGATTGTGTGCGATTAATAATGTAGATCAGACCGTTTCACTTGTAACAACCGCTGATCTCTCAACTTCCTTTGGCGCCGCTTGGATCACCATAAATAAAATTCGCTATGCATTGGTTGGCGTAGGCGGAAAATTACAACTATTTAAAGCGATCTAAGAATTATTTGGTGTGAATGATTGTTAGGTAATACGTCCCATTGCCTTCAGTAAGGAGTGCAACTCCTGTTCCACTCTGGTACTGCAAGGCGAGTGGAGTTCCAGTAACAGAACTAACTCCCTTAAGAGCTCTATCTTTCAAACCAGTTCGCGTTAAAACCGTCGTGCTCTGATGTGGTGGGATACCAGATATCCCTTTGATACCTTGGGTCGTCACAAAACTTTGCCAGGCATAAACCGCGCTACTCACACTCTTTTGCGTAGTGGGCAAGACAACCTTGCTCGATCCATAATTCAGAGAGCCGATCTTTCCAGCAGGATTAAGGGTTGCAGCAAAAGTTGGTGAACCCACCTTGCTAGAACTTCCTTGGATCAGAAAGTTGGCGCCTTTGGCGGCAATCTGGGTTGGGACAGCAGGATCTGCCACATCTTTTGTATAGGTGTTCTCGAGAACTCCATCTGCGCTTACCTCCCAGACGGTAATGCGATTGAGGCCAGAGGCGGGCGAAGAGCTTGCTACCGCAGAGGCGCCTGCGATCCAAAGATTTCCGATCAAATCAACACATATGGCGGTCGCAACATCATCGCCCGCTGTTCCCAAGCGTAACTCCCACTTTTTCAATCCATTGGGGGCGAGGGCCACAACGTAACCATCACTTCCTCCAAGTGCTGGTGAGGAGATCAGGGGTGATGTCATATTTTCCACTGTGCCCGTGAGATAAATGGCTCCATTAGCTAGCGCCATTGATGCAACCTGGTCGCCCCCGGAGAAATTTGTAGTGAGAGTTGGCGCGAGCGCGTTGATAACAATCGGGGGTTTGGTGGCGGCGAGCGCTGGGCTGCTGAGAATCAAGGCGAGCGCAAGACCAGCAAGAAGTCTACGCTTCACGCCATATCTCTCGAACGCTCGGCAGCTGCTTTCATCGCCCGTGCGACAAGTCCAGGCAAATCACCTTCGCTGAAAACTTTCAGTCCCTCATAGGTAACGCCTTTAGGGCTCGTGACATTTTCGCGCAGGGTGGTCGCGCTCTTTCCGCTCTCATCCAACATCTTGGCTGCACCCAGAATCGTTTGAAGAACAAGAGTCGTAGCGATCTCTTCAGAAATTCCCATTTCGATGGCGCTTGCAACCATCGCTTCCACAAAGGCGAAAAAGTAAGCGGGGCCAGATCCGCTCGTCGCTGTTGCTGCATCTTGAAGTGGTTCTTCCACTTCGACGCTCTTTCCAGCGGCGCGTAAAAATTCATTCACGTAGCTCTTCTGATCAGGGCGAACTTTCGAATTCACGGAGAGGATTGACATTCCCACTCCGAGCAAAGTTGGAGTATTAGGCATTACGCGGGCCACTGCCACATCTCCGAGGGCCTTTTCAAAGGTAGCGATTTTTTTCCCGGCTAGAAAGGAGATGACGAGGGCGCTAGGAGTAAGCAGCGGAGCTACGCGGGTCAGGATTCCATCGACATCTTGCGGCTTCACAATGACCATCAAGACTTCACTTGTCTCGGCCATCTCTTCGATGCTCGCCGGGGTGATCCCGTAGCGTTCGACAAGCTCTGCGCTTCGCTCGGGACGCCTCACGGCAAATGAGATCTTTGAGGTATCAGCACCGGCCTTGATAAGGGCTACCAGCAAGGCCTCGCCCATATTACCTACACCGATGAGGCCGACCTTAGCGCTCTTGATATCGATCATCCCACCCTCAATCCTTGAACTTGGAGTTAGCCTAGTAGGCTCTCGCACTATGCCAGAAGTTAAAGATGGATTTGCACGCGACTTTGTTGAGTTTGCCGACCCGGCAAAACCAGAAGAACTATTCCGATGCGACCTCACCTGGCTCACCTCTTACTGGCAGTGCATTTACGGCGACGGATGCTGTGGCATCGATGCGGATAAGCCGGATGCTGGCTGTTGTTCCGACGGCGCCTACTACTCCGATGCCGATGATGAAGCCCGCACCCTCAAGGTAGCTGAGCGCCTTACACCTGAGATGTGGCAGTTCTACAACGAGGCTCAGCCTAAGAAATCAAAGGGTGTGCTTCGCATCTCCGAAGTTGGTCTCGATAATGATCGCAAGACCCGCAAGGTCGACGATTCGTGCATCTTTCTCAATCGCAAGGGGTATGAGGCTCCAGGCTTTACTGGAAGCTTTGGTTGCGTACTTCATCACCTCGCCCAAAAAGAGGGCGTGCACTTTGTCGAGACTAAGCCTGATGTCTGCTGGCAATTACCGATTCGCCGATCTTTTGAGACTCGTGAATTTGGTGAGCGCGAAATTTCTGTCACCGTGATTGGTGAGTACGAACGTCTAGCATGGGGCGATGGCGGCGAAGAGTTCGCTTGGTATTGCACAGCAAATACTGATGCCCATGGTGGTCGCGAACCTGTTTATATTTCAAATAGCAATGAATTAATCGCACTTATGGGCGTGTTAGCCTATGCAGAGTTGAAGAAGTTCTGCGATGCTCGCATGGAAGCGATCGCAGAGTTGGCCAAAGAACAGAAGAAGCGCGAACTTCCACTCTTCATTATTCATCCAGCAACGCTTGGTGCCCAGAAGTAATTCATTATGGCAAAGGCACCCGCTAAAGATCCATTCCGCTGCACCGAATGCGGCTGGACTTCGACCAAGTGGGTTGGACGTTGCGGTGAGTGTCAGGCATGGGGAAGCGTCGAAGAGATTGCGGCTCCTAAGAAACTTTCATTAGTTGCAGGCTCAGTTTCTGCGGCGGCAAAGCCGATTGGCGATATCAACGTCGAAAGCGCACGCTCTCGCACCAGTGGAGTT
>Ga0164296_1002789_pt1 | contig 17019 bp, 15 predicted proteins | sample GEODES057metaG_FD_113533 | JGI IMG/M metagenome (GOLD analysis project Ga0164296, IMG submission 113533) | Dystrophic lake water microbial communities from Trout Bog Lake, Wisconsin, USA - GEODES057 metaG | ecosystem: Environmental > Aquatic > Freshwater > Lake | place: USA: Trout Bog Lake... | reverse complement strand
TCGCGCAGCTTCTTGATGATTTCCTCTGCTGTGTGTCTCTTGCGTTTCATGTCGTCTGATGGTGCGCTTCGCGCACTTCAGACTCTCATAACATGTGGATCAGCTTTTGGGGAGCAGATCACTCCTCGATAGGTTTCACGATCGGTTGGGGCTGGTGATTGTTGGCGGTTTTCATTTCTTGTTGTTACTGCTTTTAATCGTATCCGCATTCAGGTCGCTTTATGTCATTCGACGAAATAAACGAGATGAATCATCAAACAGTCATTCTATCGAGCTTTGAAGAGTACCTCGCCGACGGCGGTGATACACTTGAGGGACAGGCCGAAAGAAAAAGTGAGCGCATCGAGCGATTGGCGCGGTTTCCCTATGCGGTCATGTTGCAGGTTTCGTATCCCGAACTCGATTTTGCGAATCGGTGGTGCTGGCAGCACTTTGGGCCTAGCGACGGCGAGTGCACGCAATGTGACTCAGAATACCGAGCATGCGATCAAACAGAACCCCATTCGCATAGCGGCACTTGGGTATGCGAATGGTTCGTGAAAACCGACTATGGTTTTGGTTTTAATGAGTGGTACTTTGCCAATGAGGAGGATCGAGAACGTTTTCTCGGAAGTGTCGGCAAGATCAATTGGGGTGAGAATTTTCCCAAACCCTAATAAGGTGCCAGAGCTAACACGACCAACTTACATCTCTCGTTCACCCACCCACCACCTCATCCCCCAACCGCTTGTCCGGCACCAGGTACCCTTGCACATAATCCCGCACCGCCTCCGCCAGCGGGGTGATCTCCGTGCTGAACCCTGAGCCGCGCAGTTTGGTGATGTCGGCGCAGGTGTAGTACTGGTACTTGGACTGGAGGTGCTCGGGCATGTCGATGAACTCGATGTTCGGCTGCTTGCCGAGGGCGGTGAAGATGGCGGTGGCGAGTTCGATCCAGGTGTGGGCTGCGCCGGAGCCGAGGTTGAAGAGGCCGCCGGCGGCTGGGGTTTCGGCGAGGTGGAGGGTCATGCGGATGGCGTCTTTCACGTAGAGGAAGTCGCGCATCTGCTCGCCGTCTTTGTAGTCGGGGCGGTGGGATTTAAAGAGCTGGACTTTTCCGGTGGCGAGGATCTGGCCGCAGGCTTTGTGCACGAGGCTGCGCATGTCGGCCTTGTGGTCTTCGTTGGGGCCATAGACGTTGAAGTACTTGAGGCCGACGATGTGGGGCAGCCAGCCTTCGCGCCGGGCGTGGAGGTCAAAGAGGTGCTTGGAGTAGCCGTACATGTTCAGCGGGCGCAGGGCGTGGATGTCGGGCATCTGGTCGTCCATGCCATGGGCACCGTCGCCGTAGGTGGCGGCGGAGGAGGCATAGACAAAGCGCGTCTGATTGGCGAGCGACCACTGGCAGAGCTGCTTGGTGAACTCGTAATTGTTCCGCATCAGGTAGTCGGCGTCGCGCTCCGTGGTGGCAGAGCAGGCACCCAGATGGAGGATGTGGTCAAAGCGGCCGAGCTTGCCGGGGCTGTGCTGCACGGCCTGGAGGAGGTCATTGCCGTCGATGTAGTCGGCAAATTTGAGCGGGACGAGGTTCTTCCACTTTTCGTCCGTGCTCAGGCGGTCGCAGACGACGATGTTTTCGCAGCCCCGGCGGTTCAGCTCCCAAACGAGGGCGCTGCCGATGAATCCGGCTCCGCCGGTGATGAGGATGCGACTTTCCGTGTTTTTCATGAGCCCGTCTGGTAACGGGAAAAGCAGCGGGATTCAAGCCGGAGCTTGAGATTGGCTGGAAACGGAGGTGACGGCCTACGGAATACGCGGAACAGACGGAAAATCAGAATAAGACTCATGCCTGTTGCTTCACCTTTTGAGTGAACGATCTGGAATGCTCCTTTCCGTGTCTTCCAGGTGTTGATTCGCTGAGCTCCCCTGCGGGCTCACGGCGGTTGTCTGTCTCGCTCCGCTCGGCTCCGTAGGCCATCCTTTTCCCGTTTTTCGGCCAAACGTGCGATTTACTTCTTTGAGCGCCAAAGTTAAATACACGCGCCGCAGTTTGAGCGTGGCCGGGTTTCGCGTCTGCTGGGTGGTCTTGATGCGAGTCGGCGCTACGCTGCTGCCACTCGCAGAATCCATGAATCCATGTTCCAACTTCCAGCGCCGCAGCGGCTTGCCGCCAGCTTGGGGTTGGTTGCTGCGGGTGGTCATCCTGCTCGGCTTGACCTCACTCGCAGCCTGGGGACTTGACCCGTCGCAGCCGCCGAGTGTCAATTTTGACCTGAGCAATTTTCGGCTGAACCTGCCGGTGGACAGTTCGGGCGGCATGACGGTGGGCGGTGCGCTGGAGGTGAAAAGCCTCAGCGGCTACACAAACTCGCCGTTCTTCTACACCGCTGCGGATGGGGCGATGGTGCTGTTTGCGCCGGATTTTGGCGCGACGACTTCCACCGGAGTGCCGCGCGCGCGGTGTGAGCTGCGCGAGTACCTTGCCAGCTCGAGCACGGGGGACTGGCAGCTCCAGCTTGGCACCACGCATACCATGAACGTCCAGCTCAAGGTGAACATGGTGCCGACTTTGGCCGGGGCGACCAATCCCAGCAATCTGTATCAGGTGGCCATCGGCCAGATTCACCAGGATGGCAACGTGGACGCCCTCAACGGGGAGCTGGTGATCCTCATGTACCGCTACGACCCGGTGAACTATCCCAATGGCGACATCTACGCGGACATCTGGTCGAGCAATACCTCGACCGCCAGCCCGGTCTCGCCGCATTCGGAATGGAACAACTGCGGCGCGCCGGGCAGCACGATCAACTACACCATCAGCGTGGTGGGCAATGTGGTGACCGTGACCGTCAATGGTGTGGCTGGCACGCCGGTGGTGGCGGACAGCACCTGGAACGGCCAGCATCTCTATTTCAAGGCCGGTTCCTACAATCAGAGCGACTGGAACTACTCGGCTGCGAATCCGGCTCCGCAGGGGTTTCCTACGCCCATTCCCATCCCATCCTCCGACTCCAATAACTCCGATGGCGCGCAGGTCTCGCACTATGCGCTCACGGTGAATCACGCCAACAGCAGCGCGGCGGCGTTTGCTTTTGACACGAGCGGCACATGGACGTGCCCGGCGAACGTGACTTCCGTCCAGGTGGAAAGCTGGGGTGGCGGCGGTGCGGGCGGCAGCGCGCTGCGCACCCCGAGCAGCGGCAGCACGCAGTATGGCGGCGGAGGTGCCGGTGGCGCGTACGCGCGGGTAGCGACCTACCCCGTGGTGCCGGGCAATACTTATTACATCAACGTGGGCGCTGGCGGAGTGGCGGCGACGGGGACCTTGACCAATGGGGCGACGGTTTCCGGTGGCGACTCCTGGTTTAACTCGGTCAATGCCGCGCCGACGGGAGCTGGCAGTTGTCTGGCCAAAGGCGGTGTCGGCGGAGCCTGCGCCGTGGGCAATACCAGCACCACGGCCAGCGGTGCCGGAGGCACAGGCACGGCGGCAGGCAGTCTGGGAGACGTGGCCTATGCAGGCGGCAGCGGCGCGAGTGGCAACAGCGGCGGGTTTGCGGGAGGAGGCGGCGGCAGTGGTGGCAGCGGCAGCGCGGGAATGACCGCGACTCTCGGCTCAGGAACCGGCGCGGCAGCCGTGACTGGCGGTGGCAATGGCGGAAACCCCAATGCCACCAGCGGCTCCTCCGGGTCGGGACAGACCCCGACAACCATACCTGGCGGCGGTGGCGGTGGTGCCAGAGCCACGGCGCAGCAGGCGGGCGGCAATGGTGCCGCAGGCCAGGTGATCATCACGGCGAACAATCTGACCGCTACGGTGGTCCTCGGCAGCCTCGCCCAGACCTGGAGTGGCACGCCGCTCTCCGCCACGGCCACGACGAATCCCAGCGGGCTGAGCGTGAATTACACCTACAATGGCTCATCGACCCCGCCGACGGCGGCAGGCAGCTACAGCGTAGTGGCGACCATCAGCGATGTGAATTACGCCGGTACCACGACCGGTACCTTGGTGATCGCCGACACGATGGCGGACTGGCGGCAGAATTTCTTTTCCACGACCGTGAGTTCCGGCACTGCCGCCGACACTGCGGACCCCGATGGCGACGGCTTCACGAACTACCAGGAATACATCCTGGGCACCAACCCGACCAAAACGAACGCGCCCAGCCTGCTGACCGCAAAGACCAGTGGCGGCAATGTGGTGCTCACCTTCACGGCCAACCAGGCCAGCGGGCCGGGGGACATAGGCCTGACCCGGTACTACACCCTGCAATCAACCACGACGCTGAGCAATTCCGCCTCATGGGCTCCGGTGACAGGATATACCAGCATCGCTGGCGCGAACCAAACGGTGAATGTGAGCGTTCCGGCGACAGGTGGCCCGGCGTTTTATCGCTTGTCGGTGACGCTGCAGTGAGGCGGATGCCAGGCTCTCTTCGGCTTTAGAATCAAATGCCCGCACCTTATTTTTATCCCAGTGGCTTGAGACGCAGATGGCGCAGCGTGTAAAACGACGCGTCCGATTCCGTTATGCGTCGCGCTCCACTCTTCCGCTTCGGGCCAAAGTGCTCCCTCTGTGCCTCGAAGATGCCTTCCACAAACTCCCTGCTGCCCAGCACCACGCCATCGCTGAAGTAGCGCACGCGCAGCCGCACCAGCTCCGCCGGGCTGAGCCTGCCCTTTTCCGCCAGCACGGCGCGTGCGGACTCGGCCGTCACACCACGAGATACCACCTTCTCATTCTGCGCATCTTTCACCTCTCGTCCCTCCGCATGCAGCAGGCAGCGATACGCCGCAGCGGCATCTGCGCTCTTCCAGCCGTCCACCGGCTTGCCCAGCGCTTTGCATAGACCACGCTGCGCTCGGCGGCTGCCCCCCAGCGCCTCGGCGTAGCCGCACCAGCGGTAGTCCTTGGGGTCTTTGACGAGCCCAGCGCGCACCGGATTGAGGTCGATGTAAGCCGCCATCGTGCGCAGCGGCTCGCCCTTGCCTTCCACCAGCACGCTCTTGAAGCGATCCATCCACAGCGTGCCGCGCCGTCCGCTCCGTTTGTTGAACCAGCGGCTGAAGCGTTCTTTCACCTCTTTAACGAAGAGGGACAAATCGCAGAAGCGCCTCTTGAGCGCCGCTACTCGCTGCTCGGCCAGCATCGCCATGCCGCGTGCGCGCAGATCGGCCAGTTCCTCGCGCAGCAGCCCCACGTAAGCGCGGCTGTAGAGAATGCTCAGGTGTTCCAGCAACTTCACCTCGCCCTCCGGCCCCTCAAAGCGCTGCAGCCATGTTTGCCGGTGCGGTACCTCGGCGAGGAGGTGGAAATGATTGCTCATGAGACAGTACGTCACCACCTTGATGCCCGAGAACTCCGCCATGCGCCAGATCACCCGGCGCAGCGCCTCTTTCTCCACGTCATCGAAGAACACCTCGCCGCCGCAGGTCCGTGACATGACGTGGTAACAGTAAGACTCCAACGGCCCCTTGCCCAGAATGCGAAACCTGCCACCGGACCACGACCGCCCGCCAGGAAAGAGTCCCGTTTTCGCATTCACGCCCACAAGCTGTTCTTCGAGCGGGAGCACCTGGGGATCAGAGGATTGGGCAGGTTTCATGGGGCGAAAGTTGGAGGGGAAGTTCACAGGTGCAACGACTAAATGCCTGGCATTATTTTACGCAGAGCGCAGAATTCGATTTTGCATCCCTGGATATCAATGATCTGCGGTGCGGTCTGCTTGGTATCAGGCGGCGGCGTTCTTGTTGGTGTCGCCGGCAGAATATTTTGTCGGTGGTTCACCCGTCCTGCACCATCGCCTCATGCTGCTTCAGAGTAACCCGAGGAGAAACACTGATATGAGGAGGCCTCCGCGTCCGGGTGAATGTGCCTACACCTTCACCCGAAACTCATCCTTCGCCTTCACACTCTCGGCAAAGGCGACGAGGAGCTGGATGGTGTTCTCCACGTCATCGAGGTGGATCATTTCCACGACGCTGTGCATGTAGCGCAGGGGCAGGGAGACGAGGGCGCTGGGGATGCCACTCTGCTGGGTGAAGACCACATCGGCATCCGTGCCGGTGGTGCGTGAGGAGGCTTCGTGCTGCACGGTGATCTCGCGCTTTTCCGCGACTTCGATGAGGCGCTGCACGACTTCGGTGTGATTGGCCGCACCATGTGTGAGCGTGGGGCCGCCGCCGAGCTTCACGTCACCGTGCTTCTTTTCATCGATCTCCGGGGTGTCGGTGGCGTGGGTGACGTCGAGCACGATGGCGACATCGGGCATGAGGCGGTGGGTGACCATCGCGGCTCCATTGCCGCCGATCTCCTCCTGCACGGCGTTCACGGCATACACGGTGGAGGGCAGGCGCGCTTTGCGCTTGCTGAGGCGGGCGATGACTTCGGCGATGATGAAGCCGCCGATGCGGTTGTCCAAGGCGCGACCGCAGAGCTTGTTGGTGCCGATTTCTTCGACGCCATCCGCATACACGGCGGGATGCCCGACGCGGATGCCTGCCTTGGTGACTTCCTTGGCGCTGGAGGCCCCGATGTCGATGGCGAGGTGATGGGTCTTCGGGACTTTTTCGTCTTCGCGATTGCGAATGTGCATGGCGACGTTGCCGATGATGCCGCGCACGGTGCCTTTGTCGCCAAAGATGTCCACCCGGCGACCGCGTGCGATGGCGACGTCGCTGCCGCCAATGCGATCCACATAAATAAATCCTTCGGCGGAGATGTAGCGCACCATGTAGCCGATCTCATCGGCATGAGCTTCGAACATGATGCGTCGCCCGTCCTTGCCGCCTTGCAGCGTGGCCCAGGCGTTGCCATAAGCGTCCGACTCGACGCGATCAGCCAACGGACGCATGTACGCGGCCCATTTGCGCTGGCCCTTGGACTCAAAGCCGCTGGGGCTGGGCGTGGCGAGCAGATCGAGCAGGAAGTCTTTGGAGGAAGGAGACATGAGGGGGGATCGGAGTTTACGGTGGTTGACGGTTGTTTACAGTGGTTGACGATGGTTCCCAACAACCGTCAACCATCGTCAACGACCGTCAACCACTGTAAACGCTCCCCTCATCGAGGCACGATGCCGAGATAGTTACGCACGGTGCTCCAGCCGGGATGGGCGTGTTCGCGGCCGTCGAAGCTGCGGTAGTAGATGGCGGAGGAGTGGCCGCCATCGAGATTGAGCGCACGATGCACGGTGAAGGCGGGCATGAGGCCGGGTGTGGCAAGGAGTTCGGCGAGTTCTGCCAGAGTGATGTCGCGGGCGACGCCGAGGAGCCACTGATTGCCGCCGTCGTTGGCGATGAAGGTGCGGTCGCTGCGCTTGCGTGGGTCGAGTCCCGAAACGGCCTGGCCGCCATCGACCAGGCGCGGGCCTGCCTGCACGAGTTCACGCGCGCCATCGGCATCCACCTCGTCATTCCAGAGCAGTTGCAGGTGCGAGGTGACAGAGACCGCGCCGGTGAGCAGCGGTGCCTTCTGCCAGGTGCCGGTGCGCTTACCGCCGGAAATCATCAGGCCCATGGGGGTGAATTCGGGCGTGAAGAAGCCGCCGTTCACGCCGGCGACGGCTGCGGCACCGCGCATGCATTCGGTGATGCGGCTGCCGCCAGACCAGTCGTTCGGCTGGTCGATGACCTTGAGGTCAAACAGGCTGCTGTCGAAGATCACGACTTGCAGGTCAAAGGAATGGCTCTGGTGGCCGATGGTATATTCTATCACTGAGGCATTGCCGACGAGCGGCTTGCCCTTGAAATTCGAGATGGCAGTCCAACTGGATGCCGGGGACGGCTTGGCCGGAGTTTGTGCGGCAGCCTCCTCCGCCGTCGGATAGCGCGGGGCGAGAGACTGCGGCTCCGCTGCGCCAGCGACTGGCGCAGGGGCGGCTGGGGGCAGGAGAGGTGGCTGCGGCGTCGTGCAGCCTGCCAGCACCAAGGTGAGGATGTAGAGCAGCGAGCGCATGGGATCAGGCCAGAGAGGCGAGTTGTTCCTTCATGGCTGCCAGCGCACGGGCGCGGTGGCTGAGCTGGTTTTTGGTCTCGGCAGGCAGGACGCCAAACGTTTCCGTGAAGCCATCGGGAATGAAGAGGGCATCATAGCCGAAGCCGCCCGCACCCACTTCCTCGGTGAGCAACTGCCCTTCCACACTGCCGTGGGTGATGTGCAGCACGGCTCCATCGCGGGCCAGGACCATGCAGCAGCGGAAGCGCCCCGCGAAACGCGTGGGCGGCAGTTTGGAGAGTTCGGCTTTCAATTTCGTGCGGTTGTCCGCAGCATTGGCCGTCTCTCCCGCATAGCGCGCGCTGCGCACTCCGGGCGCACCGCCCAGCGCATCCACTTCCAGGCCGGAATCATCCGCCAGCACGAGCAGGCCGGGCGCGCCTCGGCTGCCGCTCACGGCTTTGATGATGGCATTGGCCTCGAAGGTGTCGCCGGTTTCTTCATCGAGCGTGACACCTGGGTGGGCGCGAAGATCCTCGACCTGCCACTCGGCACCGAGGATGGCAGCGACTTCTTCAGTCTTGTGGGCGTTGGAGGTGGCGAAGACGAGCTGGGGCATTGGGGGAAGGCGGAGTTTACGGTTGTTGACCGTTGTTTACAGTGGTTGACGGTGGTTCCAATCCACTGTCAACAACCGTCAACCATCGTCAACAACCGTCAACAACCGTCAACGGTTTGGTCGCTCCTAATGCATCAACGGCTCTAGCAGTCGCTCTTCCGTGATGAGTCCCAGTGGCTGCTGGCGTTCATTGACGACGATGGCGAGGCGGCGGCCGGATTTGCGCATACGCTGGAGGGTGTGCATGGCGGGCAGGCTGGCGGGCATGGCATCCAGCGTGCGCATGTGGTGGCGCACCAGGCGGTCCGGCGGGATGACGGCGGGGAGGTCGGTGGTGTCCAGGAGGCCGATGAAGTTGCCCCTGTCGCCCAGCACGGGAAGCAGGGTGCAGTTTTGCTCACGCGCCACGATCAAGGCGGTGCTGAGCGGGATCTCTGCAGCGATGGCGACGCTGCGAGTCAGCGGCTGCATGAGATCAGCGGTGCACAGCTTTTTGTAGTCCAGCACACGCTCGATGAGGTGCGTGGCATTGGCGGAAAGCTGATGCTGGGCGGCAAGCTCCTGCGCCAGCGCCTTCAAATCTTCGCGCCCGCGAATTTGCCGTGCTTCGTTCGGTATTTCGCTGGCGTCGGGGATTTGTTTGCCTGCCACCACACGGAACAAGGGGCGCGCCAGGCCGACCAGATGAACGAGCGGCGAGATGCTGCGCATGGAGCGGAAGGGGTAGCTGCGAAAGAGCTTCTTGGGCATGACTTCCAGGCCGATGAGAAACACCGGCAGCGCCAGGGCAAAGGCCAGCACATAGCCCCACAAACTGGCATGATGAATGACGGGAAAAGCGATGAGCAGAAAGGCGGCGAGATTGGTGAGGTGATTGGCCACGGTGATGCAGCCGATCAGGGCATCACGATCTTCGAGCAAGGGCAGCAGGCCGCGGGCGCGGAGGTCGCCTTCACTGGCTGCATGGCGCACCCGCACACGGCTGACGGCCATCACCGCGCTCTCCAGGCCGGAGAGCATGAAGGACAGGGCAAGGCAGAAGAGGAGCGGGAGCCAGGTCATGCGGGAGAGGCGACTTTGGCAGTGGCAGCGCCCACGGCGGGTTTGGGTTTGAGGCGCAGTTCGACCTCCTGAATGCGGGCGCGGACAATGCGGCGCACTTTGATGTCGGCGGTGTCCGTGCTGATGCGTTCGCCCGGCTTGGGCACGTGACCGAGCTGATTGAAGACCAGCCCGCCGATGGTGTCGATGCCGTCTGCCAGCAGATCGACATCGAGTTCTTCTTTGAGATGATCAAGCCGCGTGCCGCCATCGAGCAAATAACGACCGCCGCCGAGATCGCGAATTTCCGAGGTTTCGCCATGCCAGGGCGCGGCTTCGTAGAGCAGCCAGTCGGCGATTTCACGGCGGGTGATCATGCCTTCGAGGCCGCCGTACTCATCCGCGATGAGCACCGGCAGTTGGTCGTGGTGCAGATGATGCTCCAAAGCTTCAAGCACCGGCATGGTTTCAGGTACAAAGGCCGGCGTGTGCAGCAGCGTGCGCCAGTCGGGGCGGTTCGCGAGCTTCCAGGCACCGGTGTCGATCACGCCTTCGACAGAGTCGGGAGTCTCGCCATAGACGATCACAAACCGGCTGGCGGCTTTTTCCAAGATGGTGGTGGCTTTCTGCGCTGAGTCCGCGCTGCTCATGAGCGCGAGATCGACACGCGGGATCATGCAGTCACGCACGGTGAGCGCTTCGATGTCGAGCGCTTCATGAATCATGGCGCTTTCATCGCTGTCCAGCAGGCCCTGTTCCTGGCGCATTTCCACCAGCGTTTCGAATTCATCGCGCGTCACGGGCATGCGCATCTTCATATGACGGGTGACGAATTTTTGCAGCAGCACGTCCGTGGTGCGGTCAACGAGCGAGGCGAGCGGGTCGAGGACATTGCGCAGCGGGTGGAGCAAACGCAGGCTGCCGAGCAAGACCACCGAGGGGTTGCGGGCGGCAAAAAATTTGGGAGCCATATCTCCTAGCAGGACCGTTGCCAAGAATATGGCGGATGATGTGATCCACGCATTCCATCCTAATGCCATCAGCGGACCGGTGACAATCCACAGGCCGAGTGCCGCCAGGGCAAGGTTCAGCGCTGCGGACAGCAGCAGGGTGCGATGCAGTTGCGCGAAGGGATTGGCGGTGATGGCGCGCAATTTTTGGGCCACGGCACCTTCACCGGCGGTGAGCAACTGCGCCTCGGTATCGCGCGCACTGTGGATGGCCGTTTCCGTCGCAGAAATAACCGCGAGCAGCAGCAGCAGCGCGAAGTAGAGAAGGAAAGCAGCAAGCAGTGGCATTGAGGGACGGCACAGTGTGGGTGGTGGCGGCACTGAGGGTCAAGGTGTATTACAAACAGTTGTGCAGGTTCGTTCTTGCCAAAAGCACACTCGCCTGATAGCAACGGCGCAACCATGCGCTCCATTCTCTTATCCTTCCTCCTTTGTGCGGTCACCAGCCTGCAGGCCGCCGACAAATTGAAAGTGCTGATCGTTGACGGTCAGAACAACCACAAGTGGGCCATCACCACGCCGGTGCTGCGCGATGCCCTGGAAAGCAGCGGTGCCTTTACCGTGGATGTCAGCACGACTCCGCCCAAAGGATCGCCCCCTGAAGCCTGGCATGCCTGGAAGCCGATGTTCAGCGACTACCAGGCGGTGGTGAGCAACTACAATGGCGAACCCTGGCCGCAGAACGTGCGGGATGCCTTCACCAAGTATGTGGCGGACGGCGGTGGTTTTGTCTCGATCCATGCGGCGAACAATTCGTTCCCTGAGTGGAAGGAATACAATGACATGATCGGAGTCGGCGGCTGGGGCGGGCGCAATGAGAAGTCCGGCCCCTGGCTGTATGTGAAGGACGGCAAACTCTTCCGCGACACTGTGGCAGGCAATGGCGGAGCCCACGGCGCGCAGCATGAGTTTGTCGTCGAAATTCAAAACCCTGATCATCCGATCACTCGCGGTCTGCCCAAGCGCTGGATGCACGCCAAGGACGAACTGTACAGCAAGCTGCGCGGCCCGGCGGAAAATGTGGATGTGCTGAGCACTTCCGTGTCTGATCTCACCGCCGTGAGTGAACCGAACAACCTGGTGCTCAGCTACAAAAAGGGCCGCGTGTTTCACACCACGCTGGGCCATGCCGACTACTCGATGCTGGAGCGCGGCTTTTACACCATTCTCCAACGCGGCACCGAATGGGCGGCCACGGGCAAGGTGGAGCGCACCGCAGCCGTGCCAGCGGATTTCCCGACGGAGACTGCGGTGAGCGTGGTGAAGCTGGAAGGTTATCCGAAAGTGGATGCCCCGAAGCCGAAGAAGCCGTGAGGTGAAGTACTCATGAGCTTCAGCTCATTCCGGGAGGCGCGGAGTTTCCCAGAGCGAGCTAAAGCTCGGCAGTACTTTCACCGAAGCCGAAGGCAAAGTAGCCCTGTTCCTGTGGAACAGGGAAGCGTTCCAATGCCCCAACTTGTGGGACGACTGCGAGGTTTGGGTGTAGCGGAGCGCACCCTTGTTGCGGCGCAACAAGGCTACTTTGCTGCCTTGATGTCGCGTGCGATCTGTGCTTTGAGCTCGTCCAGGCTGCTGAACTTCATCTCGCTGCGCAGATGGCGGGTGAAGCGGACCTCAAGGTCTTGGCCATAGAGGTCGCCGCTCCAGTCGAGCAGGTGGACTTCGAGGGAAGGCTCGGCGTCTGTGGCCACGGTGGGACGACGGCCGAGATTGGCCACGCCAGGAAGCCACTGCGTGTCGGTGCGTGCCTGCACCGCATAAACGCCGAGCGGCGGGAGTTGCTCGTTTTCGACATCGACATTCGCGGTGGGGAACCCGAGCTGGCGACCGAGTTTCTGCCCTTCGACGACGGTGCCAAAGACGGAATATTCGCGGCCAAGCAGTGTGGCGGCTTTGTGGAAATCTCCCTGGGAAACTGCTTCACGAATCAGGGTGCTGCTGACGACTTGGCCGTCGATTTTCAAAGGCGGTACGCCATACACGGCAAAGTCATGCTCCTGCCCCATTTCCATGAGCAGGTGGATGTTGCCTTCACGGCGGTGGCCAAAGCTCCAGGTGTAGCCGACGGAGATGCAGCCCAGCGGGCGGGCGGCGCGGACGAGCTGCTGGATGAAATCGCGCGCGGGCGTCTTGGCCGTTTCGGTGGTGAAGGGGCATGCCAGCAGGCAGGCAATATCGGCTTGAGCGAGGATGAGCTGCTGATGGCGCGGGCCGCACAGCAGCTTGGGGGCAGAGCCGGGGCGCAGAACCTGCGCCGGGTGGGGATCAAAGGTCACGACGACTGCCGTGCCGTGGTGCTGCGCAGCGTGCTCTTGAGCAGCGCGAATGACCTCTTGGTGTCCGAGGTGAATGCCATCAAACACCCCGACGGCGAGGGCGAGGGGACCGGGAAGAGTGGAAAGGGCGTCGATGGAGCGAAGAACCTGCATGCGTGGGAGCGGTGAGCCATACCAGTGACCACGCAGAGCGCAAGGTGAAGGGCTGCACCGGACGGTCTGCCGCAGCTTACTTGAGGTTGCTCAGGGTGCTCCAGAAGGTCTTCAGGAGGGTCTTTTTGCCAAGGCTCATGCTGCTCTTCACGTCGGTGTGAGCGGTGCCGATGACCTGGGTCATCACTTCACCGTAAGCAGGCATCGAGGTCCAGCCGAGGGTGATTTCGTTGTTGGAGGCGGAGGAGGTGGTGGTGTTCGTTTTCATATGATTCGTAGATTTGAGAGTTTTGAGGTGATTTAGGTGGTGAGATGCAGATTTGAATGAAGCTTTGTTTACGAGTGTGAGAATCGAGTCACAAAAATGAGAATTACATGCCAAAAGGATGACGAGGGGAGAAGCCACCATAGTTGCGGCCCTGGGTGCGCCAGCGGGGGCCTTCGCCAGTGACGTGGCCGGAGGTGTCGATGCGAAGACCGCAGATGGTCATGAAAACATGCTCGCCAGGCTTCACCCAGATGGTGATGAAACGGCCAGCACCAGCTTCGCCATAGGTGGCGAACTCCTTGCTGGACAGGCAGCGGTTCAGCAATCCTGCCTTGATGAGGATGTAAGAAGTGCTGCTGCTGCAATCATAAGCGCTGTCTTCAATGTTGCGATGGCCGGCACCCAGCACATATGGCTTGTTCTGGAGGGTGTTGGCGGCATAAACGGCGAACTGGAGGGCCTGAGGAGCGGTCTGGCCGACGGAAGCGAAGCGGCCGTCGAAGCGGATCTGAGAATTGCCAACGGCGGGGCGGGAAGCGGTGGCGCGCTGAGCTGCAGCCTGCTGGGCGGCGGCCTGAGCTGCGGCCTGGTCGGCGTAGTAACGAGCCCAGCCCGCTGCATTGGCCTGCTGCTGGGCGTTGTAGGCGGCCCATGCCTGGGCGTTGGCCTGTTCCTGAGCGTAAGCAGCCTGTGCCTGAGGGCCTGCGTAGTAACCGGCGGCAGAGTAACCATTCTGGGCGTTCGCGGCGGTAGCGACGGCGAAGAGGCTGACGGTGAGGGCGAGGCGGATGAGTGTTTTCATGGCTGCTTGTGCGGTTCTTGTTTCTGCTAGTATTTATAACAGAAATTATAGAAAGTGCAACAACCATATCAGAAATAACTCATAAATTTGTAAAATTGATAAAAGAGATAGTGTTGAAAAAAATATAACACAGTCATTATCAATGATCTAAAAAGTTAACACCCATGTAGCAAAAGCGAGAGAGAAGGGCTTGAAGACCTCGAAAAATCTAAAAAAGACAAAAAGAGGCCCCATTTGGTGCATTGTATTCGAAAATTACGATCATTATAGAGAGGGGCCAAAAACACCCTTTTCTAATTCTTGCGCATGAAGCGTCTTCTTTGAGAGTATGCGTTCATGAACTCACGCCTGCAGCCATTCCAGATCTCGGTACTGGTCCTCTCTTTGCTCACCGCATGCGTGCGTGGTGCTGACCGACCGGCCGTTGCGCATTTCTATGACGAGGAGACCATGCGCTACCTGACGCTGCGCCCGACTTCCGCCACGGGTGTGGAGGTGATCATGCGCGGGGCCTCGGAGCCGGGATCGACCGGTGCCTGGATAGGGCAGGGGAACCGCAAAGACAATGTGGTCACCTTTGCTGCCGTGGTGGATGAAGGGCAGGACCGTGGCTCCTACTTCATCGCCAAAGGCGGGGAATCGAAAATGGAGATCCTGTTCAAGCCGGGACAAAAGATGCCGCAGGACCCTGGCATTCTAGGAATCTACCGCCGCGTGAGTGATGAGAAGCGCCTGCAACTGGCCCGCAAGGAATCGCAGGCGGCGGATGAGCGACTGAATGCGGCCTTGAAGGCAGCAGCGCACAATTGGTCGGCGGTGGACAAACCGGTGCCTGCCGACTGGAAAGCGCGCTGGCCGGAGCTGCTGGGCCGCTGGATGAAAATCAGCTATCAGCCACCGGAGCCCCCGAAGGCAAAGCCCTCCCAGCCGTTCGCTGCGGGAAAAAACACTCCCACGCCGGAGAAGGATGCCGAGTACTGGCTCAAGCTCGCCCAGGTCACGGCGGCGGCTTCTGGCTTCATCCAGCAGGCACCGGTTTTAATGACTTCGTCCTGGGACGGTGAGTATGATGATGGCTTTGGTGGGCACGTGAGCATTCGCCGCGCGAAGGACGGCAAGCTGCGCGTGAACCTCACCTGCACGCGGGTGAATGAAAACCAGGGTGCCGACCTGGCGGGGCAAATTCCAGTCGAGGCCGTAAAAACGAAGAATGACGAGAGCACGGCGTCCGCTGTCTTCATTGAAGCTGATGTGCCGGAGGAAACCAAGGAGATCAGCATCACGTTGAAGCGCAAAGGCGGCTTCCTGTGGTTGGAAACCAAGCGCAAAGCGACGCCGCCGGGAAGTTTGTCCTGGTTCGACGGCATCTACCGCTGGTCAGCGGTGCCTGCAGAGTGAGGTTGGTCAGTACCTCCTAGGACGAGCTACAGGCTCGCACTGGTTGGCCGTGCTCTCTGGCGGGCGGGTGCCCCGCTTGTTTACCCAACGGGTGTCCCGATCGGAGGAGCACGGAATATCTAAAGCAAAAGTCCCGCTCATCCTATCTTGGATAGGACGAACAGGACTGATGGTGCGAATCAAGAACAACGAGGGCGCAATGTCTCACTGCGCTCTAGTTGGGGACTCAAGGAATGTTGCCGGGAGTGGAAACGCCTTCTTCGAGCTTCAGCGCCCATTTGATGCCGGCGAGGATCATCTCCTGGTAGGTCTCAGCGATCTCAGGGCTGTTCTTGCGGTCCTTGGTGCCGGCTTTCCAAGTCGGGTCCCAGACGTCTTCGCGGTGGCCGAGGGAGTTGTAATAGACACGGCCGGCACCGAATTCCTTGCACCAGGAGACGGGGAAGTAGCGGCCTTTTTGGGCTTCGACATCCTTCAGGTCGGCATCCTTCTTGGGGTCTTCGATGTTCTTTTCCTTCCGCTGTGCGGCTTCGGCCCTGAACTGCTGGAGATTCGGGTGCTCGTTCAGACCCAGGAGGCCGTGGACCTTGGCTTTGTCGAAGGTCTTGATGATGTAGATCTCGTCGAAGACTTTCCAGCCCATGGGGACGGTCTTGGTGATGGGATGGGCGGGGTCGTGAACGATGGGCTGGATTTCGACCTGGGATTTGTGCGTTTCGAATTCGCCGCCGAGCATGTCGATGTAACCACGGAAGGGGTGGTAGGTGTCGGAGCCGGAGTGCATGGCGACGAAGGCTTTGCCGCCTTCAATGAGCTTGATGAAACCTTCGCGGTCAGGGAGGAGGAGATCGCCGGTGGTGTTGGCGAAGACGAAACCGTCGTAGCCTTTGATTTTGTCGAGCGCCATCTTTTCGGCCATGTAGGCGGCGATTTTGTCGCCCCAGACTTTGTTGGCTTCATTGAAGTCCGCGGATGCTTTGCTGTAGGCTTCGGCTTTCGCCTTGAAGGACTCTTCGGAGTCCCTCTCACCACGCACTGGGGCCTTGCCGGGATTCTTCGGCTGGCCTTCGGGCTGGTGGACGTAATCGACGGTGAAGGCACCGGACTTGGCACCGAGTTCCGCGAGCACTTTCTCGGCGGTTTCGATGGAGGAATGGCGGAAACCGGTGGTGACGGTGACGACGAGCAGCTTCTTCGGCTCCGCGTGAGCAGAGAGCGACAGAACAGCGACAAACAGGAGCGAGAGGCGTTTGATCATGGGTGGGAAAGTCAAACGTGGCGCGGCGGAGATCTTTTGCAGGCGGAAAGTACGTGAAAGGAAATAACGATACGAGTCAGTGAAGGGAGACTCAACGGATTGATCCTCAATAGGGAAACCTTTTCGGGCAGTCCGCGTAGTGGATGGATTACAGGAAAGTTTGAGGTGCAACGCAATATTGGACCAGAGACGCTTAATTAGTTGAGGTTGATGTGCTGAGTTTCGAACTGGTTGGGGGTGAGGTAGCCGATGGCCGAGTGCTTGCGCTGGTTGTTGTAGTAG
>Ga0164296_1002787_pt1 | contig 17021 bp, 15 predicted proteins | sample GEODES057metaG_FD_113533 | JGI IMG/M metagenome (GOLD analysis project Ga0164296, IMG submission 113533) | Dystrophic lake water microbial communities from Trout Bog Lake, Wisconsin, USA - GEODES057 metaG | ecosystem: Environmental > Aquatic > Freshwater > Lake | place: USA: Trout Bog Lake... | reverse complement strand
TGGGCGCTGGTAGGGCTGGAGCGGATTTTGAGGGCGGGGGACTTCTTTGGCGTGGTGGGTGAATTATTTTGTCACCGCCGGGAGAGCCAGGATGAAACAATAAACTAGGCGCTACATCTTCTATGCTTTTAAATGCTTGAAAAGCTTTAACTATTGTCGCTGTTTGACGTCCCAAATACTCAACGGTTGAATTAGCGTAAGTCATTGCACCTGATGGACAGGCGCTAGCACAGGCGCCACAGCCCATACAAAGGTGCGGATTGACTTCCACTTTTCCTTTGCCAGCAAAAAAAACCGATGAAATGGCTTTTGTCGAACAACTATCAATACAAGCAGTACAGCCCGTTTGACCATTACGACCATGAGCACATAGTTTTTCTTGATATTTAAAAAACCGTGGTTTTTCAAATTCACCGACTGATTGTTGTAATTTTTGAATTGCCCGTTGAATGTTCATCACATCAGAACCGGGTGCAAAGTAACCTTGGGGTAATTCTGAAACTTTTAAAAATGCTGTTTCATTAAGATCAAGAATAAAATCAAATTCTTCATCTACGGTTTGGCCTAATTGATGAAATTGAATGGCACCAATCGAACCGCACGCCTTAACGCAACTGCGATGATCTTTACATAAATCCAATTTAATTTGAAAGCGATCATCAATCGCACCCTCAGGACAAGCCTCAATACAAGCACCACAACCTGTACATAAATCTAATTGAATTGGATTCTCAATTTTCCAGCTCGCCTGAAATTTACCCAGATAGCCTTGAATCGACTCAATACGTCCACCAACCCAAATGAATGACTTCTGCTCTGGTAACTTCGTAGCATGATTTAGTAAAACGGTAGTATTAAAGTCTTGACTTAAACTTTGAGCAATTTCGAGTGCATTTTCCTGCCCACCAATAATTAATATTCTGCCCCGAGAACTATCGTAACTGACTGTCGCCAATGGTTCTGGCGGAGGCATTTGTGCAAGGGCTAGTAAAGCGTTGATTTTGGCCTGAGCTTGACTCCCTTGACGACCCCAACCCGCTGTTTCACGAATATTGACAAAACGAATGGGTGCAATCAATGGCTTATTGGACTGATTTGCAACCTCTTGAAAAAGTGCTCTTTCTTGGGTACACGCCACGATAATTTCATCTGTGGCATCTAAAGTACGCATAAAGCTCCCAATTTCCTGTCGGCATAAGCCTTCATGTACGGTTGGGCCTGCACCTAAAACTTTAGCCAGATTACTTTGATCCAAAGGAATCGTCTTATTACAATTACAAACCAGTGTGGTCATCTTTATTCTCCACCTCAATATTATTTATATTTTTTACCTGCACAGCCTCACCCTTTTGATCCATTGGACTGGTTAAGGTGAAATCAAATTGTTCTTGGTGAGGAACTCCAGTTTTCGCTTTACTCAATGAGACATTTAATTCTGAATTGAGTTCAGAATTCAGCTGTACTTCTGGTTCGCTCTTTAAACTATTTGATGGCAACAAGGTACTTTGATCAGAATTAGCAACCTCATCTTCTAGAGGCTTAAAAAGTCCAAGGGCGGTAGATTGATACATTTTTTCTAACATCCCTTCTGGTAAAGGATCCTCGATAGAATAATCATCAATATAAATGTCAAGGCCGTCCATGATATTAAAGTGTGGATCACTAAACAGCTTTTTCATGGCGGCTTGATGCACATCTCCAGCAACATCCTTATTCATAAAAGTCGTAAAGTCTGACTCAGAGGTCAATTTACCAACATCTTCTAAACTAGGACCTTGAGTAGATTTATGGGTAATTTCTTCAGACCCTGGCTCTTTAAGTAATCCCCCATCAGTGAGTTGAGGTTCAGCATTTAGGGCGGGTAAAGAGTTGTCAGTTATCCCTTTATCCGTCACCAGACTTTTTTGACTCTCTATGGATTCAGGTAACTTATTCGCTGTATTTTCAGCTTTTAAGTTTGACCATCTTTTAAAAAAATTACTCACCTCGAACCACCCGAAAATTTATCCTTAGGACGATACGCTCCTTCAAAGGATGCGGGGCGAATCCGCCTTTTGGGCTCTGGTCGATAGTATTCATCAACATATTCTTGTACTGATTTCAAAATCATTGCTGAAAGCGGAAACCGTTCAATCTGCTCACCACCATCCATTAATCTGCCAGCTTCGTTATAACTAAGCATCACACGATGAGGCACAGCGATTTCTTTGAGAGGATGCCAAAGAGCTTCTTCTAATCGCCACATCACAAACCAACTGGGTTCAGGTGAGCTGACATTCAGATAATAACCTTCAGCCTCATCAACAAATAAGTCGAGATTAAACCCTTTAAAAATCCACCGATCAGAATCTTCATCATTGCTGGGGTGTGCGGTAATAATTTCCCGACCAATGGCAACTTGAAACTTCATTGGCTCTTTAAATTGTCCCAGATCAGCCTCAACGCTATCCAAAACCCAACGATGGGATTGCCAAGGATTATCCATGGCTTCCAACCGCATAGCAATGGCTAGTGCAAGACCCATTAGGTGTTTTGAATCACAATGTTAGGAAACTTGCTCGACATGTCTTTAGACATTACTGCAATCTGAATCGCAATTTTTCTAGCGATCGACTTATAAATTTCACTAATTGGACTGTCAGGCTCTGCGACTAAAGTAGGTCTGCCCGAATCAGCTTGTTCACGAATCGATAAATTGAGTGGCAAACTGCCTAAAAAAGAAACAGAATAATCATCACACATTTTCTGCCCGCCGCCAGAGCCAAAAATATGCTCAGAATGGCCGCAAGATGGGCAAACATAAACACTCATATTCTCAACAATACCTAAAATTGGAATGCCTACTTTTTCAAACATTTTCAGACCTTTTCTAGCATCTAGTAAAGCAATATCTTGAGGCGTTGTAACAATCACTGCACCAGTAACTGGTACTTTTTGTGAGAGTGTCAATTGAATATCGCCGGTACCTGGTGGCATATCAACAATCAAATAATCTAGGCCTTGCCAATTAGTTTGGCGCAATAGCTGTTCAAGAGCAGAGGTAACCATTGGACCTCTCCAAACCATTGGACTATCAGCTTCAATCAAAAAACCAATCGAGCTAGCTTGTAAGCCGTGACCGTGCATTGGTTCAATCGAATTTTCAGCATAAGAATCTGGACGTCCCGTAATACCTAACATCGTTGGCAAACTAGGGCCATAAATATCCGCGTCTAAAATGCCGACATTAGCACCCTCAGCGGCTAATGCTAAGGCTAAATTAACTGCAGTAGTAGATTTACCTACCCCACCTTTGCCACTCGCGATCGCAATTACATTCTTTACTTCAGAAATCAGTTTGACGCCGCGTTGTACCGCATGCGATGCAATTTCCATACGAACAGTAACACTGACATTAGCTACCTCAGGAATTTGTCTAACCGCAGCGACACAAGCTTTTCTGATCAAATCAAATTGGCTTTTTGATGGGTAGCCTAGTACCACTTCAAAAATAACCTCATTTGCATCAATTTTGAGATTTTTAATGGCTTTAGCCGTGACTAAATCGACTCCAGTATTGGGGTCTATTACTGTCTTTAACTGACTAAGAATCTGACTTTCTGATAATTGCAAAATTTTCTCCCTAAAAACCTATTTCAAAATAATGTATAACTCTACTGTGATTGGAGAGTTTATGCTTTAAAACAAAGCATTTTCAAGCTTATTTGATAAAATCTACTTATGAAACCACTCTCAAATCAAATATTAGTTACCTCTGCACTTCCTTATGCCAATGGCCAAATTCACATTGGTCACCTAGTGGAATATATTCAAACGGACATTTGGGTAAGATTCCTCAGAATGCAACAAAAAGAAGTCTATTATATAGGGGCTGATGATACCCATGGTACCCCGATCATGCTTCGGGCTCAAGCTGAGAACATTACGCCCAAAGAATTGATTGATAGGGTGTGGGCAGAACACAAAAGAGACTTTGACGATTTTCACATCTCCTTTGATCATTACGGCTCTACAGATAGTCCAGAAAACAAAGAACTTTCTTCTAAGATTTACCTCGCTTTAAAAGAAAATGCCCTCATTGAGAAAAAATCAATTGAGCAAGCTTATGATCCCGTTAAGGAAATGTTCTTACCTGACCGTTTTATCAAAGGTGAGTGCCCAAAATGCCATGCCAAAGATCAATATGGTGATTCCTGTGAAAAGTGTGGCGCAACCTATAGCCCAACTGACTTGATTAACCCCTATTCTGCAGTGAGTGGGGCGACTCCAATTCGAAAAGTTTCGGAACATTACTTTTTCAAACTATCAGATCCACGCTGTGAAAATTTTTTACGTGACTGGACACAAGTAAGTACCCCCTTGCAGTCTGAAGCAAAAAATAAAATGAAGGAATGGGTTGGGGAGCCTGGTGAGTCAAAATTAGGCGACTGGGATATCTCTCGGGATGCGCCTTACTTTGGATTCGAAATACCAGATGCTCCGGGTAAGTACTTTTACGTTTGGTTAGATGCTCCAGTCGGCTACTTTGGAAGTTTTAAAGCTTTTTGTGAAAAAAACAATTTGAACTTTCAAGAATGGATAGGACCAGACACTTCCACTGATATGTACCATTTTATTGGTAAAGATATTCTTTACTTTCATACCCTCTTTTGGCCAGCAATGCTTAAATTTGCCAATTTAAGGACCCCGACTAATGTTTTTGCGCATGGTTTTTTAACTGTGGATGGCGAAAAAATGAGTAAGTCTAGGGGTACTTTCATCACGGCGCATAGTTTTATTGACGTGGGCTTATCACCTGAGTGGTTACGTTACTATTTCGCCGCGAAACTCAATAACTCATTGGAAGATTTAGATTTAAATCTGACAGATTTTGTTGCTAGAGTGAATAGTGATTTACTTGGAAAATATATCAATATAGCAAGTAGAAGCGCTGGTTTCTTAGTGAAAAACTTTGGCGGGCGGATACTCTCCTCAGCCTTAAATAATCCATTACTTATCAACTTACGTGGTAAAAGTCAAGAAGTTGCAACGCTTTATGAACAGCGAGAATTTGCTAAGACCATCCGGCTCATTATGGAGATGGCAGATTCCGTGAATATTTTCGTAGATGCCAATAAGCCTTGGGATATAGCGAAGCAACTCAAAACTTCCGAGTCCTTAGAGCTGAAGAATGAACTGCAATCAGTATGTACTGTTACTTTAGAGGCATTTAGAATTCTCTCTGTCTACTTAAAACCGGTTCTACCAACCTTAGCAAAGGGTGTGGAGGAGTTTTTAAATATCCCTGAAATGAACTGGGCAAGCGTCCAAGTCCCTCTGAGTGAAGATCAGCCAATTAACGCTTACAAACATTTGATGTCTCGGGTGGAAAGTGACATGATAGACCGTCTGTTGGAGGCTAATAAAGCAAGCATGTAAATGGTTTTCATCTACAATTGGTAAATGTATGTTTGCAATGGCATCTGCAAACAAATTTTAATTGTTTAACTTCTTGAATTGAATTTTATGGCTCACTATCAATCACAAATTACACAATTTCTGAATGACCTTAAAAAAAGCAACCCCGAAATCGAAAAGGGCCAATTATTAGGTCGTGCGCTACTTTGGGATAAAGCACCCATACGACTTGATGAACAAAAGCGTATCAAATTGGCTAGAGTAGCTCAAAAACCATACGTTTACTCGAATGACTGATTCCACTCCATCTTTAATGGATGGAATGTCTGAATCGTTTGCCAAGCTTTACGGCGAACCTCTCTTTGCTTTACCAAACGATTTATATATCCCTCCGGATGCTCTAGAAATATTTCTAGAAGCCTTTGAAGGGCCATTAGATTTATTGTTGTATCTCATTCGCAAACAAAATTTCAATGTGCTAGATATTCCAATGGCACAAGTGACTCATCAATACTTGACTTATGTAGATCAAATTCGTCACCATAATTTAGAGTTAGCTGCTGATTATTTGCTGATGGCTGCGATGCTAATTGAGATCAAATCTCGTATGTTATTGCCGATGAAAAAAGCGGATAGCGATGAGATTATTGAGGATCCTAGAGCGGAATTGGTTAGAAGATTATTGGAATATGAAAAAATGAAACTCGCAGCTCAGGAATTAGACCAAATTCCGCAATTGGGTCGTGACTTTCTGAAAGCGAATGCATTCATTGATCGAACCATTAATATCGTGCCACCAACGGTTGAGCTAGTTGATTTACAACAGGCATGGCGTGATTTAGTATCCCGTGCCAAGCTAACTCAACACCATACTATTACTCGTGAAACCTTGTCAGTGCGGGACTTTATGACAAAAATTTTACGTAGATTACAAAACCATAAATTCATCGAATTCTTTGATTTATTCTCAGACGCAATTGAATCAGGTCAAGGTATCTCTGTATTAGTTGTGAACTTTATTGCCTTGTTAGAGTTATCCAGAGAATCTCTGGTTGAGATTACCCAAGCAGAGCCATTTGCTCCAATTTATGTTCGTTTAACTTACACCCCTGCCGAATGAAAATTATTAGTGACATCCATGAATTACGGAACCATTTAAGAGGTCAAAATAGAGCCTCATTTGTCCCTACAATGGGCAATTTACATGAGGGCCATTTATCCCTGATGCGCCAAGCACGACTTCATGGTGATCCAGTTGTTGCCAGTATTTTTGTCAATCGACTGCAATTTGGACCCAATGAAGATTTCGAGGCTTATCCCCGTACTTTTGAGGCCGACATTGAAAAGTTGGAGAAGGAAGGTGTTTATATTCTATTTGCACCAACTGAGAAAGATTTATATCCAGAGCCGCAAGATTACCAAATTGACCCACCAAAGAACCTAGGGAATATGCTTGAGGGAGAATTTAGACCAGGCTTTTTTAAAGGGGTCTGCACGGTTGTTCTTAAGTTGTTTTCTTGCGTCCAGCCTAGTGCTGCAATCTTTGGCAAAAAAGATTACCAACAACTTATGATTATTCGTCGCATGGCTCATCAATTGGCCTTGCCGGTGACGATTGTTCCTGCTGAAACCATACGGGCCTCAGATGGCCTAGCACTTTCTTCTAGAAATGGTTACTTAAGTGTTGAAGAACGCGCTGAAGCGCCGCATTTATATCAGCTATTAGGTCAAATTCAAAATCAATTACACAATACAAAAGACCTCACAGAGGCTACTGTTCAATCTTTTGAACAACAAGCAATGAGCGCTTTAAAGCAACGTGGTTGGAATCCAGATTACACTGCGATAAGACTACAAAGTAATCTTGATGTGCCGAACCAAGAGAACCTTTCTCGAAAGGATCCCTTGGTGATGTTAGCAGCAGCTAAACTAGGTAAGACACGCTTAATTGATAATTTAGAAATCTAAACTCAACTAGGCTGGTATCTTAAAGTCAAAAATGCACCGAATTTCGGCGTGTTATACCCATAAGCATTTTGGTAGTCTCGATTGAATAGGTTATCAATCCGCAAGCGGGTGGACCAATTTGAATCAAATTGATAGCCACCATATAGATTCATGATGGCATATCCTCCTGAAGTAACTTGATTGCCAGAATCATCCGGGTAAGTCCTCGAACTAACTGCAATGACTTGACTGCCTAAAGTCCACTGTTCAATTTTTCTACTCACATCCACAGATCCGAAACTTTTTGACCGACCAATCAATTGGGAACCATCTTCATCGTTTGTTGGGTTCTGAAAGGTTAAACCCAGCTGCACGTAGTTGCCCATCCATTTGGATTTTAGAGAGGCCTCTACCCCTTTAATCGAGGCTTGGCTCACATTGATGTATTGAAAATTATTAGCTGGGTCGGAAGTAATCAAATCTTGATATTTCGATTGAAATGCAACGACTTTTAACAAGGTATTATCTTGTAAATATTGCAACCCCGTCTCCATTGAGTTGGCCTTTTCAGGCTTCAAACTCGGATTACCATAATTAGAGCTATAGAGCTGGTAAACCGTGGGGGCATTAAATGCGTTGGATACAGAAGTTGTCCACTTTAAGGAGGATGTCAAATCATAGCTGAGTCCAAACAAGCCTGTATTGGCGGATTGTTTTTGGTCTTGGTTACTTAACTGATCATTTCTGACATTGAGCTGAACACCGATACGGTCATATTTTGCTGAGTAACCACCAAAAAAGCTTACCTGTTTTCTATCACCAATTGACTGATCATAGAGCGATTGATAGTTGTATTGAATTGTGTTTAATTCTGCTCCTGCAGTGATCTGCTGAGCTTGCCCTAAATGAAATTCATTTCGCCATTGATAATCATTACTCTCGGTTTGGCCCTTCAAGTAAGGGTTAGGAAAAGGTGAAACCCCATAATAGTTGAGTGAAAAATCGTTATCTTTCGTCAAGTAATTGGTTGTAGAGTTCATCCTAGAGTTAGCAATCGTTAACTTCGAGAGCCAATTATTAGTGATTTCATTTTGACTATAGGCTTGGACGGTTTGCATTCTGTTTTCCACGCTATATAAGCCCGTGTCTGGTCCTCCTGAGTTGACGCTAACTGGATTGTTGTACTTATAGTTATTTTGGGTGTAAAACAACTTAGCACCTAGTTCTTGACCAGTAGCAATTTGTTTAGAGATATTTGCACTAATACTATCGAACTGGTAGTTATTCTTCTCAGTATTCGTGCCCGGATATTGATTCAAATTGACGGATGAGTAGCCATCTCCCTGTTGATGTGTCAGTTGAAGACTCGTCTTCCAACCATCATTTGCTACCCCATATCCAGCAGAAGTACTAATAGAATTTCTACTACCGTAACTCACTTCTGCATTCGGTCCATTCAGCCCTTTAGCACCTTTAGTAAAAACTTGAATGACTCCACCAGAGGCTTTTGAACCATACAACGCCGAGGCGTTTCCTCTTAATATTTCAATATGGTCAATTTGACTAATCGGAATATACTCAATGCCGGAAATTCCTGTGCCTTCATCGCCCATCCTTACTCCATCAATGAGGAGTAAAAATTGCGAGCTTGAGCTACCACGTAAAAAAACTGAGATAGGTGAACCCACTGAACCATTGCGAAACACATCAACGCCAGGCTCACCTTGTAATATTGACATCATATCTTGAGGATTGAGACGATCAATATCCTCTCTTGAGATGACACTTACTGATGGCATGACCTCAGATAAGGGTTGATCAGAAGTATTTCCGCTGACAACAATTGGATTGATTTGGTTCACTTGTGCATGTGCCAAATGAGGCGTAACAAAACCAGTAACCGCGGCAAAAATAGAGATGGAAAAAGAATTGAACTGCTTACCGTGTTTGAATTGACGGTTCTTACTAATCAAAGATTTCATTGGTACTTTCAGATAAAACAATCTCTGACCTGTTCCCCCGCAGGCACTGGATTCTTTATGGCTACGTTACTTACCCCGTAACAAAGTCATGCTTAGCAGGCCGGTATCCGGGCTGGCATTCACTTTATTTACCTTCCCAGTTTACCCAGTGGTTTATGAATAAAGTTGCCATTAATTCAATGGCGAATGTTGACCGTTGCGGGGGCAGCTCAGTTCGTTTTTACTTTGCGAATAACATTGTTATTGCGAATATCTACTCGTGATTCCCGTTTAACTACGAATGATTGACTCAATTCGTGAGCACCTTGCTTCAATAATTATATACAATAAACAATATGACAGAAATTAATTCAAATTCCGCAGCACAAACTCCTGAGGGTCTGATTGCCCGCATGGAGATTTTGCAGCGCAAACTCGCCCTTCTGAATTTTCATTTGAATGACTTGATGACTGAACGTCGTACGATGGAAAATAAAATCTCTGATGCACAGACACGAATTCAGAAAATATTAAATAAATTACCCCAAACAACGGATACTCGACAACTGAATCTGTTAGACAATGGTAATGTGGAGACCTCCTTAGATGAGTAATGACGCTGTCAGAATTGAAGTTGAAATTGCAAGTCAACGCATGATTTTGGCAACCACACCTCAAGATGAAGCAAAATTGAGATCTGCTAGTCAGATGGTGAATGAACAAATTGCAGCGATTACTTCAAGTGGGAACCGCAGTATCGAAAGAGCAGCAATCATGACTGCCCTGAAATTAGCCGGTCAAGTTCAAGAACTTCAAGAACAACTCGCTAGAACTGTCGATCCCGAAGTGGATAGCCTCGTATTACAGCAATTAACCACACAAATTAGTGCAATAGAACAAGAAGTGAATATTGCACTAGAATATCTATCTCTGCCTGGTTCGCCAAGGTCAATAGTTCCTTGAACCGATGCTAACGCATATGGTGCCAAGTATATATTGTGGGCGTGCGCGCCTTGTTACTATAGAGTTCACCTCGAGTGATTCTCTCCCTGGTAATACTGATGTGCCCAAAACGATGTTACCGCACCGACTTGAACTCTCTGGGTTCAGGATGACGACCTAGCGGCCAAGGCGGAGACCCACCTTTTGAAAATACTTCCATGACTACTCTACAAATTTTATCCTTGCTCGTTCTTGGCATGGCTACCGGTGTCATTGCAGGTTTGTTAGGGATCGGTGGGGGTATGATTATGGTACCTTTTCTAAGCTTTATTTTTACTCAAGCACATTTTTCAGAGGAGCACCTTCTCCATATCGCTATCGCAACTTCGATGACTACTATTACCTTCACTTCTCTTTCAAGTGTGCGGGCACAAATGAAAAAGAAGATGATTCATTGGCATATTGTCAAAGCCTTAGTGCCCGGAATTTTGTTTGGGGGCATTGTAGGAGGCAGTGAAGTTTTTAATCTACTCAAAACGCCTTGGCTGACTCTAATATTTGCCAGTTTTCAAATTTTTTCTGCCTACCAAATGTTACTCAATAAAAAGCCGAAGCCAAGTCGGGAATTACCTGGCTTCATCGGTTTATTTAGCGTTGGCACATTGATTGGTTTAATGTCGAGTTTGGTTGGTGCAGGAGGTGCTTTTATTTCTGTCCCATTTATGTTGTGGTGTAACGTGCCCATTCATGCTGCTCTGGCAACCTCCTCAGCCTTAGGATTTCCGATCGCGATCGCAAGTGCTATCGGTTATATTTATGGCGCTTATGACCTTCCCGGGCTTCCAAGCTATTCCTTGGGATATATTTATCTACCAGCACTGATATGTATTTCAATTACGAGTGTACTGTTTGCTCCATTGGGTGTGAAATTGGCACACTCAATGAATACCATGCAACTCAGAAAAACCTTTGCTTTTCTATTGTTGGTGATTGCTAGTTTTATGATTTATAAAAGCTTACATCTTTTTGGCTTTCTATAATAAGAAAAAGTATTACTGGGTTATGTTGAGTAATTAGTTAACTTTCATTGAACAGCTGGAAGTCAATCAAAGCAAAGTACTTCTAATGTTGCACATCTGAAGCTAAATATCTCTATGAAGATATGCAATTTCTCTAAAAGAGTCTTGCTCAGCGATAAACGCATCAACAATCCAAGGGTCAAAATTAGCTCCCCTCTTAGAAATAATCTCTTGTACTGCTTGCTCATGTGTCCAGGCTTTTTTATACACTCGCTCACTAACCAATGCGTCATACATATCCGCTAGAGACATGATCCTAGCTTCCAAGGGAATTGCCACCCCTTCTAATCCGCGAGGGTAACCAGTGCCATCCCATTTCTCATGGTGACCTCCAGCAATCTTAATCGCCTTAGCAATCAAGTCGGAATTAAAATCAAGCTCTACACCTGAAGTATTTAATACCGACTCACCAATCAAAGTATGGGTTTTCATAATGATCCACTCTTCATCCGTAAGAGGGCCATTCTTAAGCAAAATTTTATCCGGAATGCCAATTTTTCCAAGGTCATGTAACGGTGCAGCTTTAAACAATAAATCAACGGATTGATCAGAGAGGCTTTCCGTGTAATACCCATCATTCCTTAGACGCAAGGCTAATATTTTTACGTAATTTTGTGTACGAATAATATGGTTTCCTGTTTCATTATCCCGAGCTTTAGCAAGAGCATTGAGGGACGCCAATAGCTGTAATTCGGATTGTTCCGCTTTTTTATTCGCTAACTCTAGCTTCATTAAATGATTCTGAATATTATTTTTTTGACTCTCAGCACTCACTCTTTCTATCTTATAACCAACAAGTGCTATAAAGGAAAGAACTATGAAGGCAGTCCAAAACCACCTAACTACCGAAGATAAAAAGGCCTCTTGATATAAGTTGATATTACTTGGTGTATCACTATAAATAAGAATGATCAACCTGAACGCCGTCAAACTCAATTCAGCCATAATTGTGAAAATCAAAAAGATGGGCATCCTTATCTGGTGTTTTTGCAATTGCCTTAATTCAACTAATTGCCATAAAAGGCATAAAGAAATTACCGCACCTATCAAACCGACTCTTTGGGTAAATGTCCCGAATTGCATGAGGTATTGATATACCACTGCAAATAGTACTATCGCTAGTAGAATGAATTTATTAAATTGCTTTGTCAGCGGTTGATGAAGAGATCGATAATATGCTCCTAAATATAAATAACCTCCCACAAATAAGGTATTTGCTGGGTTGAGGAGTCCTATGAAAAGAATTGATGCAATCGCAAAAATAGTAAAACTACATGCTGTCAGAATGAGGGCTAGGAACCAATAGCCCTCAGGCTGGAAAACTTTACTTTGGTCGACTAAGGATTTTCCACCAATAACGATGCCCCACAATATGGTGGCAACAATAGCAAAATAAAGTTCGTTAGCGTATTGCATAAAACGAAGAACATTGCAGTGGATATGCGAAAGAATAGTACAAAACGGATTGAATACAGTTAAAATTAACTACTAATCTACCACAAATCTACTACCTTATTCAAAGTATCGAAATCTTTGCCCATGTTCTGTAAAAAAGGTAGGTAAAAGATTCGATGACTTATTAGAGAATTTAGAGAAAATTAGGCGGGCGTATATTCCTGACGCAAGATATTTTTTTGTACTTTACCCATTGCATTGCGGGGTAACTCAGCCACGACAATGACTTTCTTGGGTACCTTAAAGTTTGCAATTTTACCTTTTAATTCAGCAATAATTTGCGCTGGATCAAGCTCAGCTCCCTTTTTAGGAACCACAACAGCCAATACTGCTTCTCCGAAATCAGGGTGAGGAATACCAATGACAGCACTCTCTTCAACACCATCCATTTCATCAACAAAACTTTCAATTTCCTTTGGATAGATGTTATACCCGCCAGAGATAATCAAATCCTTACTCCTACCGACAATGCACAAGTAATCATCAGGCACCGGTCCTGCAGTAGTACTCCCACCCCAACGCCCTACATCACCGGTCTTAAACCAACCATCCGCAGTGAATTCTTCCTTAGTTTTTTCAGGCATCTGCCAGTAACCTGAAAACACGTTAGGACCTTGAACCTGAACATTACCAACTTCATCAACCCCGCATAATTTAGCGTCATCAGTGATAACTCGAACCTTGACCCCAGGTAGCGGAACTCCAACAGCGCCAGCAACTCGTTTGCCAGAATAGGAGTTTGAAGTCAACATCGCTGTTTCACTCATACCGTAACGTTCTAAAATCGTGTGACCTGTACGAGCAATAAAATCATTAAAGGTTTCCGTTAATAACGGCGCTGAACCAGCAATGAACAAGCGCATATTTGCACATACTTTGGCGTCAAATTTTGGTTCTGCTAAAAGTCTTGTATAAAAGGTTGGAACCCCCATCATTACCGTACTCTGAGGTAAATACTTGAGAAGCTGGGCGATATCTAATTTGGGTAACCAAATCATTTTGCTACCGTTAATTAAGGCGCCATGTGATGCAACAAAAAGTCCGTGAACATGGAAAATTGGTAATGCATGCAATAACACATCCCCTTTTTGCCAGTGCCAGAAATCTTTTAAAACCTTCGCATTACTACTTAGGTTCTTGTGCGACAACATTGCGCCTTTACTCCTACCTGTGGTTCCAGAGGTATATAAAATAGCGGCTAATTCATCATCCTCCTTAGGAACCGTCTCAAATTGATCAGACTGTGCAGCGGCCCGCTCAATCAAAGTACCATCACGATGCTCACCTAAAGTGAATACAAACTCGGTATTCGCCTTAAATGCAATTTGAGAAAACCATGCGAAATTTTTAGGACTACAAATCACAACCCCAGGCTTAGCATTATCCAGAAAATATTCAATTTCGGCGGATTGGTACGCTGTATTTAATGGCAGATAAACCAGTCCAGCTTTAATCGTGGCTAAATATAAAAATAAAGCCTCAGGCGATTTTTCAACCTGCACTGCAACTCTTGAACCCTTAGGAAGATCTAAGGATGACAACAGGTTCGCAAGTTTCGAAGTGGCTTTTTCTAAATCATCCCATGAGTAAAAAAGACCCTCTGGAGTTTCAATCGCACATGCGGATTTATCTTTTGGAAAACCTGTTTCCAATATGGAATATAAATTCATAATTTATTTATTTAATCTAATTTAGCGCCAGATGCTTTTACAACGGCTGCCCATCTTTTAATATCTTCAGAAACAAATTTACCGAAATTATCACCCGTTAAATTCGGAGTTTCTGAACCGTTATTCATCCAAATTTCTTTTAACTCTGGGGAGTTAATTGCTTTGGTGACTTCTGCCGTCATTTTATCAATTATTTCTTTCGGGGTATCTTTTGGGGCCCACAGACCGTACCAAGTACTCACTACATAACCAGGCACTCCTGCTTCTGTCGCAGTAGGAAGATTTGGAAAAGCTGGCACTCTTTTCTCTGAGGCAACAGCTAAAGCTTTAATCTTGCCACTTTTAATATGTTGGGCGGAAGATCCTAAGCCATCAAACATAATGTCTACTTGCCCTGCCATCAGATCTGACAAGGCAGGTCCAGCCCCACGGTAGGGAATATGCGTAATAAATGTTTTAGTTTGCATCTTAAATAGCTCACCAGCTAAATGGTGGGAGCTTCCATTACCAGCACTGGCGTAATTTAGTTTACCTGGATTAACCTTCATGTAGCTAACTAGTCCTTTTAAATCATTAACAGGTAGTTTTGGTGTTACAACAATCACTTGAGGTGGCGCTGCAATCAGCATGATCGGAATAAAACTTTTTTCAATATCGTAATCTAGCTTTGGATAAACAGACGGGGCAATTGCATGATGCGCGGCACCCATGAAAAAATTATAGCCATCAGGTGGGGCCTTAGCAGCAATACTTGCTCCTAATGTCCCACCGGCTCCACCTCGGTTATCAATTACGATTTGCTTACCTAATTGCTTTGTCAATTGTGCAGATAGTGGTCTGGCAAATGCATCTGTTCCACCACCAGCGGGAAACGGAACAATTATATTAATTGGCTTTGATGGCCAGTTAGGATCATTTGCCCAAGAGACTTGACTGAATAAAAAACATACACTTAATGAAAACACTGCTATGAAGGGGATTTTTTTAAGATTACGAATCATAATTTCTTCCTTAAATTTTAAATTTACAGTAATTGACCAACAGGTCTCGAATAAATAACCTCACCCTGAACAAAGCGTTCGTGAAACTCTTCGATTTTTTCTAAGTCATATAGATAATTCACCATAAGACTTGCGGATTGTTTTAAGCCTTTTTTAGACAAGTCTCCAGCCCAATTAATTCTGTGCAGTTTAGCACCGTTACCTAGGTGGAATTTAGCGACTGCATTACCGCCTTTGCGCACTGTTAGGGTGGTTAAATAATGTGCACATAATTGCATCAAGGCATTTTTCTCTTCCTCGGAAGCAGTCGTTGGATGCCAACCGCTAGAGATTCGTTCAGGCCAAGACTTTTCCTTTAAGTTAAGAACTTGCAAAGCATGATTTATTTTTTCACTCGCCTGAGCAGAAATTGCCGGCTCCCCAACATTGCATCCAGCTATCACCCAATCCATAAAGCCAGGCAATGGGGATAGGGTAACAAAGTTTTTTAAACTTGGAAATTCCTCTTTAAGATAACTTGCAACGCGTTTGATTAAGAAGTTACCTAAGGAAACGCCTTTTAGCCCTGGTTCACAATTACTAATCGAATAAAAAACGGCCGTTTTAAATTGAGCAGGATTAACTGGCTCTGATTTTTTATCGACAAGTGGGCCAATCGCTCCAGAAATTTCAGGAACCAATGCAACTTCCACAAAGATTAGTGGTTCATCTTTTAATTGGGGATGAAAAAATGCAAAGCACCGACGATCAGGTTGAAGACGTCTTCTTAAATCATCCCATCCATCAATTTCATGCACCGCTTCATGCTGAATAATCTTTTCAAGGATCTGGGCTGGTGAATTCCAATCGACCCGGTGCATTTTTAAAAAACCAGGATTAAACCATGAAACAAACAAGTGATGTATGTCGAAATCAAGCGGGTATAACTCAGGCTTTTTACCCAATACTTTAATCAAATGACGTCGCATCACCACAATTTCTTTAGTAGCACCCTCGACCCGATTTATTCTGCGGAGTAACTCCTGTCTTGGTGGTTCGGTCACCTTCGTTAATTGAATTAAATTTTTTGCATTCGGATCTTTTGCATAGTCTTGCGCAACCTTCAGTACTAATTCCGGATTGGGATTAAATTTAGTAGCCAAGGCTTGATAAAAACTAATCTTTTGGTCTTCGCTCAATAATTTATATTGACTTAAAATCTCATTCGCCATACTGACGGAGTTTGCCTCACCTCTTTCAGTAAGTAATTTTGTCGCAGCGTTAATTGCCCGTGAGAGTGAGCGTACTTGAGCTAATTTTTGCAAAATTGCCATTGGTATTTTCTAAAATAGGTGTTGAATTTACAACAAAAGAATCTAATTCAGCCTATCTTACATAAAACTGCAACAATCTAGGAAGTTTTTCTGAATAAGAGATAAATTCCCAACACTATCATCGGTATCGATAACCATTGCCCCATGGATAACCCTAATGACAAGGTCCCTAAAAAGCGATCTGGCTCTCGGGTAAACTCCACTAAAAATCTAAATATGCCATAACCTAAAGCAAAGACACCCGAAGTTTGTCCAG
>Ga0164296_1002786_pt1 | contig 17023 bp, 7 predicted proteins | sample GEODES057metaG_FD_113533 | JGI IMG/M metagenome (GOLD analysis project Ga0164296, IMG submission 113533) | Dystrophic lake water microbial communities from Trout Bog Lake, Wisconsin, USA - GEODES057 metaG | ecosystem: Environmental > Aquatic > Freshwater > Lake | place: USA: Trout Bog Lake... | reverse complement strand
TCCTCCTTTGCTTTGGCAATATACCAATCTACAAAATCTTCACAATCTTGATTATGTACACTACTGTTTGACTTTAATCCAAAATGGATATCTGTAAAACAAGCTACTTTCTTAAATAAATTTGTCATTCACTACTCTCATCAAATCGTTTAACAGCTGCGGCATGTTCTCCAGATCCAGTTCTTGAATAACTTGGGTTCATACCGTTGATTTCTAAAATGTCATCACGGATGTTTTGATTGCGTTTTTCGATATTAATAACACGAACAAAACTATTAGTAACTGCCGCGGTAAAATAGGCAAATGGATTATCCGATTTGCTTTCGTCAAATTGCAATCCTATCTGTGTTAATTGTAAAATTGCTTGTCCTTTCATTTCGTCGTTATAAGTATAACCACGAACATTACCTCGGGTAGCATACCTCTCACATAATTTTAACATCATCTTAGCTAAGGTGTTAGTTATTTGGCCCGCATCTTTGTCAAAGTGACCCTTTTCTAAATCACCCTTCCAATGGCTCTTACCAACACATATTAATTTGTCTTCTTCATCAAACTTCCAATGTTGGAATGGTGGAAAATTAACTTTATCTCTATGATCCGCAGCAGTTTTTGGATTCTTTTTACGCACACCGTTTAATGGAATGTGATCATATGACATGATACGAAAGATTAAATCGGTTTTTTGTATTTTTTTATAGTCGACTTCACAATCTGCTTGTTTGACTTTTTCGCCAGCAGCTTTACGTCTGGCATATTCGGCATCTCCTATTCGTTTTGCTTGATTACGTTTAGCTTCGGCAATGCTTCTGATATTAATTTTATCTATACTGGGTAAAATAATGTCGTATTGATGATATTCTGGCTTGGTAAAGCTGCAATATGAGCTTTTTGATCTATGTATTTCTAACAACATATCCTTGTTGTTTAGATAATTTACTTTTACATTCATCCTTTAGAGTCCTCTGTTATAACAAGTATAAACTACGCACTTAATAAAGTCAAATAAATAATATACCAAAATAGGAAATTATATGAGTAACTTATCGAGTTCAGCTTTCAGTGTTGTAGGAGCCGCTAGTGCAGTTAATTCGGCTGCAAATCTCGGTGCTGCTCTTGCTAGCGGTAATGTTGCCAGTGCACTTCGCAGTATTAATTTACCAGCCGCCGGCGCAGTTAGTTCAGCACTCGGTGTTGCTAGTGCTGTGTTTGGCGGCTCTAGTTCAACATCTAATGACTGGCGAGTTAGGTTAAGCATGTCTTCTGCTGCAAGTTTTCAAAGTAGCCCAGTGTTTGCTCCATTAAAATCTGCCGGTGGTTTAGTATTTCCTTATACTCCAACTATTACAATCAATAGTGCTGCAAAGTATAGTCCAATAGAAACAGTTCATACAAATTACATGTTTCAATCTTTCAAAAATAGTGACCCTGGCGAAATATCTATTACAGCACCTATGAATGTTGAAGATGCAACACAAGGTGCATACTGGTTAGCTTCGGTGCATTATTTAAGAAGTTTAACCAAAATGTTCACAGGAAATGACCAATTGGCAGGTAATCCTCCTCCTATTATCCTTCTAAATGGTTATGGTAACTATGTGTTTGAAAATGTGCCAGTGATAGTTACAAAATTTAGTTGTATATTACCTAATGATTGTGATTATATCACGGTGCAAGGAAACGATTTTTCATCGAGTGGACTAGGTGGACTAGGTGGAATAATCAGTGCAGTAGGATCTGCTATTCCTGGATTATCCAGTGTTACAAATGCAATAGGTGCGGTATCAACTGCTGTCAATTCATTATCTAATTTAGCTTCTACGTTAGGCGGACTTGGCGGAGATGCAACTGGCGGAACATCGACTAGTAGTTCAGTAAGTCATGTGCCTACCAAGAGTGAGTTTAGTATTACTTTACATCCGATATATAGTAGAGACAGTACACGTAACTTTAGCTTAGATAAGTTTGTAAACGGCGGGTATCTTGGCAATAACTTTGGATACATTTAATCATGGCTAATTACAGTAATACTAGTCCTTGGTACAATACTAGACAAACAACAAATTATCTAGATATACTAACAATCAGACCAGTTTCGGCTGATGTAGATGATTTTTTGTATACCATTGAAGCGCAATATATGTATCGGCCAGATTTATTGGCATTTGACTTGTATGGAACAGCACAGTTGTGGTGGGTTTTTATACAACGTAATTTAGATGTATTACAAGATCCTATACTTGATTTTGTTCCTGGTACAAAAATTTATATTCCAAAGAAATCTGGATTAACAAAAGTTTTAGGATTATAATATGGGAGTATTTGACGATCCGGGTGCTACGATATCGAGCATTGGTACTACAGTATCTTCGGCGGCAAACGGAGTAGTTACTGGAGCATCTAATTCACTAAATTCTATCACCGCAAAAATAGGATCAGGATTGCCATCAGTAAGCGGAATATCTGGTCTTGCTGGCGCAGGTAACGATACTGGTATAGTTCAATCTGGTGTTAAACTACCATTACCTAATCCTTTATTTGCTTATGCAAGTTACAATTGCATTTTAGGTCTAGGCATTTTAACAAAAGATGAATTAGCTAGTCCTGATACAACTTATAGAGCAGGGAAACCATACACTTTAATTTGTAAAAGTGGTAGTATTGATCCTGCTAACAGAATTCAAATACCTTACGGAAAATTTGAATTCTATATAGACGATTTACAATTACAATCAAACATTGGTGCTGAAGCAGGTGCTAACACTAATGTAAAGACAATGTCTTTCAAAATAATTGAACCATATAGCATGGGATTATTTTTCTTAACCCTGCAACAAGCTGGATTTAATACAGGACACGATAATTGGAGAGATGCACCATTTGTATTATCTATTGAATTCAAAGGTAATAAAGAAGATGGTACAATGGAAACTATTCCTAATACTTCGAGGTATATTCCTATTCATTTGGCTAAACTAGAAATGACAGTGAATGAGCAAGGAGCAGTATACGATATTTCAGCCAATGCATGGGATCAAGATGCTATAACTGACGGTTACGCTAAATTCAAAGGTGATGTTGCAGCAGCAGGTACTACTGTGCAAGAAATGTTACAAACTGGAGATAAAAGTCTTCAAGTTGTAATGAATAAAAAATTAAAAGAAACAGCAGACAAGATGGGATGGGAAGTTCCTGATCAAATAGCTATATTATTTCCAAAATCTCCTACAACTGCTAATTCTACATCTTCATCACCGACTGGTAATACATCTGAAGATTCTTCTTCACCTACACCGGCAACATTGCCATCAGATGGCACAACAATATCAGCTGATATATTAACTAAATTAAATGTTAAAGTTAGTTCTAGCAATGGATTAGTTCAAGACACTTCAGATTGTAATGATATAGGCAAAGCTAAGATGGGATTTGACCAAGATAGAAAAGGCGATCCGTCAGTAGGCAAAGATAGTGTTGTATACAATCCTGATACTAAAATAAACGAACGTAACAAAAACATGGTTGATCAGACTAAGTCTGATATGAAATTTTCTCAAGATACTGATATTATCAATGCCATCAATCAAGTTATATTACAAAGTAAATTTTGTCAAGATACATTTGATCCTTCAAAATTAACTCCTCAAGGTTATAGAGGATGGTGGACAATTGATACTCATTTTTATCTTAACGGTGATACAGACAATGGCGGACAAGCACCAAAGATAATTGTCTATAGAGTTTTGCCTTATTTTGTACACAATGAATCTGGCGTGATTGTAGATAAACCAGTTGGCTATGATCAATTAATTAAGGAAGCAGTAAAAGTTTACGATTACATTTACACTGGTAATAACGTAGATGTATTAAAGTTTGAAATAAAATATAATGCGGCATTTACGAATGTAATAGCTGCTGACGGTAATTCAGGCACACAGGATAATATTAAACAAGCTGCCAGTGGTGGTGCAGATCCTGCAACTACATTATCTTCATCTCCGCTTCCTAATATAGCACCCCCTAAACCAACACTCGGGGAAAATCCAAATTCTACTAGACCTAATATGACTAAAACTAGTACTGATGGATTAGGTGGCGGCGGCGCAGAAACACAAGAAGTACGTGCAGCTCGCGTGTTTCATGATGCTATTACAAAAGCAAATGGAGCCGATATGCAAACTTTAAGTTTAGACATAATCGGAGATCCATATTGGATTGCACAAAGCGGTACAGGAAATTATTCTTCGGCACAAACTGAACACGTTAATCTTAATGCAGACGGCAGTGTAAACTATCAAAGCGGAGAAGTTGACTGTGTTGTAAACTTTAGAACACCGGTAGATATTAATCAATCTACTGGATTATATGAGTTTGGAGGAGGAGCAACTACTCCGATTATGGCTTTTAGTGGACTTTATAGAGTATATCAAGTTAAGAGTTCATTTAGTAAAGGCGATTTCAAGCAAACGCTCATAGGTAACAGAAGACAAATGCAAGAGTATAAAGGAGCTGATAATAAGAGTACTGTTTATAATGCTACAGCTGCTAAAAATAATCCTAACGACGATGATGCTAATGTTAACCAAAAAGGTGATGATGCTAATTCGCCATAATACTGTTAAAATAATTAAGGAACAACATGCCAGATATTAATGATCAATCAGCAATTAGCGCAGGACAACCGTTACGTCGTCCAGGCCCCTTCATGGCCAAAGTTATTAGCAATATTGATCCAACATACATGGGTGTGTTAGAAGTTGAAATATTAAGACCAGTAGGTAACTCAAGTTCAGAAGGTGAATTACATCAGGTAAAATACATGAGTCCGTTTTACGGAATAACTGATGTAGCATTTGCAGGAAATGATCCTAACGACTATAACAATACACAAAAAAGTTATGGTATGTGGTTCATCCCGCCAGACGTAGGACAAACTGTTGTTATAATTTTTATCGACGGAGATCCTAAACGTGGTTATTGGATAGGATGTATTCCGGATGTCAATACTAATTTCATGGTACCGGGTATTGCATCTACACAAAAAGTTGTTGAAGATGTAGAAAACGATAACAATGGAAATGCAGGTCGAGTTCCGGTTGCCGAATACAATAAAAAAATAGATGATACGGCACAAGATCCTACAATGAATCTAAAACCGCAACATCCGTTGTCAAAGGTTTTACAATCTCAAGGTTTGTTGTTTGATGATACTAGAGGTATTACAACAAGTAGTGCACGTCGTGAAGCACCTAGTATGGTTTTTGGTATTAGTACACCAGGACCAATTGATAAACAAAGCGGTGCTAAACAAGGTACTATAGGTAAAAGAGAATGGGCAATACCTAATGCATACGTTAGCAGATTAGGTGGAACTACATTTGTCATGGACGATGGTGATGACAAATGGTTAAGAAAAACTGATGCAAGTAGCGGCCCTCCTTCTTATGCCAGTGTTGAAAATGGCGAAACAGACGGACAACCTACTTTATTACACAATGAATTATTTAGAATACGTACACGTACTGGTCATCAGATTTTATTTCATAATACTGAAGATTTAATTTATATCAGCAATGCTCGCGGGACCAGCTGGATAGAATTTTCTAGTGATGGAAAAATTGATATCTATGCACAAGACAGCATTAGTATTCACACTGAGAATGATTTGAACATTCGTGCTGATAGAGATATAAATTTAGAAGCTGGTAGAAATATTAACATGAAAGCTACAGCTGATTACAGTTCACAATCTCATACTGATTCAAATGGAAATCCTAGTGGTAGAATACAAGTAGAAAGTTTCAGTGACAGAGTTTTAATTGTAGGACAGAACAATAGTATACAAGTTAAAGGCACACACGATGAAACTATTGTTGGAGAAACAAAAATAACAATACAAGCTGACACTTCTATTAATATTACAGGAAATACAGATTTGACCACAAGCGGAAGTTATAATCTTAACAGCGGATCAAACAATAATTTTACTGCGGGCGGCACTACTAATATCCTCAGCGGAGGTAATCATATTGAAACAGCATCCAATATACATATGAATGGACCAACTGCTGCAACTGCTGCAACTGCAACTACCGCCGAAGTTCCAACAGCACTAACTACGTTTGATAACCCAACTCCTTCGATTGATGGTGCAAGTCCTGCAACTGCCGGAACACCTATAACTAGTATCATGGCACGTATACCTACAACTGAGCCTTATGCACATCATGAGAACTTAGATCCAACAACATTCAAACCAGATTTAACAGACAGAGAAGCAATATCTTCGGCAATTGCAACACCAAAAGCATGGTCAGTGTACAGTACAACTACTGATACATTTAAGAAAAATCAATAAGGAGCGAACATGGCAACTTCAATATATCACAAACCAGTTGTTAATACACCAGCTAGTACTGGTTCTATAAGACCACAAATGTACAGAGGGTTTAGTACTGTTAACACTAGTACACAGAACTTTGCCTTATATGATTTTGAGTTAATTAAGCAAGATATAATTAACAGTTTTTATGTACGCCAAGGTGAAAGATTAATGAATCCTAACTATGGAACTGTTATTTGGGATTTAATTTTTGAACCAATGACTCCTGAAGTTCAGAGCTTGATAATAAAGAATGTTAATCAGATTTTTAATGCTGATCCTCGAGTTACAGTAACAAATCTGTTAGTTACTCCGTATGATACAGGTATACAAATAGAATGTACTTTGACTTATTTGATTTACAATATACAGCAAAATTTACAGTTGCAGTTCGATCAAGCGAACGGTTTAGCAACTTCAGTCCAGTAAAATATGCACATAATGTGAATCAATAAATACTATATTAGGAATAATTATGAGCTCAACGGATAGACAAAATAACCTGCTAGTATCCGAAGACTGGCAAAAAATATATCAGTCATTTAAGAACGCTGACTTCCAAAGTTACGATTTTGACAATTTGCGTCGAACAATGATTGACTATATCCGTACTAATTTTCCTGAAGATTTTAACGATTATATCGAGTCCAGCGAATACCTTGCCCTTATTGACCTTATTGCTTATATTGGGCAAAGTATAGCTTTCCGTGTTGACTTAAATGCCCGTGAAAACTTCCTAGAACTTGCTAGCCGTCGTGATAGTGTATTGCGTTTAGCACGTATGATTGGCTATAATGCTAGTAGAAATGTAGCAGCAAACGGTTTACTAAAATTTAGTACAATTAGTACTACTGAAAATGTTATAGATAGTAATGGTAGAAATTTATCAGGACAAGTTATTACTTGGAATGATGGATCAAACACTAACTGGTATGACCAGTTTATTAGAATTATTAACGCTGCATTGCCTAGTACAAATCAATACGGTAATCCAATTGCAACTAGTACTATTTACGGTGTAGCAACTGCTCAATACAGATTCAATGCAACCAATAATGATGTGCCTGTTTATAGTTTTACAAAACCTGTAAATGGTACTAATATGAATTTTGAAGTAACTAGCACAACATTCAGCAAACAACCATTCATCTACGAAGAAGCTCCTAAAATTGCTAATAGTATGGCATGTGTTTATCAGGATGATGGTTACGGAGCAGGTAGTTCTGCAACAGGATTCTTTTTTAATTTTACACAAGGTGCACTGAATACTGCTACGTTTACTATAACACAGCCTAGCAGTAATCAACAAGTAGACATTCCTGTACAAAACATTAATAGTACAGATGTGTGGTTGTATCAATTAGATCAAAACGGATTAGAAACTACTTTGTGGACTCAAGTGCCTTCACTTACTGGTAATAATATAATTTACAATAGTCTTAATAGTAAAATAAACACAGTATATCAAGTTATAACTAGAACAAACGACCAAATTAGTATTGCGTTTGGTGACGGCACATTTGCACAACTACCATTAGGTACATTCAGAGTATACTATAGATCTAGTAATGGGCTAAGTTATACAATTAATCCAACTGATTTGCGCAACATATCAGTTACAATTCCTTATACATCTATAACTGGACAGAGTCAAACATTGACAGTATATTTAGGTTTAGCTTCAACTATATCTAACTCTTCACCGTCTGAGACAAATGCTAGTATTCAACAAAATGCTCCTCAAACATACTATACACAAAATAGAATGATTACAGGAGAAGATTATAATATCAGTCCACTAAGTGCTAATCTTCAAGTAGCAAAAGTTAAAAGTATAAACAGAACAAGCAGTGGTATAAGTAGATATTTTGATTTAGTAGACCCAACAGGAAAATACAGTTCAACAAATCTGTTTGCAGATGATGGTGTGATATACCTTGACAACTATAGTTCTTCAATAAATTTTACATATCTTACTCAAGTTGATATTGAAAATGTAATATTAACTGACATTTATGATATTCTTAATAATCCAAATCTTAGAAATTTCTACTATAGAAATTATACAGTTTCTACAACTGCAACATCTATTTTATGGCGTAGTGTAACAAGTGATAGCACAGAATCTACTGGGTACATTCTTAATGCAGGTGTAGTAGCTTCTATTGGAACATATACTTCTAACAATAAAAATTCTAATCTAGCATATGTTACAGAAGGTGCGTTATTAAAATTTAATGCTCCATCGGGTTATTATTTCAATACAAAACAAAACAATGCTTTAACAGTTATTCCTTCATCAGGTATACCAACAAGTGGTGTAACCTACATATGGGCAGAAGTTGTAAATGTAGCAGGTGATGGTACTGGTCAATTAAATGCTTCTGGAGCTGCATACACAGGTATATTAGCCACAGGCTACGGAGCAGTTTCGTTAAATCGTACAATTACATCTTTGGTACTACCAAATGGTACAGTAATTACACCTAGCATTAGCCAAATCATACCAAATTTTGTTAAAACAATAAGTTCAACTGTTCAAACTACAATGATTGATCTTATATTTTCAAATCAACAATTTGGATTAAGATACGATGGATTAAGTCAATCATGGCAAATTGTTTTCCAGACTAATTTAGATATAGCTTCTGTGTTTAATTTAGATTATGCAGGTGATACAAGTAATGGCGGATTAGATAGTAGTTGGTTATTGCTGTTTACTGTAAACGGTCAAGGTTACACAGTAACTACACGTTACACACGTTATATATTTGAAAGTGATAAAGAAATTACATTTTATTTTGATTCTACACAGAAAATTTATGATATAATTAGCAGTGAAACAATTTCAGATAAAATCAAAATATTAAGTATTAATACAAATCCAGCATCGGTCGGAGGAGCATATCCTTATACTCAAGACATGACGTGGCAAATTGTTTCTGAATATATTGGCCAAGATGGTTATATTGATCCTACAAAAATTGTGATAAGTTTTTATGACTCTGATAATAACGGAGTAGTTGATAATCCACAATTATTTTTAGATATAGTTGCACCGGATAACGAAACAACTTTTATATTACAGCAAAAATATTTAATTAATGCCGGACAAGAAGATTACCAATATGTTAGCAATGAATCAGGATCGGTTATTATTCTTTCTACAAAAAATGCTGCTTATCCTTTAGATCAATGGAATGACGGTCAATATTTTTATTTTGTTGATACAGGAACTGTTACACAATTGAATTTATTGTTAGGCACATTAGTACCTACACATGATTATCAAGTCTATGTTGGTAGAGACAATTTGAAATTTCAATATATTCATAGTGCCGATTATGATAGTCGTATAGATCCAGGAACTAGTAATATCATGGATATCTATGTCTTAACTGTTGACTATGATACTCAGTTCAGACAATGGATTAATGGAGCAAATGTCAGTAAACCTTTGCCGCCGAGTAGTAGTCAGTTGAACAGTTTGTTAAGTCCATCGTTGGATTTAATAAAGGCTGTAAGTGACGAAATTATATACCATCCTGTAAGTTATACATTATTATTTGGATCTGCAGCAGATCCAAGTTTACAAGCAACATTTAATGTAGTGGTAAATCCAACAGTGGCTATTTCAAATTCAGAAATACAATCCGGTGTACTAGCAGCTATAAATCAATTTTTTGCTTTAGAAAACTGGGACTTTGGTGATACATTTTATTTCTCAGAATTAGCTACGTATGTAATAAATCAAATGGCACCTAACATTAGTAATTTTGTTATAGTTCCAAAACAAGCAGATCAGTATTTTGGTAGTTTATTTGAAATAAAATCGGCCGGAAATCAATTGTTTATTAGCTGTGCACAAGCAACAGATATTGTCGTTGTATCAGGTCTTACTTCTTCTAATATTAAAACAGTCACTGGCACGGCTCTAAATAATCCATCTATATTAACACAAACTATTACAAGTGCGCCTAACGGAGTATCAAATTAATGGCAAATTCAGTAAACAACCCAGAAGGTAGTGCAGGTTTAAGTGCAAATTTATTACCTAAATTTTATCAAACTACTTCTAATAAAAAGTTTTTACAATCAACTGTAGACCAATTACTTAAACCAGGAACACTGACAAAAGTAACAGGTTATATAGGTGATATAAATGCAAAAGCGGCAAAATCAACAGATGTTTATGTAACTGCGCCGACTAACTCACGTCAACATTATCAACTAGCTCCGGGTGTTGTAATTCAAGATTCTTTGAATAATGTAACTTTTTTCAAAGATTATCAAGATTATATTAATCAGATTAATGTATTTGGAGGCAATACAACAGACCACCAACGTCTAAATTCACAAGAATTTTATAGTTGGGATCCACATATTGATTGGGATAAATTTGTAAATTTTCAGAATTATTATTGGCTTCCTTATGGTCCACAAACTATTGTAATTAGAGGACAACAGCTTGCAATTACTAGTACATACTCGGTAACTATAGAAAATGAAGGAACAAATAATCAATATGTTTTCACACCAGACGGTGGATCTCCTGACCCAACATTAAAATTATATAGAGGTCAAACATACACATTTAGAATTAATAGCCCTGGCAATCCTTTTAACTTTAGAACTAGTAGAAGTATTAATCCTGCCACTATATATTCTATTCCTACCATCGATTCTTATTCTGTAACTGCCGGTACTATAACTTTTTTAATTCCAGAAGATGCTCCGAGACTATTGTATTATCAAAGCGACACTGATATTAATTTAGGTGGAATTATTGAGATTTTTGATATAACTGAAAATTCAAATATTGATGTAGCAGCAGATGTATTAGGCAAACAGTCATATATATTACCCGACGGCACTGCATTGAGCAACGGTATGAAAGTATCGTTTTCTGGAAATGTCACACCTACTTCTTATGCTACCGGTGAGTATTATGTTGAAGGAGTAGGATCTGCTATAAAATTAATACAGTCATCTGTTCTTGAAATAGTAAGTCCTTATTCGATAGATGAGTTGGATCAATACGATTCAACAAAATTTGATAGTGGTCCTTTTAGTGATGCAACCGCATATGCAGGTACAAAAGATTATCTAGTTATAAACAGAGCTAGTCGAGATCACAATCCATGGAGTCGATACAATCGTTGGTTTCATCAAGATGTTATTAATAAAAGCGCAACTTATAATGGTGATGTTCCTAGCTTAAATCAAAATGCTAGAGCTATACGTCCTATTATTGAATTTGAAGCAGACTTAAAATTATATAATTTTGGAACTAATGCAATTGTCGATATAGATGTTATAGATAATTTTACAACAGATGCTTTTACAAAAGTTGAAGGTAAACTTGGATATACAGTTGATGGAGTATCATTAACTGCTGGTCAGCGAGTAATTTTTACAGCAGATACTAATCCATTGGTTGCAAATAATGTGTACACTGTCGAGTTCATCGATGTTGATAGAACCGGAAATTTACAAATTCACTTAGTTGAAACAATTGTACCAACAGTTAACCAGTGTGTTCTTATTACACAAGGTACCATTAATCAAAGTTTAATGTTCTGGTTCAACGGTACAACATGGGTATCTGCACAACAAAAAGTTAAAGCTAACCAAGCTCCTTTGTTCGATGTGGTAGATTCTAATAAGATTAGTTTTGGTGATATTACAACATATTATGGTTCTACATTCAAAGGAACAAAACTATTTTCTTATAAAATTGGCACAGGTAATGCTGATACAGAGTTAGGATTTGCCTTGTCTTATCAGAATGTTACTAATATTGGCGATATAGTTTTTAACTTTAATTTAGCAACAGATACATTTCAATATAAAGAATCCGCTAATATAATTACAACTAATATTTCTAAAGGATTTTTAGAATCACAACTATATAATGGCGACTCTGTTTATGTAAATGGATGGCAAACTTGTAATGTGACCGACACTCAAGCAGTTGTTAGCATTTTTAAGAAATCAAATAAAACTAATAATTTCAATATTAATATTTTCAATGAACATTCTTCTAGTTTTACATTGCCTAAACAGAATGTTCGAGTATATGTTAACTCAATAAGAGTTGCAACTAATCTTTGGAGTCTAGTTAAAAATTCAGTATACTACACAGTAGTGTTTAATACTCCTGTTGCCCTAACAGACATTGTTACAATTAAAGTATATCCGCCAAAAGAAACTACAATTAACAATGTAGGATTTTATGAACTACCGTTAAATTTACAAAACAATCCATTAAATCAATCTACAGGAGATTTTACCTTAGGTGAAGTTTCGGATCACGTAAACAGTATAGTTGATAACATTTATAATGTTGGTGGAGCATATACTGGTAATTTCCCAGGCGATAGTAACATCAGAGATTTAGGTAATATAACTCAATATGGAACTAAATTTGTTCAACATAGTGGACCTATTAGTTTATCTAACTATCACATAACATCTGAAACTAATAATGTTATTAAAGCAATACAGCAAGCTAGAGAAGATTATAATAGTTTTAAGAAAGAGTTTATAGCTATAGCAAGTGGACTAGGTGTTGATGCTGATCCAGTCACTATGGTTAATTTAATTTTACAAAAAATTAATGCTAATAAACCAAATGTAGCTCCTTATTATTTTAGTGATATGGTTCCTTACGGAGCCAATGTTACTACAGAACTTAAAGTTGTTGATAGTAGAATTAAAACATATCCTTTATCAACTGTTTTTACTTTAGATAAGTTATCTAACAAAGCAGTAGGTATATACCATACTACTGGCGGAGTCAGAACTCAACTAGCATATGGTAGAGATTATACATTTAGCACTCAATCATTTATCGTAATAACTTCCAATGTTGTATTGTCTGTTGGCGATGTAATTACAACTATTGAATACGATAGCACAGATGGTTGTTTTGTTCCAGAAACTCCAACAAAGTTAGGTATATGGCCTGCTTATGTTCCACAGATGTATACAGATACAACATTAATTAATCCTCAATTAATGATCCAAGGACATGATGGAAGCCAAGTACTTGCTTATAATGATTATAGAGATGCATTAATTTTAGAATTAGAAACTAGAATTTTTAACAATATAAAAGTTGCGTATAATCCAGAAATCTTTGATATTCAAAAAATCATTCCTAGTTATGCAAGAGAAACAGATTATTCTTTAACAGAATTTAATGAAGTATTATCTGCTAATTTTTATAGATGGGCAAGTTTAGTTGGTGTAGATTTTACAGAACAATTAAATTACGATATTAACAATACGTTTACATACAATTATTCTGAAAATTCAGGACCTGGTGGAACTGCAATACCTGGATATTGGAGAGGTGTTTATAGATATCTATTAGATACAGACCGTCCTAATTTATGTCCATGGGAAATGTTAGGATTTAGTATTGAACCAAGTTGGTGGACTAGTGTATACGGCCCTGCACCTTATACTAGTGATAACTTGGTGTTATGGGACGATTTAACAAAAGGTATAATAAGAGAACCAGGTGTTCCTGTATTTGTCAAAGAAGGTTATGTAAGACCATATCTTGCTGATCATATTCCTGTAGACGAGTCTGGCAATTTAATTAGCCCATTGCAATCTGGATTATCAACAGGTACAATTACACCTAGTATAGATTTCAATTTTGTGTTTGGTGATGTCGGCCCAGTTGAAGCATCTTGGAGACGAAGTAGTTACTATCCGTTTAGCGTTTTAATAACTGCTATGCTGTTAAAACCTGCAAGTACATTCGGTGTGTTATTTGATAGATCACGCATAGTAAGAAATCTTGCAGGACAATTGGTTTATTCAGATACTAATCTAAGAATTACACCGCAAGATCTTGTTATTACTAGTTCTTATTCTAGTACAACACGACTACAAACAGCTGGCGTTGTAAATTATATTGTTAATTTAATATTCAATCAGATTTTTAGTAACAATCAAAAATCTTATGCGGCATATCAAACTGACCTTCAAACAATGAATGTTCAGTTAAGTTACAGATTAGGTGCATTTACAAATCAAGATCAATTTAGTTTACTTTTAGAAAGTAAAACACCTGCAAGTACTGGAAATGTCTTTATACCCAATGAAGATTATACTGTATTTTTGAATAGTTCTAGCCCTATTAAGAAAATAACTTATAGCGGAATTATAATTACAAAACTAAATGACGGATTCCAAGTATCTGGATATAGTCAAACACAACCTTATTTTGTTTATTATCCTTATACACAATCTGGCAGCACTATTAATGTTGGTGGTATATCAGAGGCTTTTTCTGTATGGACTAGTAATGAACAATATACAGTAGGTTCGATTGTTCAGTACGAGGGCGGGTTTTATCTTACAACCGTAGCTCACACTTCTACTGATAATTTTGCAACAAACTATTTTAGATCAATTCCTAGTTTACCAGTTAACGGTGGGCAAAATGCAACATTAAGAACTGCATGGAATAGAAAAAAACCTATAACAATTCCTTATGGATTTGAATTTAATAATATTCAAGATACATTTGATTTTATAATCGGCTATGGTGAATGGTTAAAAGATCAAGGATTTGGATTTGATGAGTTCAATGAAAATTTACAATCTGTATCTAACTGGGATCAAAGTGGAAGAGAGTTTTTATTCTGGACTACACAAAATTGGAATGTTGGACAAGATAAATGGTCAGACTGGGCACCTGGGCAACCTGTATTGTATGGTGCAGTAGTACGTTATAATGGAAGTTATTATAGTTCAAACTATAATCTTCCACCTGCCGATGTATTTGATTCGACAAAATATTCTTTATTACCTGGATTAAGCAATGTAGGTAGTAGTGTGATTAGTTTAAGTCCTTCTGCAAAATTAATTAAATTCTATGCACCTTTAGCTGTAGTTGATAGTGTTACAAATAGTTTTTATCAATATGAAATTTTCAAAGTTGATGGTACTCCTGTTGACCCTGCACATTTAGATTCTTATAGATCTGAAAATGTTGTAACTTATACAACTACTGATAATTCTAGTATCTATTCTGCTACATTTTATTTTATTCAGCACGAACATGTAATTACAATTAATAATTCCACAATATTCAACGATGTAATTTATAATCTTTCAAGTGGTTATAGACAACAACGTATTAAAGTTTCTGGATATATTACAACAGGATGGTACGGTGGATTAGACATTCCTGGATTTATTTTCGATGCCGCAACAATTAATAATTGGCAACCTTGGCAAGATTATAACATGGGTGATATTGTGTCTTTCCAAGGTTATTATTATAGTGCAAATAAATTCCTGCCAGGCGCAGCAGTGTTCACAACCAGCGATTGGTCACAATTAGCTAATAAACCTAAATCACAAATCTTACCAAACTGGACAAATATTGCAACACAGTTTGTTGATTTTTATAGTACAGATGTAGATAGTTTTGATAGTGCCCAGCAATCAGTTGCTCAGCATTTAATCGGCTATCAGAAGCGTCAATACTTAGATAATATTATTCAAGATCCTGTAAGTGAATTTAAGTTTTATCAAGGTATGATTCGTGATAAAGGTACACAGAATGTTCTTAATAATCTGTTTGGAGTATTAACATCTGATGCAGAAGAAAGTTTAACATTCTACGAAGAATGGGCAGTTCGTGTTGGACAATATGGTGCCAACAATGCCTATCAACAGATTGAATTTATTATAGATGAAAATATAATTAGAAGTAATCCGCAAGGATATTTGCTTACACAGCAGTCAATCTCTAACACAAATTCTTTTATATTAGAACAAGTTTATAAAGATGTTTATCTAAAACCGACAGATTATAATTCTAATCCATTTCCAGCATTAACATATTATTCTCCATTACTACGTACTGCGGGATATGTTAACGCAAGCGACGTGTTTATTAGTTTAGGAAAGTTGTCAAACATTAATGATTTAGATTCTAGCGGTAACAGAATACATCCTGCTATAACTGAATTTAACAACGGAGCATATGTTTGGTGCGTATTTGATAATCCTCCAGATTTTTGGAATGTCTACAGATATACAGATTCAAACCTTTCTGTTAATAATATAAGTTATTCTAATTCTGTACTTACTATAAAATTTACAGTTTTGCCAAAATTGACAGTAGGTACATGGATTGGTGTTAATATAAATCTTCCACCGACAAATTCTACTAATATAGCTAAAACTGTAATTAACGGTTTTTATCAAATAACTTCTGTAACGCTTAATACTATAAAATTAGCGGCTACTATTTCTGCATTTCCTTCTTTAACATCCGAAGATTTTGCAAATATTACAATCTATACCTTTGTAAGCCAACGTACAAATTCTATCGATAATATAGACAGTGTATTGCCAGCACAACTGCTACCTGGCGAATTATTGTGGACCGATGACCAAGGAAATGGCCAGTGGGCAACTTGGAAATATAATCCTGCATATACTACTTCTAATATTAATTTTTCAAATACAGTTGCACAATTAAACAAAGGTAGAGCTATTTCAGTTAGCAAAGATGGTATAATTTTTACTACATCAATGTCTGATGGTACAGTTTTAGTATATTCAAAACCTGTGTCTAAAAACACATGGACAGATACACAAGTTATT
>Ga0164296_1002784_pt1 | contig 17024 bp, 9 predicted proteins | sample GEODES057metaG_FD_113533 | JGI IMG/M metagenome (GOLD analysis project Ga0164296, IMG submission 113533) | Dystrophic lake water microbial communities from Trout Bog Lake, Wisconsin, USA - GEODES057 metaG | ecosystem: Environmental > Aquatic > Freshwater > Lake | place: USA: Trout Bog Lake... | reverse complement strand
TCACTGGCGCAGGTGGCCCCGGTGATGCAAGTCCCTTGCATAGCAGCACGCGGCCTGCATCTGCAGCGTCGACAGTCCGCAGCGGGCGTAGCGCTGCCAGCGGCGCCTTCTTGGCTGGCACCAGGGCGAGCAGCGCGTCGAATAGCCGCACTAGCAGCCGGGCCGGGACGCCAGTGCCGTCGTCACCTGCGACTCCCGAGCCGGCGGATGCAGGCGCTGCGGGCTCTGGAGGTCGCAAGAGTGCAGCTGGGGATGGCATCGACAACGAAGAGGACGAGCAGCCTGTTCAGCGCAGTTCCGAAGGCCTCGTCGTGGACAATTACGGCGTGGATGAGTACGGGAACAGTCGCAATGCGAGCCGTGTGAGCATGAGCAGTGCGCTGACTGTGGTCAGCGACAATGTGTCGCACGACTGGAGTCGGGGTGGTAGCCCGGCTCCGGTGCCTGAGCCGATGCCCATGACCCAGTCATCTCAGGGTGGAGCCATGAGCTTGTCTGTTCTGCTGGCGCGTAATGCGGCTGCGGACAAGGAAGTGCTGGACATTGCAGCAGCTGCAATGGCGGAAGTGGTTGCTGCACTGAAAGGCACTTCCGGCGGCTCTCCCGGCCCTGAAGGCAGTCCCGATGCGGGCACGGCGTCACCATCATCGCCCTCTGTGGCGCGTGCGGTGCAGGAGGGTGCGGCGCGCGTGGTGGCGGCCATGAAAAAGCACGCCACGACTGTCAACTCCAACATTGCGCAATTCACCACGGACGGAGTTGCGGACATCATGAACGCCGCATCCAGCGCATTCGGAGGCGGACATGTTATGCCGCTGCCAGGTACCGAAGCAGCTGCCCTGCTTGGAGGCATCTCTGAGCTCAAGGCCCTGGGTCCCGCTCCATCGTCCGCAGTCCGCACTGCCACGGGAGGCGTCATGCCGCCATCCCCACGCGACGCCGCTGCTGCAGCAATGACGCAGATTGTGGACGCGCTGCTGACACGAACCAGCCTGTCATCGTTGGCGGAGCGGGGAACTCGCGCCGTTGCGAATTACATCGCCCTGGACGCGAATCGCGAGGACGCTCTCGCGGCAGGCATGGTATCATGCCTGGTCACTGCGTTGCTGAAGCATGCTGCCGATGGAAACGTCGGCCCGCTCGCAGCCTGGGCGTTGGTCACCCTTGCAGACAGTGGAGGCGACAACGCAACTCGCGCTGTTCAGTCTGGCGCCTGCATGGCAGCCTTGGGCGTGCTGCGCGCACATCCGCGCAATGACCGCGTGGCGGAGCAAGCGCTGCGGTGCGCGTGCGCTCTTGCAGGCATCCCAGCTGGTCTGCTGGAGATTGAGTCCGCCTCAGGACACCGCGATGCGCTCCGCGCGCTCCATTTCCTGGGTGCAAGCTCGCCAGGCTGCGCTGCTGCAGCAGCAAACATGCTTGCGCTGACTTGGCCCCAAGATGAGTCCGAGTCCCTCACAGCTGCAGCTGCCATGGTGCTCTCCCACGTCCTTGGCGTCCACGCTGAAGACAGCGCAGTCACGGCAGAGGGTCTGGCCGCACTTACGCGCGTGGCCAGTTACAACCCCAAGGCGGCAGCGCTTGGAGGAGCGTTCGGGTGTGCCGCTGACGCATGCTCCCGTCACTCCCGCGATCCCAAGGTTGTCATGCACGGCGCGGCGCTGCTTGCCGCGGTGACTCCCCACCTGGATGACCCAGATGCGACATCGATGCAGCTGGAGCGAGCGATGGCGGCCATCATCAGAGGCTTGAAGGACCACGGCCAGAGAGATGCTTCTGCTGCCACATCTTGTCTATCCGCCATCGCGCACCTTGCTAAGCTCAGTCCCGCCGTTGCACAGCACGCATGCTCACTCGGTATCGCGGAATGTGCGATGGGCACACGCACCGCGCACGGGGCGGATGCAGGCGTCACAGCGGCGACCTGTGCTGTGTTCGCTGCGCTCACGCATGCCGGCGAGGACGCATGCATTGCTCGCGTCACCTCATGTGGCGGCGTCGAGATGGTGTGCGATGCCCTGCGCAGCTGTCCTGACAGCCAGGAGGTGGCCGCCTCAGCCTGCGCCACGCTTGAGTCCCTCACCCGGACCTTCGAGCCCAACAAGCGACGCGCGGTGGCTGCTGGCGGTGTGGAGCTCGTCGTCGCAGCGACAGTCATGCATGCCAGCCACGCGGATGCTGCGGCCGCGGCGTCCGCTGCGCTCCGCAGCCTTGCATGGCACCCTCAGTCTCGAGTGGCTGCGGCATCTGCTGGTGCCGTCGAAGCTGTGGTGGCCGTCCTACTCGTCCACGAAATGGTACCCTCGGTGGTGGACTCCGCGGCTGGCGCATTGAAAGAGCTGGCCGTCAACAATGCCAATAAAGGGCGAGCCACCTCCTCCGGTGCCATCGAGGCGCTCGTCCACGCTTTGCGCGCTCACGGCGGTGGCCAGCCCACCATGGTGGCTTCATGTGCCGGCGCGCTGGCACTGCTGTCTGTGGATGATAGCGCAGCGCGACGAGCGAGCGAGGAGGCTGCAGTGAACGCCCTTGTTGCATGCTTGAAAGCGCACGAGGGCGTTGCGGCCACCGCAGCGCCGTGTATGTGGGCTCTCGCTACTCTGTGCGATGCTGGTGACACACAGATCTGCCACAAGGCGCTGCGCTTGAACGCCCTCGGGTTGGCCACCATGTGCTTGGCAAAGCACGGGCATGACAACGCGGAGGTCGGACGCCATGCAGCGCGCCTCATGTCTGCGCTCGCGCGCTGTCCGTTTGTGGATGATGCCAAGACGACGGGCAGCAGCACATGCGCCGCGACTGTAAAGGCGGTACTTGATCAACTCAAAATCGGCCTGGGCGGGCAAGGAGTCGCGATCAGCGCAGCAACAGCCGGTGTCGCCCGCAGCTCCATGGCGGCGCTCACCGCCCTGTGCGCGTGGCCGAACATGCGTGCTGAATTCCAGGAGGCTGGTGGCGCGCAGGTGCTGGTGGACGCACTAGGCATGGCCATCAGCTACATGGCTACCACTGCCTCGAGCGCTGACGGCACTGCGGCTGCAGCCATGACTGGTCTCGCTCAAGACGCGTGCGCGGCACTGCAAGCTCTAGCGCTGGGTCCTGATGGCGGCGCAGTCCCTCCTCCACCTGGGGCCGTGCAACAGCTCGTCATCGCGCTGTCTCTCAGCACCAGTGCCGACGTCGCAGCGTCAGCAGCCAGCGCGTTGCATGCACTGGGCTTGCACCCAGCAGCGCGTGCAGAGTGCGTGGACAGCAACGTGTGCGACACCCTCCTGGCTGCCGTGCGCAGACAGAGTGTGCAGCCTGGTGTCCAATCGCCTGGTGGCGATGCTGCCGATCTGGTGGTCGCACGCTGCTTCGGTGCCTTGGCGGCGCTCTGCGACCTTGATGGCACTCTGAGAGAGGCTGCCATGATGGCTGGCGGTGTTCACATCGTCGTCGCCGCCATCATGGCCGCTTCCACGGACGATGAAGACCAACAACGTCGCAGTCCAACACGGCCGGACACGCCGCTGCTGTCACCTCGCGCAGCGGGTGCGAAGCAGCTGCGTCAAGATGCCATGCATGCGCGCACAGAGAATTGCCTTCGTTTCCTGCACAGCATCTGCGCCAACGAAGACGCGTGCGAGCAAGCCTTGGTTGCAGGCGCACTGCCCGCGTGCTGCGCATGCATGCGCGTGCATGCGCAGAACCTGCAAGTGATCACCTGGACGAATCGCTGCATCGTGCGCTTGTGCAAAAGCCCAGCATTGTCGGGTGCTGGTGACGCGCCATCCGCCGTGGTGCAAACCATGCAGATGCACAACACCAAGGGAGCCATCATCGTGGAAGGAGCCGCCGCATTGGCGGCCCTTGCAGCGGTGGACGAGCGTGCGGAGTTGGTAGCTGTTGCTGGTGGTGTGGAGGCGCTCGTGTCGGCTGTGTGGGGTCACATGAATGACGACGATGTCATCGCAGCCGTGTGCCTCGGCTTGGGCGCGCTCTGCCGCAGCGCCGCGAGTCGGCGACGTGCAGCAGATGCCGGTGCAGCCGAGGCCCTGGTGTCGTGCGTCTCCTCGCCTTCTGTGTCGCCTTCATCAGCCGCAAACGCGATCACCGCGCTGCTCGCACTCGCTGCCGGCGGAGCTGCCATGCCAGCCGTGGCTGCCCGGTTGCGTGCCACAGGCGTGCTGGCCTCATGCATGGCAGTCCTCACTGCAAATCCGCTGCCTCCAGTGCAGTCCTGCGCAGCTGCTCTCGGCGCTGTTGCACGCCTACTGGCTATGCCTGGCGGTGGAGACGCGGAAATCGTGGCCGCGGTGCAGGGAGCTGAGGCGGCCTGCAGTGTCCTTGCTGTGTATAGCAGTAGCGTTGAAGCAGCTGCCGCTGGATGCGAGCTTCTAAGCATCTGCGCCGGTGCTGCACCCAATGTCACCCAGGCTGTGCAAACAGCCGTGTGTGCGGGATTCATGCACAGTGAAGACGCACACGTGCAGGCCGCTGCTCTGACAGCCTTGGCTGCACTCAATGGCACCAGGGATGCAGGCACGGCCGTCATTCTGCGCCGACACGGCGTGCTCTCTCTAGCAGCGTCCGCCGCAGACGCGTTCCCGTACGACGGAGCTGTGCGCGGAGCAGCTGACGCCGCCATGCGCTCTGCGGGCGAGCCCCAAGCTTCCGACGGGCACGTCTGGGACCGCCAGGATGCGTTGGATGCTGCGGCAAGCGCGCGAGTGAAGGCGCTCACAGCGCAAGAGGCGGCTCTGGCCGCGCTGGCAGAGGTGGCGGCTGCGAGTGATGCGCGGGCGTTTGCTCAGCGGTACGAGGAGTCTGGGGATCGCTCCACGTGGGGAGCGAAGATCGGTAGGTGAACAAAAGGGCAGAATGCAGCTTTGGCAGACTCGAGCGTGCCCACAATTGAGGAGTGTCCTATATGGTTTGTGCAAACAATGTCTCCTTCTATATGCTAGCGAACGCGAAGACGGCAAGGATGTATCGCACGCCATGCGTTATCGGTTCACCGCCGTGGTGCTGGTCCCCTCGGAATGCAAGCACGTGCCCGCACTCCGGGCAGACGACCCTTCGGTCGGGGGCAAGCGCAGCGGTCTCGAAGTAGGTTCCGCCGCCAGTGTAGTCAATGCCGCCGCCCGTATTCAGCGCGATTGTCAAACTGACCTGGCTCTCGTCAACATGGACAGGCAGGAAACGCTGCTGTGTGCCTTCGCCGCGAGCATCATAGCGTACCAGGAACGCGTCGTGAATGCGCAGTGCGCTCGAGAAGGGAACGATGTGTGGGAACGCGGCTGCAACGAACGCCGCTATCTTCCTCTCCAGAGCAGCGTTGAAAAGCGCAAGGAGATGAGGCACTGAATGGACCGGTACATCGGTGGTCGGCACAGCGTAGTGCCGCTGCGTCGTCCATCCACCGCCTGCCAATGCGCCAGCCTCCGCAGCTTCAATCGCGGCGGCGCAGTCCGCGGCGCTCAACAGTGGCTCGCTGCTCAAGGCTGCGATGCCAGGAATGATGTAGTCCACGGCGGCTGCCAGACCCGGGTGCTCATCATTGACAGCAACAGGACTATTTGCAAGACGTGGCGCATGCGGAGCTGGCCAATAAGCAGCGTCTTTTGCAGCCTGTGCACGCAAAGCAGGATGCTGCGGCCATGTGCGAGAAGCAATCGCCCACGTGCGATGCGCGCCTGTCCAGTCACCTTGAGCTAAGAGGCACACGCCCAGGGCATGATGCGCGTCGGGGTCATCATCACTGCCGTGCGACTTGATAAGCGCACTCAAAAGCTGCGCAGCATGGCTGTAATTACCCTCCTCCTGCGCCTGCTTTGCAAGCGCATGCAGCGCATCGCCTGGCAGCCGCGCTATTGCAACATCTTGTTCACCGGGCAGCTTCTCGAGGATGCATTTGGGACAGTCGCAGAGCAACTCATGGCCTGCGGCCTGCAGCGCAGCTTGCCTTTCCCTTGCCGGCGCAGATGTGGCAACATAAGCGATGCGCAACTCCTCGTCTGCGGCAATGTCTCTCAGCGCGATTGCAGTCAGACGCAAGCCGCTGCCTTGAGCCTCCCACGTCGCTTCCACCTGTACGTTGGGAATGCAGCTGTGGCGCAGACACGCGCATGTGGGCCCCACTGCTAGGCCGGAGATGCCATCAAACAGAGTCGGTGCTAGATCAGCAAGTCTCGTCGCGATGCGTTCAGGAACGTCACTCCAATCAATGTCGTCACTCAGCGCATTTGCTTCGTGGCGCCCGCACTCGGGCTTAAGTGGCGCTTGGCCGTGGGATGAAGTGGGGACAGGGTCATCCGCGGGTGTTGACCACAAACTGGACACCTTGAACTCCGCTGGCGGCATTGCGACTGAAGCACGCTTCGACGGCTGTTTCACAGCGTCCACAACTGGGCGCAGGGATTGCAGTGCCAGCACGAGTTCCTGTCGTGACAGATGCGGCAAGCGCTCGCACAGCCTTGCAAGCGGCGATGGCGCAGTCACTGGCTGGACGCACAAATGCAGCGCCCCGAGCAGTGTGGCGTAGATGGCGGCATTCAGGAGCGCTCCAAGTGCAGAAGAGCCCCTCAGCTGTTGATGCGTGTGCATCAACCCGGTTTCCAGCAGAGTGTAAGATTCAAGCACCTGGTCCTTCAATGCTGACCGTAATCGCTTCCGCGATGACACATCGTCCGGGTGCGTCGCAGACGACACCACCACCCACAGGGGTTGGTCTCCACCTCGCTCTACCAACCTCGCTAGACGCGCCGCTTGCACAGCCACTTCTGCGTCCACATCGTCAGCAGCAGCTGCTGCTGCCAGTGACGAGCAGAGCAGTCTCCCTGCGAGGCAATAGAGGTCGTTACAAGAAGCAGCGTGTATGCCCCACTCACGCAGTGGATGCGCTTCAGACTCGCCAGCTTCTTGTGCTCGTGCAGGACACAGGAGTCCGTGCCAGCCGCCACATGCAGTGTCTCTGCAGTGTGTGCAACAGAAGCGAGCTCCACACCGCCAGGTGCACTCCTCTGGTTGACTCGTCTCAGCAGCGAGTCGTGCAAAAGACTCCACACGTGTCACAGAACCACGTGTTTGAGCTTGGACGTGCAGTGCGAGGTCACCGAGCGGTCTCAAGCACTCCGTGCACGCAGGAACAGCTCCTGCGCTACCCACAACTTGACAGCACGCGGACGGGGACTCCCAAAACGCGGTGCCACGTTGCGCGAGTGGACTGCTTGAATTGAAGACACAAAAGCGCTGCGCGGCATTGCTACCCTCTAGTTGGCGAACTTCCACGCGAGACACGTCCGCGACGGACATATATAGTTCCGGCGACGGGCAAATAAAAGTGCGAAGACCTCGTGTGTAGCGCATAATATGGTCACCAGATTTGTCTACGAGTAGATGCTCTGCACTATGCGCTCGACGGTGGCCCTGCAAATTGGACAGGGCCCGCCTTGCAGTTGCGTGGCGCAGGCTGAGCACGCGCACACATGCATGCTCGTCCCATGAAGCAGGCCCGCCGTCCGGCGCTCCGCTAGGCAGATGACGCACAGGTGGTCATCGTCGTCATCGCTCTCGCCGTCAGTCGCTGCTGCAGTACGCGGAGGCGGATCCGTGCTCTGCTGCCCAACGCCATGGGTCGCAGGCCGGCTGCTTGTGTCATCAACCGCGCCCCAGGATGCCCCCGATGGCATCGGCGGCGCTGATGGTGCCGTCTGGCTCACGCGTGCGGCGACTGATTGATTCGGTCTCATGTCGGTCACCTGTGACCTCTGCTGCAGAGACCGTCTGATGGCCTCTTCTAAATCCGCCGCTTCTTGGGCTTCAGGGGAAAGCACCGGCTGGTTCGACGATGTTGGCCCGGGCTGTGACACTCGGCGAGGGGGCAATGGTGGTGCAGCCTGCACGTGCTGCTGTCCCGGAGGCGGCATCGTGCTCGGCGGCGACGGGAACGCATGCACCGGTGGAGCATGCGTTGCAGCAGCAGGTGGCGGCGGATACACTCTCTGTCCGTTGACCACAACGGTGGCCACCGGAGGAGGACTCACACTTGCCACTGGCTGTGCATGCACGGACGGCATGCGCTGCATGGATGGCACTCGTGGCGGAGTGCGGTTTAAGCACGCATCAACTAAAATCGCGGGCGTGCGTGCACCATCGCCGCCATCAAGAAAGGTGAGGTCGCGCACATGCTGTGGCACCCCTGGTGCTGTTCCAGGAGCGACGACTGTGATGCGCGCAGAGCGGCGGTCTTGTGACATGCATGCGTTGTGGATGTCCCACACGCTGATGGGGCTTGCGTCGCTGGTGTTCCGGAACAGGCGCAGTTGGTTCTTACTCAATATCCCCACAGGCGTGACTCGGAAACGAGGCACGACCACCACCCAGCGCATGACGGGTCTGCGTCCACCACCCAGCAGCGCGACGATGGTGCTCGGCTCCCGGTGAAGACGCAGCCAGCCCGCGAAAAGGCCCAGGGACTCAATCTTACGGACAAACGCTGGATTGTTGGACGCCGTCGCAACGTCCAACGGCGTCGCCTCTCCGTGCACCACGAACGGAGACGCGCCGTACTGCAGCAGCAAGCTCACAAGCTGCTCGTTCTGAGCAGCTACAGCACAGTGCAAGGGTGTGCCCACGCCGTCGGGGTGTCTGCTGGCGCAGTGTACATCCGCGCCGAGCTGCAGCAGAGTCGCGACTGCCGCGAGCGCGTTCACCTGACACGCGTTGTGAAGCGCGGTGCGTCCCTATGTGACGAGAGGGGGGCGCGAGTGAGCGCAAAAAGAGAGCCCAACCAGTGCCCAGGGGCGTTTCCTTGTGTTGTCACACAGACACGCGCACGCCTTTGCGTCTCTCCACTCCAAGTCTGCCCCTTGAGCATATAAAGCGCGGATGGCGTGCACGTCGTTCCGCTTGGCGGCGCCATAGACTTCACGCCCGCGAGCTGCTTCTGGTGTCCCTTCATGCGAGTGTGCAGCGCCCATGGCACGCGCAACACCTCCGTGGCACACAGTGCGTGTGTGGGGTGGGTCTCACACGCTTCCAGGCCTCGGGTTTTGTGCGTCCAACGTGCTCTACTGAGACATCAAAACTGTCCTTCGTCAAGATGACGTGTCTGCGCTGGCAGAATATTTGCCGCCCTCCGCCAGCTCCTTGGTAAAGCTGTATTGACCGCAGAAAAATGCGCGTCTGGGCAGTCGGTCTCCTGGGAGGGGAGGATCATCCTCCCCTCCATCATGGAGTGATGCTTTTCTCGTCGAAGGCGGCAGCGAAGGAGTGCAAGCGCAAGGAGGAGGCGCGTGCGAGCATTTGCTGACTCATGCGCCGTCTCAACATCACAGCGGTCGCCCGCTCGCTCAGGGTGTGTTCTTGATGTTTCCCGGCATGCCGGAAAATGACAAAGATCTGACAGTCTTTAACGTCGATGGCGAACGTGGCGAGGTGTGGACCGTGACATCGTGGGATCGAGGATGCGTAATCGGTTGGTTGGGAGTGTTCGATTCGGAGGAGGACGCCAATGTGAAGGCTACTGAGATGAACACCCGCGGCTACTCCAACATCGCGACAAAGGAGCAGGCGCATGCCACCTACAAGCAAGAGGAGGCCGAGGCGTCTTAGCGACTCTTTCATCACGCACGCTCATCAAAGCAAAATGGGAGCTGGACGAAATTCGATTCAATCCCTTGGACTCCTCACCTGAATCACAATCTCGTGACGCTACAGCTTGCTTACACTGTGTCATCCCGTCATGTTGACCTTCAAGTCCACCTCCATCGCGCGTGCCATGGCCACGAACGCCTGCGCCTTGGCTTCCGCCAGTTGCCGGAACTCAGCCACAACTGAACGCTGTGCTAATGGCCGCAGCGCATCTGCTGGGCCTTGCGCCGCGACGCGCTCTAGGAGCAAGAGCAGGGTGATGCATCCCATGAGCAGCATCTGCGACGATGCAGCCTCCAACTGCTGGTGCAACACTTGCTGTGCAATGTCCAGCGCGTTGCAGCGGAGGAGTTGCAGTGATAGCGGCGAAAGCAAGCCATGCGAAGCTGTAGATAGGAGCGACACGATCGGGCCAAAGAATGCGTGCGCGGCAGCAGCATCCCATGCCTCCGCATCGCCGCCCTCGTCAGCGGACGGGTCATCTAAAGGATTTTCCGGCCGGTCAAGGAGGTGCGCTAGTTGTTCTTGCGCTCTCGCAGTTGCGGCAGCGTTAGCCGAGCCACTGGATGCCTGCGCCTGGCGCCTCGCGTGATGTACTAAGTTGTGAAATGTGCCGGCGGCGGCTTCGCGAACTTGTGGTGGAGTTGACGGGGCAGCCACCGCATCCAGGCACGCGTCTGCTAGTCCCGCCTTCATCAATCGGACAACCACGGCGTGGTCGAACAACAGTGTAGCGCCATCTACGGAAGCTGCGCCTGTGTGCGCTGCGGCGAGGAATGCCGCGTTGCAGGACTCAAAGGCAGCCCGTCTGACTGCCCCGCATTCTGGCAAGCATCGCGCAGCGAGCACCAGCGCTGCAGGATCGTGTGAGAGTGGCATCTTTATTCCGGGCGAAGAGGCGGCCCGCATAGCCTCCAAAGTCAGGGCACAGACAGGTCTGTGCTCAGGCTTGATGGCTGCATACAGGGCGCCGTCCGGTGCAAGCAGCTGCCACACACTTTCGTCCGCCCCTTTACGCTGCAAGCATGCGACAGCAACTGTCGACGCGAATCGAGGCGCGTCGATGCCGGCAGGATTCCGCAGTTCATTGACGGCGTCGCTATCTTCACCGAAAGCAGCAATCAAGCGATTCAACAGCGTCTCGCATGCAGTGCCTTCATTTAGCCACGTAGTGCGTGGCGATTCCTGCTCACACGCAGAGGGGGCTGCTTTCTTGAAGGAGAACGCAGAGGAGCTGACGGAGCCAGCCTTGGGCACGCCCACCTTGAGGGCACGGAGACGCGATAGCACCTCCGCGCCAGGCTTATCAGGAGCTAACTCAGCTGCGCGTGTGTAGGCCTCAATCGCCTCCTGGGGGCGGTCAAGCAGCTATAAAAACAGTGTCCCCTGGTCAGTGAAACCCAGACTAGAGCGGTTCTCGAGTGCGGTGCAATCGCGCGCGACGCACCTCGAGTGCGATGCCCCGTCTGAAGCACGCCTTGTCCCAGGTGGGTCGCAGCGCGACCGCCTGTTCTGCATCAGCTAGAGCCTGCCGGGCTTTTGCTAGCTTCACGAACGCAGCGCTTCGGTTGCTCAGCACTGTCGCCCGCAGCTCGTCGTCAGGCGCAGAGTCGAGAAGCTTCAGCGTCTTGGTGAACGTTGCGGCAGCCTTGAGCCACTCGCCCTGTGTAATCACCAAGTTTGACTCGAGTCAGAACGCAACTGAAGCAGCTGCTGACGGGGCTGACCTGTCCTACAGGACGCACCTTCTTGAAGAGCTCGTTGCCCTCGTTCTTGAGCGCCTGCGCTTCCGGAAGCGTCATGGCGAGGGAAGTGCTGCGGCCCCGAGGAGGGGCTCTCGGGCTGAAACCGCCCACTCCTTCGCGGGAAGCATTTGCATAGCATGACTGAAGACACAGCACAGGAGTATGGTGCAGCAGCGCACGAACCGCAGCAGCAGCCCAGACCTGTGCAGGCCGCGTTGGAGGCAGCCCGTCGCGCACGCAGAGCAGTGGTCAACGCCACAGACACCGCGCTAGCACTCCTACCTGCCGAGATGGAAGCCACTGTGAGACAGCGCGCGAAGCAGTGCGAACCGTATGCACCGCACGCGCTCTGTGCTGTTCTTGGCTTCCTCCTCGGTCGTTGGCTGGGCAGACGCGGTGCCCGTCGACGAGCAGCTCCTGCACGCGGCACGGGTCGGCGACTCACCGCGCTACCTCTAGACGTGCAGCTGAGTGAGGCTGAGAGAGAAGCCGAGGCTGCGTCGAGAGAGGTGAAGGCGCTACACTCGGATTTGCAGCGTCTCAACAGCGCTCTTTCCCAACCACGCGCGGCTGCTGGTGCAGGCGGCGGTGATGACCTGAGGCAGCGGTTGGAGGCTGCAGCTGCTGCGTATGACACCCTGCTGCGTGTGCTCGAGGCTGAGCGCCATAGCTCATCGCTGGAGCTGGACCGTGCTGCGTTGGAGAATGAGTTGTTGAGACAGCAGTTGAGTGAATGCCGTGGCAATATGAAGACGCTGCTGGGAGAAATCGATGACATGCAGAGAGAGGAGATGGCATCGATGAAGGAGCTGATGGCAAAGCCGGTCTCACCGAGACATCGTCCATCAGTGCAGGCAGCACCTGCGGCTGCTCCACCGGCGAAGCCAGCGCAGCAGAAGCAGCCCGAGACACTGGCAAACGCGCACATCCACGAGGCGCTCGGCAATTTCGGCAAGATGTTCGGCATCTGAACCGATGTGCAACATGAGTATTTACGTGTCTCGCATACGCGCATGTGTCTGAGCCGTGTTGATGAGAACGCCCGGGGCGGTATCACCGCTACCCCGAAACCGAGATACCCCGCCCCTTTTACCAACTTCGAGCGCCTCCTCGCTTGCAGTGCAACTGAACCAGATCTACTCCCAGGTGCGTGCCGGCACCATGCCGACCAGCACTGCAGGTCGCGAGGTCCAGGGTCGCGCGTGAGTGCAGCGTGTGTGGAGCCAAAGCCGCCAGCTGACTCCTCCTCACTCGTTTCGGCGCAGCGATGGCCACAATGTTGCGTTCTTTAGTCATCACGACGCTGCCTAGTGCTCGCGCTCAGCGCAGTAACGGTGCGTCACGCTGCACGCGCTCAGCGCGGGTGAAAAGTGCTTCTCCTGCATCATTCAGCATCTGACTCACGCGCGCATACCAAAAGTGGGTCGCTGCCTGGTTGTCACCAAGGCTGGCAAGTGCGGCTGCGGCAAGACGGACGACCCGGCTGGGAACTGCGATGGGAGTCACGCCAAAAAGATGTGCGGCTGCGGCAACACAAAGTCGGCCAAAGGTTTCTGCGACGGCAGCCATGCAACTGCGGCGGCGCCCAAGCCCAAGAAGATGTGCGGCTGCGGCAAGACTGGCGCTGCGGACAAGAGCTGCGATGGAAGCCACGCAAACAAGTGACAACGTGTGACGCATCATCTATTTTGGTTCGGTCTGGCGTCGTCTTGTCTTCTATTGCTGCGACCGAACGAGCGGCACGTATTGGACGCCCATCAAGGCCTTGTGATGCACCCGCCCTTCTAAGTCCTTGTCAACCTGTGCTAGCACCTGGGCTTGACCCTGCCGTCCAACAGGGATTATCATCCGTCCGCCATCCTTTAGCTGGTCCACCAATGCCTGTGGAACGGCTTCAGCTGCTGCGCCCACGTGGATGGCATCATACGGTGCGTGTGCACTCATTCCCCAGTGAGCATCCGCATGATGGATGCTTACCGTGCCAGCTGCAACCATGTCTGCTGTTGACGGATCATCTCGCAATGCGATTTTACTACGCTCCACCAGCTGGGGAACCACCTCGACGCCAACCACGCGGCCTGCTGGCCCGACCATTTGGGCAAACACCGCTGCTAGATAGCCGCTGCCACTGCCCACATCGAGCACTGTCGCTCCCGGGCGCAGTTGCTCCTCCAGCAACTCCGCGCAAGTAGCGTGCATGTGAGGCGCTGGTGATGCGTGGACAGGGAAAGGGAAACCAAAGTCAGAGAGCAATGCATTATTCGAGCTTCGCTTTGCGTGCCTGAAATCGTCTGGTTGAAGCCAATCGGCAGCGGATTGTCGTAATATGCCTCTTCTCGTAGCTCTGGCAGTACATAGCGCCCCCTGAGCGCGTGTTTGGCGTCAATGTTAGCGAGCTGACAGTGCTCACCCAAACCGACACCCTTGCCCGCGAGCGCCCGGCCAAAGCCGCCTGAAGAAAAGCGTGTCGCTACAAGACTCGGCCTATAGCGTATTTACAGCCCCCATTTATAAGCGTAACAAGAATGCGTGTGTGTCACACAGACCTGTCCACTCTTCTCATGGCGTCAGCAACGCGTTGGTGCTGGAATACGCCGTTGTGCAGCAGGGCAGCCACAAGGCTATCGTTGTCGTGACCATGACTGCGCCACGCCATGGGGTCGTCTGAATCGCGGTGACGACTGGGGGAGTGCAGGGTGGAAGAAGCACCACGCGATGGGCTCGGCAGCGCTTTTGCAGCGGCAGCACGCAGCCGGGGACGAGTCGCCAGCAGGAGGTGTCCCAGATTGAGACAGCGCATCGACGGGGGGGCGCAGAATCGGGAATTTTGGAATTTGGAATACGACACAAGCAGTGCACCCTTCCCGTCAATCATGGCACGTTGTGCCGCCATCTTTGTCGCGCTCGCGTGTGCGCTCGTCTGCGTGCGCGCGACGTTCGAGGATGATGCGCGCACCGCGCTCTCTCAGCTTGGAGGCTCTCAGTCATTGGCTGACGCCGTCCGCCAAACTGCTGCACAACTGGACATGTGCGGCGACGCGTCTGATGCGGCGAACTATGTTGCCAACAACGGCGGCATAGGCCAAATTGTGGCTCAGGCTGCCGCTATCGATGATGCAATTGCGCACTGCACCGACAAATCGCACCTGCGTTTCGATGCTGCGTACGCTGCTGCGTTGCGCGATACTATCAGCGACATGGGACACCACTTGAAGTTCGTTCGCGCGCTTCTGGCGCCTTGCATCATGGTGTCGCCAGACCAAAAGCCGCCGGATGACGGTGCCTGGGCGCTCAATACCTGGCTCCGCGACGCACGTGACGTCCTCCAATCGAACAGCTGTGTCACCTTTGGCAGCGATGACACAGCAGCACAAAAGCTGCCTGAAAAACGAGCCCCGCCGCATTGCAGCTGCGCGAAGCCGGTCCTGGTTGCGGTATTTACCGCAGTCGGCTCAACTGCTTGCATCGCCATCATGATGACTTTCCTGCTGACCACCAGCATGCGGTCGTTAACGGCGATGCGGCGCACAAGCGTCGCGATGCCAAACACAGACGGGGCGGGGGCGGTCCTTACCCCGCGGTCGCGGAGCAGTGCTGGCGGACCGTTCATGCACGTCGAGCCGGGTCCGCTGCTGGAAATGGGTCTGCATCACGTCAAGTCACCGCGCGTGAAGGAGCGGGCTGAACATCCAGCATGAATCCATTACCCGCTGCGTGCATCCTGTGTGTTTGTCTTGCTCGCGCCACGGTCAGCTGTGATGCGCGGCCGCACAGTGACAGCAAACACGTGGCTTGGCGCCCGCGACACGGGCTCTCCCTCCGCCTCCTCCGCCACATCGCTCCGATGACGGACTGCGCAGCTCAGCGCGTCGTTCACGAGATGTCTGGTGGCGAATACCAGCGCCTCGCCAGGCTCGAGTGATAAGATCCTAGGCCAATGCATCTCCGCCAGCGGAAGCTTGGACTTCATGTAGGTGAACCAGTCGCGGCTATGGAAGCGATGCATTATAGCCACAGACGTTAGCTCCAGCAGCTCTGGCGCCAAGCAAAGAGGCGACTGCGTGCTGATGACGAGCCGCATGCCATCGTGGCGCATCAGCCGCGCGCCATTCACCAGCGATGCGGCCAGTCCATCGGTGGTGGGTGCGCCGCTCATGTACTTATGGGCTTCATCTAACGCCAGCAGCTTGCCGGCGCGTGTGTTGGGCAGCGCCCTGAACTGATCCACAAGCACGGTGAAGATGCCATTCGCCTCTGAGCTGCTCAACATCGGATCAGTCAGGTCGACGACACAGAGCGTGCCCGGCTGGCACGCTTCACGCACATCCAGGCCATGCGCCGCCAGGTCTTTGTTCACATCCGCCTCCGCAATGAGCGAGCTCAGCAGCGATAGGCGCTGGTCCAGTGGACTGCTCTGCCCCTTTGCATTGCACAGTGTCTTCACCTCCTGAACAAAGTCATTGAACGCAGGCATCTTGCACTTGCGCTGATACTGCCGCAGCAAGTCCAGCAACGATGCCATGTACAGCTGAGTATCATCATCAGAAACGCGCATGATGCGCCGAATAGCATCTGCGGTGATGCGCGTCCAATGAAATAGCAGAGGTTTAACTTCGCAGTAGCCAGCGTAAAAGCGCTTGCGCTGCTCGTAAAATGACGAACTGACCAGCACAACCAACTTTTTACGAGGCACGCATCGCCGTGCAGCATCGTCACCCAGCAGGCGCCGCAGCGCTGCTGATGGGTGTGTCAGCCCAGTGGCCTCGCACATGCTGTTGCTGCTCCGATCAAAATGGAGAACCAGCGCAGACATGGGAGATGACAGCTTCACCAAATCATGCTCCGGGAACGGGATCAAGCATCCCTCAACCACACTAGCCAGTGTGTGTGACTTGCCGCCGCCTTGAACGCCGACACACACCATGGCGAACGGCTCATGCGTGTTCAGGAAGCAGTTGCGAGCGGCAGCTGACAAGCGCGTCGAGGACTCCTCAGTATCCTCCTCCGTCAGGCGACCCAGCAGCGTGGCTTCGGGGAACAAGTTTGAGCGGTTACCATCTGCTATGACGACACCCGACGCCCCCGGCAGCATTTGACGCTGTCCCCGCCGCCCAAAGAAGTGGGCATCCAAAGATGGAGCGGATTCGACAGGTGCAGCTGTTGTTTCACCTGCATCGTCGACACGATGAAGGTTCAGGTACGTGGTCACATCCTCGGCCAGAGTGTCAATCATTCGACTCATCAGCGGGCGCAATGCAGGCGCTGATGCAGGCGCAGATGCAAAGGCTGATGCAGGCGCAGGCGCAGATGCAAAGGCAGGTGGCGACGGAGGCGGCGGTGGGAAAGGCAGTGGAGTGCCAAACCCAGAGGACGTGACAGGTGTTGAAACCAGGCCTGCTCGTAGCGGATAGAACAGCTTGTGTAGAGAAGATTCATGGGCCCGCACGTGACGGAGGTGCTCCGCAGGCCTGGCCTTGGCGAGCTGGTCGAAGACGTAGTCAACAAACATTTCGCTCGCCGTCTGGCTCATAAACCGCTTGCACAGGTTGAGCAACTGCGACCCCGTCACAACACGGTTGAGAGCCAAGACGTCGTCGTGGAACGCGTTCGTCAATTGGGCATACTGACCTGTGTAATCAAGGG
>Ga0164296_1002783_pt1 | contig 17024 bp, 9 predicted proteins | sample GEODES057metaG_FD_113533 | JGI IMG/M metagenome (GOLD analysis project Ga0164296, IMG submission 113533) | Dystrophic lake water microbial communities from Trout Bog Lake, Wisconsin, USA - GEODES057 metaG | ecosystem: Environmental > Aquatic > Freshwater > Lake | place: USA: Trout Bog Lake... | reverse complement strand
GTAGAGGTTACATTCAGTGAACTAGCTGTAATGGTACTACCTGTTAAGGTTGAATAAGTTGCTACACTTACATTTAGTGTGGAGGTATTTAACGTAGAGGTTACATTGAGTGAACTTGTTGTAATGGTGCTACCCGTTAAGGTAGAGTAGGTTGCTACACTTACATTCAAGGTTGAAACTGTTAGCCCTGAATTAACATTTAGCGTACTAGCTGTAATCGTACTACCTGTTAAGGTAGAATAGGTTGCTACATTTACATTTAGAGTGGAGGTATTTAGCGTAGAGGTTACATTCAGTGAACTGGTTGTAATGGTACTACCCGTTAAGGTAGAATAGGTTGCTACACTTACATTTAGAGTTGAAACGGTTAGCGTAGAGGTTACATTCAGTGAACTAGCTATAATGGTACTACCTGTTAAGGTTGAATAAGTTGCTATACTTACATTTAGTGTGGAGGTATTTAACGTAGAGGTTACATTGAGTGAACTTGTTGTAATGGTGCTACCCGTTAGGGTAGAATAGGTTCCTACACTTACATTCAAGGTTGAAACTGTTAGCCCTGAATTAACATTTAGCGTACTAGCTGTAATCGTGCTACCTGTCAATGTAGAATAGGTTGCTACACTTACATTTAGAGTGGAAGCCGTTAGTGTAGAAGTTACATTGAGTGAACTAGCTGTAATCGTACTACCAGATAATGTTGAATAAGTTGCTATACTTACATTTAGGGTAGATGCGGTTAGTGTAGAAGTTACATTTAATGTGCTGGCTGTAATCGTACTACCTATTAAGGTAGAATATGTTCCTACACTTGCATTTAGAGTGGATACAATTAATGTGCTTGTTGTAATCGTACTACCCGTTAGTGTAGAATAGGTTGCTACACTTACATTTAGAGTGGAAGTATTTAGTGTAGAAGTTACATTTAGTGAACTGGTTGTAATGGTACTACCCGTTAGGGTAGAATAGGTTGCTACACTTACATTTAGAGTGGATACATTTAACGTGCTTGTTGTAATAGTACTACCCGTCAAGGTAGAATAGGTTGCTACACTTACATTTAGAGTGGATACATTTAACGTGCTTGTTGTAATAGTACTACCCGTCAAGGTAGAATAGGTTGCTATATTTGCATTTAGAGTGGATACATTTAACGTGCTTGTTGTAATCGTACTACCCGTTAATGTTGAATAGGTTGCTACATTTACATTTAGAGTAGACACTATTAAGGCAGAGGTTACATTTAACGTGCTTGTTGTAATCGTACTACCCGTTAAGGTAGAATAGGTTGCTACACTTACATTTAGAGTGGAGGCATTTAGTGTAGAAGTTACATTTAACGTGCTTGTTGTAATAGTACTGCCCGTTAAGGTAGAATAGGTTGCTATATTTGCATTTAGAGTGGATACAATTAATGTGCTTGTTGTAATCGTACTACCTGTCAAGGTAGAATAGGTTCCTACACTTACATTTAGAGTTGATGTATTTAGTGTAGAAGTTACATTCAGTGAACTAGTTGTAATCGTACTACCTGTTAATGTAGAATAGGTTCCTACACTTGCATTTAGAGTGGATGTATTTAGTGTAGAAGTTACATTCAGTGAACTAGTTGTAATTGTACTACCTGTTAATGTAGAATAGGTTCCTACACTTGCATTTAGTGTGGATACAATTAATGTACTTGTTGTAATCGTACTACCCGTCAAGGTAGAATAGGTTGCTACACTTACATTTAGAGTGGAGGTTATTAGTGTAGAAGTTACATTTAATGTGCTTGTTGTAATGGTACTACCCGTTAAGGTAGAATAGGTTGCTACACTTACATTTAGAGTGGAAGCAATTAGGGTTGATGTTACATTTAATGTGCTTGTTGTAATCGTACTACCTGTTAATGTTGAATAAGTTGCTACGCTTGCATTTAGAGTGGATACGATTAATGTACTTGTTGTAATAGTACTACCCGTTAAGGTAGAATAGGTTGCTATATTTGTATTTAGAGTAGAAACTATTAGTGTAGAATTGACCTGGACAATATTTGTTAGAATACTACTACCCACAATGGATGAATAATTTAATTGATTTGTAAAATGAAGATTACTACTAATTTGATCTACATTGATAGTTGACCCCACTACTAAGGTGGATACAACCGCAATGGTGTTAGTAGAAATGGTGCTACCAATCAAACTAGAAAAATATAATGACCCAATTGTGAGTGAAGATGCTAACAATGATGATACATAGAGAACATTTGTATTAATTGTACTTCCAGTCATGGTTGAAAAATTTAATTTATTAGTAAATTGAAGATTTGTACTAATTTGATCCACATTAATTGTAGAACCTACTACCAATGTAGACACAACGGACTGTGTATTTGCAGTAATTGTACTACCAATCAAGGATGAAAAATATAGAAGATTTGTAACATGCGTATTTGTACTCATTTGATCCACATTGATAGTAGAACCTACAACTAAGGTTGATACAATTGCTTGTGTATTAGTAGAAATAGTGCTACCTATTAGTGTTGAAAAATTAATAGATTGTGCAGTAATTGTACTTCCCAATAGAGTAGAAAAATAAACTATTCCTGCAGTAATAGTAGATGTATTAATTGTTAAAGAATAAAGGGTAGATACAGTGATAGTGGATGCAATTGTACTAATATCATATAAGGTTGAGTTAATAATCGTAAGCGCAATAAGCGTTGATGTTGTAATACTTGATGCATTTAATGAATTGGTTGTAATAGTACTACCCTTCATGGTTGAAAATTTTAATTGACTTGTTGTATTTATATTTGTACTTAATTGGTCTGTAATAATAGTAGAACCTACCGCTAATGTGGATACAATGATTTCAGTATTTGTAGTAATGGTACTACCCAATAATGTAGAGAAAAATAGACTTCCCACTGTAATAATAAGTGATGAAATATTAAAACTTGAAATGGTTGTATTTGCAATTAATACATTTGTACTAATTGTACTCCCTATCATGGTAGAGAAATCCAATTCACTTACAGTAATAATATTTGAACTAATTCGGTTTGCATTAATAGTAGAACCTACTACTAAGGTTGATACAATTGCCTGTGTATTTGTAGAAATCGTACTACCCCTTAATGTGGAGAAATTTAGTGTTCCCGTTGTAATTGTGCTAGCATTAATAGTATTTGTATTTAATCTATATCCTGTTAGCGTAGAGCAATATATATTAAGTGTACTTAGAAATGTTGTAGATATCGATGTACTCACTATTAGATTACTATTAATATAGGTAGTTGAGGCATTTAAATAAATTGTGGATGCATTCACATAGATTGTACTAAGACTGCTAATATTAATAGATGTCTCTGCAGTTAGATTTACAGTGCTTCCAAAAAGTGTTACTGTTTGATCAGGGTCCGTTACTGAAGGAATAATTGTAGAAATATTAAGTGTATAGGTTGAAAGATTAAGTACATTTGCAAAATTACCATCAATGGTAGAAATAATACTAGATACTTCTAAAAGCGCAGCATCTTTTGCATAACCTGCCAAACTAGGCTGACTATAACTTGTTACCAGAAATGGATTGGCAAATCCTGGGTTAAATGCATTCGCATTATTTTGCGATACATCAGTTGTATTAAATGTAGTATTGCCATCACTCATTTTTTACTATGAGTAGAACAACTGCTACTACAGTAAATATATTTCTTTATACTAGACTTTTATTACATAAAGAAAAAATACATAGGATGTAAATAGGATGAGTCAGGGGGTTCACTATTATCAACCATATGACTCAGGTGAAGATACGGATGCAACAGATGCAACCGATGTAACAGATGAAACTGAGTTATCAGATGAATCTGAAGTATCAGACACAGAAGATATCCGTATTCGTCGTGAAGAAGATCCACGATATGCAATTCTCCGTACTCCTGGTCCAAATTTAAATACAAGTCAGGCCCAATTAAAATACATGGAACATGCACCTGGTGCACCATGGGATGCTAGCACAAATATTTCATCTCTTAAGGATTATGTCTATTTACAACCTCCCAAAACTACAAAAACGAGTTTGGTAAGTATTAAATCCATGAACCGAGATCGGCGCATTTATCCTACTCCATTTAATTTTCAACTTAAGTTACCTCGTGTTTACAAAAATATTACCAAGTTTCAATTGGTACAACTTTCTTTTCCAAATAATTCAGGTAATGTGAAACAATTTGATCTTTATGCAAGTACGGTTGTACAATTGCTGTTAGATCAAGGTATTCCATCAACATGTATAAGTACATGCGTTTCTATCATGAATTGTACAACTTCCAGTAATAGTTTTGGAATGATAGAACAAGGTCGTACAACCGCAGATGGTACACCATTACTAACTACATTATCCATACCCAATGGCACCTACGATAATCCACAGCTAGCACAAGAACTTACCTTTCAAGCAAATAATACACCGCCTCTTAATCTTCTTTCCTATTCCACCTTTCATGAGATCTTTACTAATACTCGTGATGCATCTGTTCTTTTTAATGAACCTGGTGACTGTTTTCAATCTAAAACAAGTAATATTCGGTATGGCGCACACTCCAAAGAGCAGATCATGAATACCTATTATACACAGCAACATATTGATTTACTTCCTGAAATTACAGATAAAGCGGCAGTTAATGCCTATTATTATCCCATTCTAAAAGAAGCTATTGCCACAAAAATCGCAGAACCTTTTATTCAAACAAATGGCATGTCATTTAGTGATGTAACAACTGCAATAATGGGCCCTTTTCAGGGGTTAAATAGCGATTTGTATTATACACTATGTAGTACCAATAAGAGCATTCTTGATAGTTATCGACGGCATTTAACCTTTGAATTCAATAATATTAATCAGCTAAAATGGTCCTATAATGCAAAAGAAAGTCGTTTTACTACCATTCATGATCAATTACATACTTCTATCCAACGTGACATTACAAAGAAATATGCATCTGCGCTTAATCAGGAATTATCCCTTCGTGGACTCAACGCCAATTCCTTTAAGTCCTTGAAGGCTGCGCAAGTAAATCATTCGTGTATCTACAAGCATTTGGAGTCAAATCTTAGCACAGTGGTTGGCAATTATCATTTAGCCTCTGGCTTCAGTTACAGTGGCGGTTCTACTTATACTACTTCTGAATCTACCTTCGGTTTAAATGATTTGGCCACCGATGAAAACTTTACTTCTATGTTTAACTATACCAGTACTATCGGTCGTATTTACGGAAATTATAGTGGAGTTCCAATGACTTTTACTAATTTCAGTGATTATCATAGCACTCTTTCCAGTTATTATACAATCGTACAAAGTACTGCAAATATTGTATCTACTGTATATGGTACTACCAATAACGACTATCATTCCTATGTCTCTACAAAATATAATAATGTTTTACCACGTGGGATGATTACCACTCAATCCTATACTTCTAATCAGGCAGTTCCTGTATCCTTTGTTACCAATCAGAATCTATATGTTCCTGGACAAATGATTGATCTTACGACTATTTCTAATGGTGCGACTGCGAGTGCGACTGCGAGTGCGACTGCGAGTGCTACTACTACAAGTGATACAACAGGTATAACAGGTATTACAACTAGTTCTGTCGCAGCAGATGCGAATACAACGACATCCACTTGTCAAACCTTATGTTGCGCAGCACTAAGTAAACTTGTTAATACATGGTATTCCAATATTCCAGTAAATACTATCATTGGGACATTACAATATCGCCTTGGATTAATGAATTTAACACCTAATAATTTTAATATCTTTAGTACCATTGCCGATATTACTTCCACTGGAAATATGAACTTTCTCATGTCTATCAATGATGAACAAGGATTTAATAATATGGATATTGCTATGCCCGAGAACTATACTATTACCAATGAAACGACTGGACAAGTAAAACTGGTTGCTGCAAAGATTCTTATGGGTAATGTCGGTGATACAGGTATTTCACAAACACTCATTCAAAATCCATCCATCTTTGAAAACACACTTGGAAAATTAGATAAAGTAAGTATTAAAATCTATTACGATGATAACCAAATTACGCCTGCATGGCAATACTTACCATTCACATTAAGCCTTAATGAATGGGATGCAACCTTTCAAATTGATGAACAAGTAGGATTTATCAATCAAAATGCCGCATGGAAAAATACACCTACTGTTGCTATCCCCACCAATCCTAATGCAACACCCTTTCTTGATTTTGTGAAGAAAGACGCTCCAAATAATAAATAAGTAATAAGTAATGAGTCACGTACCCTCACCCTTTATTAGCCAATTCCCATTTGAAAATGTGGAGGGAAACTTGTTTCCCCCCGTTTGCTTACAAACACACTGGGATCCCACTGAAATGCTACGACATATTCTCCCTCAACAAAAGGTTGATTTACCCCAGGATTTCCGTCCATGGGTAAAGGTCTGCAAAAATTATGTCACCAGCGGCCCCGCTATTGCCGCACCCATGCCTCCCAAAGATATGGTCTTTCCCACAGGTGGAGAGTTTTATCCGCCCGGTCGTTATGCCGCCAATATTGACAAGGAATCTGTCCTTCGCACACTAGATCATCCGCTTGATAAATGGTGCCCTAGCACACAGTACATTCCTCGCCAATCCAGTAACATGTATGTTCCTGGTACCACTGTTCCTGATAGAAAAGGTGTATCCAGTGCCTTTGTGGATGAACTGACCATGCCCCAGGCACTCCTTCGCACCGATATCTATACCTGTCGCTCCGAAAACGATACCAAATATTTTCAACGCAGCGGCCGCCTCTTCAATAATCCCACCAAACAAGATCGCTATGGCGCAGAGAAATATTATGCTTTGCCTAATGCTGGTAAGAATGAGCGAGGTGACCCCATGCCTCACGGTGGCGTCAATGAAGTGCAACCTACGAAGCAGGCTATGATATCTCACTGGCCCATAGAACAACCTGGTGGAGCCATGCCTTCCGCATTAGGATCTAGACCCATTAAGGGCTTTGGTAGCACACGCTCACCAGGTATGGTTGCAGGCGTTACGGATAAAGGTTGTACTTCTGTTGTAGGTGTTGCCACATGCGGCTCAGCTGCTCGCGTATGGTAGATGTCACCTCATACGTAATGGTTTGCCCCGTCGCCATATTTAAAAATCCAATGGACTCTAATGAACGGTCAAATACTTCCTCATAAGCATACTGTTTTAGTAAAAGTAGTATCTTATCCTCCATGCTCGGTATAAATTGTGGATCAAAAAAGATATCATATGCACGCTTCTCCGTCATGATGTCAAATAAAATGGGACGAATCCCTTCCGCTTCAAAAATAAAATGAAACGTGGGGCGATCCTCCTGAACAATCCAGATAGGAATTGCTTTCATAATTGCATTTGTAATATTCTGCTGCTCCTTTCCTAAAAGAAATGGAAGAATTGTTTGATGCTGATACAACGGAATATTTCTTCCTTCTATGACTGAGGAAATAGAGGCAATTCTCCATAAATCCCCCACAATTTCACTTGTTTTCTTTGTTTTATCAATCACATTATGCCAACTGGCCAAGACTTCAGGCCTCAATTCCGTCGGTACAGAATTTCGCACCACCCCAAATGTAAATTCATTCAAATCAAATCCCCCATGCCTGAGAGGACGCAGCTGACCACGAATCTTTGCAATAATAATCAATGCATGCGACATATCCTGCACAGACCAATTCAAATGTGGCAATTTTGCCTGTACATACGTTTCTAAATCAGCATACTCCAGTGCAGGCATCTTCGCAGTATGCTTCATAAACGTATGAATCAAATGCTCTAGTTCCGCTTCATACAGCTCCCAGAAATCAATGTCCTCCTTGTAAATCCGCAGCGTCAAAAGCGCTTCACTAATCTCAGGCGTACACAGCTCTTCTAATTTATTTTGATACAGCGCACATTCTCTCAGAGTCGTAAGACGTAGTAATTCCAACCATGTGGCCCTTACATCCTGTTGTTTTACCCATTCAGGCACGGAAAATAATTCACCAAATTGGTAAATGGAGTCGGTTTTTTTATTTGTGATCTGCGGAACACATCCCTTCTCTCTTAACTCGTTCCAGTCACCACCATCAAATCCTCTTAGCATATCTTCTATGCTCATCATCCCTGCAGCCATTTCATTCGTACTAAGTTTGAAAGAAGCTACATTATGAAACTTGAGAAATGGTCTTGGGATTTCTCTTACAAATCGGGATAAGGCTCGCTCTTGTCTAGAATATGTAAGATAAAGCCCTTTTCTGGCTCGTGTAATCCCCACATAAAAGAGGCGGCGCTCTGCCACAATGTCCTCGTCATTCTTTCTAGATGGAAACACATCGTCATGAAGATTCATGAAAAACACAATGTCCCATTCTAGGCCCTTACTCGCATGAATGGTAGCTAGGGTAATTTTCTTAGTAGTTTTTTGTTTGGATTTCTCTGGATCATACGTGGTGCACAAATGATAGGGTATGTTTTTAAGATGCAGCCGCTCTTCAATCTTGAAAAGATCCGAATTATATCGTGATAATGCCGCCATGGTACATTCAGGATATTGCTCGGATAACTTCGCAATGGAATTTACAATCCAATCATGCTCATCCGATGATCGGAAGAAAAAGTGTACCTCTGGTTTCCTACCACCCCTTAGATTCGCCATCATTTTCTCCTTAAACGGAAGTGTTGGAATGAATCGCATGACAGAATTCGCAATGGTTACAATTGCTTCTGTGGAACGATAATTCCTGCAGAGCTGATAGTCTTTCACATTCTTAATTTTTTCATGGAAATTAAGGATAAACTCCACCGAAGATCCTCGCCATGTATAAATATTTTGCGCATCGTCACCCACAATACTCATCGTGGCATATCGGTGATAAAATCCTTTCAGGATCTGCCACTGAATCTCATTGATGTCTTGAAATTCATCCACAATAATTGTGTGAAATCTTTTTACCCAGAGTTTACCCGAATCCGATTCCAACCACTTCACTAGACGATAAGGAAGCTCATCCATAAATGGTTGGTCCTTAATCATCGTGGGCGATCGCTCCCTCAGAATTTGAGAAGATAGGGCGTGAAATGTTCCTGCATACATTTGTACAGGGCCGATTAATTGATGCACACGATGAATCATTTCCTGCGCAGCAGATCGGCTGAACGAGACAAGGAGAATCTTATTAGGATCCATTCCATATTCTTGAACTAAGTAGGCAATTCGTGCAGTAATGGTGGTAGTTTTTCCTGAACCTGCCGAGGCAAGAATACGCTGATTTTCAGAGGGAGGGCTAGTTACCACACGATACTGCTCATCATTAAGTTGAACGGATCCATGTGAGAATTCTAGTATGTTTTCCATTTCATTCTTACTATTCATACAGGTGTATGGTTTAGACTCTAGTGTGTTTATATTTCTTTAGGAGAAGACTACTTTCTAATAGAGAATGGATGCCGAAAAAATACAGGGCGTTGTCCAGAAACAATTGACTGGGTTATCAACTAAAATACACAGCATCCAATTACAAAATCATCTCTACGGATGCTTTATTCTCATGGAGGATTTGGCACAAAATGCTTTGCAACTCATGGGCAACATCGTGAAAGGTCCAACGTTTCAATTTGATATGGACTCGCAGTTCTCTACGATTGGTTTGCGATTTGGATTTGTCATGGATTCCAAACTGGCGCTCACTACGTATTTGCCTGAATACAAAGAAGCATGGCTTCAACTATTCAATCAAAGTAATTCCTTGCATGATATTGAAAAAGTAGATCATGTGGAAGATGCACTCATTCACGTGATTCAACAGTGTGTGGTAAAAGAGGATGCCTATTTCGTTCATGCACTAGAAACAGGATCGTTGTCGTATGAATGGGTAGATAAAGTTCTAAGGGTTCTTATGCCTTCGGCCGCTTTATCGCCATCTTTACAGGCAGTTATCCCTGTTTCTGTTCCGCCGATTGCATTAACTCCTCCTGTTACTGCACAAGTAACACAAGTAACACAAGTAACACCTCTTGAAGTAAAAGAATCTTTATTGCAATCGGCAAAAACAGAAAAGCCTATGACAAAAATCAAACAATTTTCTTTTACCCGCCGTCATAAAGCAGATCCCACCGTTGTAAAAGTCTTTAAGAAATACGGAAAAACACGGCGTAACATAAAGGGCTAATGTTTGCGATGCTTGCGATGCTTGCGTGTTTTCTTATATTTATTTCTTCCACCCTTCTTTGGAGTTAAAAAACGTAGTGATTGTGAAAATAAATTTTGTGGTAATTTTTTCATTTTTTCTACTGGAAGATGTGAATTATATGCATTATTTGCTTTATGTGAATGTGGCGTATTCTGTAATATTTTAGCATGTATATCTGATACTATTATACGATTTTGATCTTTTAATGGAATATTTTGAAGACGTTCTATTAAATTTAATTTGTTCTTCTTTGTTCCATTATTTCTCATAAAACGAAAATCAGTTAAAACTGCCTCTAGTCTTGCCTTTTGCTCAGGTGTCATTTCTTTATAATTTTTCTTATAAAGAATGGTTGCCGCTTTTTTCTTTTTATAGGGATCAGCTTCTTCCTCTAATACATCCAGCACATAGGGGAGAATAATACGTAAAAATCTTTCACGATCGCCTCTTCCAAATGGCGGTGAATAACGATACGGGTCATATGGATCTATATTATTCAGCATATACACAAGATACATCATTGCATTTAGATTTTTCATATGATAATCTTCTAAAAGTGGTTTAAATATATCAAGTGTTCTTTGTTGCGTATACATTGGATTTCCAGCAATAAAACCAAATACATCGCTACTACATGATAGCTTAAATGCTTCTTTCCATATTTTATTTTCATAAGGCGATAATGCATATGGGTTACGTGGATCATCTGGTCGTTCTTCATCCCATATTACATCTAGTACTTTCTCACCAGAATTTAATGTTTCATTTGGCTCTACTACCACATCACGGCCATGCAGTGTTATTTCAGATGGATCTGCCTCCCAAGACTCTAATACATGGGTAATTGTATTTCTAGAGTTACTAGAACTAATTGCACCAAGTAATGCATAGTATTCATAATGTCTATCTTGAAATTGTGAATGGCTTAATAAAAAGTCTAACATTTCTATTCTATCAAACCATGCTGCCATTTCAACCATCTTCAATTTTGTATGTGGTGTAGGATGATAGGATTCAAGTAATTCCGTTACCTTATCTATACGACCTCCTTTACAATACTGTATAAGGTCACCAATTTTATTTTGTTCTTGTCTACGTTCTTCATTTTTTCTGAATTCTTCGTTTAATTGTTTTCTTCTTTGTTCTTCCTTCTCTCTCTTTTGTTGCGCTTTTGCGGTTGCTCTAGCCTTTCTTTGATTATAATAACTACTTGTACCTGCATTTGCTGCAGAACTAGCTGGAGAACTAGCTGGAGGTGCTTTTCTTCTTGCATTCCACTCCATTAATTCTTGTCGTTTCCCTTCATTTTTCGTTCGTGCAGTTACACGTGCATGATTAGATCGTTGATTCTCTCTTTTTGAAGATGGTCCATAATTATAATGACGCATTCCATGTGCTTCTTCATACTCTTTTGCTAGTTGAAATAACTCTAATCCACTCAACTTGGATGGATTAGACATCGCTCTATCTTATATTTATTTTATAAATGCGTAACAACTTATTTTTTTCTTACTAGAACTTTCATAGGTCTAACATTGATGTTGGAATTCATTTTAATTATTGCAATCTGCTTTCTCATTCTTACCTTCTTTTACAAACAAGCCCTCTGCGAATTTCGCATCAACCAAATGGAATGGGCACAGCGAGAACATAGTTCCGATCTCCTTCATGAAAAAGTTCCATTGGTCATAAGAAGTATTCCCTCCGCTACCTTTTGGACTCGGGACGATGTTCTTCAACGCCCCTGCTTTTCTACAATTCCCGTATTCCAAGATTCCCGCTTGACCGACTGGATCGCTACCGCCACTCCCGAATCCATTTGTCCCTGGAAGCATACACAGGCCGAAACCATTGCTTCCGCTTCTGGTATTTCCATTTGGGCAAAGCAATACATGAATCCTGTTATCATTCATCCCTTTCTTCGTTATTGGCTCACTCCTCGCTATCATTGTTGGGCAGGCGCAAGGGGACTCCATAAAACATTTGCGACATGGACATGCCTTTTTCCTGTGGAAGGTGAATTAGCTGTTACTATTATGCCTGAAACCATGGAGAATTTTCTTCCTGTGCCGTGGGTGGGATGTTTCCCCAATCAACTTACTAAAAAAGATACGCCCTTTGTTGCGGATCTCAAATACATGGACGTTATCTTACGCCCTGGTACATGTCTTTTCATGCCCGCTCACTGGTTTGTTTCATGGACAACATCCCAGAGGGATGGAGGCGCTAAAAAAGTTCCAATGGCCTGTACTATTTCTTATCATACACCGATTAGTTCGTTGGCATTTACAGCATCGCCTTATAATAAATAAGGCTTATACCATTTACGAAGTGAATGCCTTACGTTGTTTACTTGGTAAACAACTTATCACCCTTTACGAAGTAAAGGTTTTATGCGGATTACTATGTAAGCCGCTTATCGCCTTATAATAAATAAGGCTTATACCATTTACGAAGTAAAGGTTTTATGCGGATTACTATGTAAGCCGCTTATCACCTTATAATAAATAAGGCTTATACCCTTTACGAAGTAAAGAGTTATAATCGTATCTAAAGAACCAGATTCATATTATCCTAATATGAATCTTGCATTTTATACATGTTTTTACGGATCTGATAAAAATACTAGTTTTACTATTCCTACATTACCTTCTGATCATTATCCTTGTTATTATTATACCAATAATCAAACCATGTTGGAGAAACTTAAGAAAACCAAATGGATTTCTGTTTATGATCCTAAAGCACTTGATGGGGATGATATGTTTCAACATAATATGGCTGGCAAGCACGTAAGAGTATTACCACACGAATACAAAGAACTTTTGCCTTATGCTTATTTATGTTACTTAGATAATAAACTAGAAGCCATCAACGATCGGTTTATTGAGGAATGCATTAAAAAATATTTTATAGATCAACACTATGCGCTTGTTATACGAGAACATCATTTTGTACACGATAGTGTATGGAATGAATACATTGAATCTCAAAAACAAGAACGATATATCATTGAATCTTCCAAATACAAACAATACATCGCAAAACAAGTCCGTGCTGGTTTTAATGAAAAAACAATGCATCATGCGGCTACTGGATTTTTATTACGAAATATGCGTCATGAACACACGAATAACATGAATCTTATATGGTACAGTCATATTCAACAATGTGGCATTCAAGATCAGATTTCCTTCTTTTTTATTAAACAATTATTTGAAGGTTGTATTTTCTTTCTAACGGAATCACCTTTTCATAATTATTATCTTCAACATTATACTGCCAATTTAAATCCCGCTCATCAAAATCAGGATCCATTAGCATATATCGCTCAGAAAGATGCGTATACCTTTTGCAAAACATTTATGATGGAACGTGGGCTAAAGAATGTGATTGATATAGGTTGTAAAAGTGGAAAACATTTAGTGGAACAATTGGCTGAATTTGATACCATCGGTATTGATACCGAAGAATTTCATACTGATTTGGTTAAGACCTATCCTGATCGGCGTTGGATTTTAAGTGGCGCAGAAGAAGTTGCTTTTTTAACCAATGAAAACAAAGAGGATCCAGACATGGTTCTTTCTATGAATGCCATTCAACATATTCGTCATCCTACTGGATTACTGGATTATTTACTTGGATTTCATGCAAAATATTATATTATTTCAACCCCTTGTCGTTTTATGTTATGCCATCATCCACGACATAAAAATGATCATATAGGGAGTTGGAAGGGACCTCCCGTCAATCCTTATCACGCACGTGAATGGACCATGAATGAATTTCAACAGTTTCTGCGTACTAGATTTAAGATTATTGCGTCCTTTTATGGAGAAACATACGGAGAATATCAGTATCATGTATTAGAAAGATTGTAAATAACTCCTGTGTTTATCATCGTATAAAACTTTATGATTTTGTTTAAATGAAAATCGCCATCACCTGGTATTCCCATCGCATCCAATAACACCGTTTGATCTGTAAAACCATGCCCATTGGTGGATAGGGTGGGCGATTGAAAGATAGTGACATTTGCTAAACATAGTCGCTGATCCATCATTAAATAAATTGCTTTATTAAAATAACACTGATCAAACATGAAGAATGGTGCATTTTCTAATCTATGAATAGTGCGTATTATATGAATAAGGGTCTGATGTATTTCATTTCCACGAATCATAAATTTACCATTACTTAGCCCCATAGCAGTTGGCGACAAATGATCCAGATCTTCTTTTGAAAATGCTGCGCCATAATCACAATTGGCTGTACCATCCTCGGCTTTTAATAGCCCTTCAGGATGAATTGCAATCGTATTTGGTGTGAGATGCTCTGTTAATACATGGAGAGATTTTAGGACAAGAATATCAATATCACAATACATCCATATATCTTGTGTATATTCATGATATTCAAAACGCATCATGGTACCATCAAATAGTGTAAGTGGAGGTGGATAAACAAATAGTTTCATTTCAAATGGTAATTTTGTTTGCAATAATGAAAATACACCATCTGCATCCATATAGTGTAGTGTCTCTGTGTCTACATATAAATAAATCATATCATTCTCTGTTAACCCCCCCTCTTTTATCAGTTGACCCAACCACATATAAAAGATGGGGATATATTTGTTCTCCTTTGGATTTTTATCTTTTATCGTAAATAATACAGCATTGACACAAATAGACATTATAGATATAATGTGATATGACTTTAGATACCTAAACCATTTGTGCGTATATTATATAAGATGGAGACATGTGATGATGTATGCGATGATGTATCTGATTCCTTTGATGATGATTCGTGCGATAATTCGTGTGACGATAATTCATTCATAGAAGAGTTAGATCAATTAGTTCTTCAAAGCGATTTATTATGTGAAAAACATCAAGAAGCACTTAAAATCATGCACCGCATTCAAGATTCCATTACAGATGTAATTACTATTCCCTATCATAATGAAATGGTGGATTTAGACCATGTTTTAGAGGAACTTCATCAGAAGTCCTTGGCACATTTGGATGAAACAGGAGAAATTACCTTTGGATCACTATTGCTGGCTGTATTAGAGGATGTAGATTCATAAAATTGAACCACAAGATGTTAGAAAAAAAGAGTTAACCATGACCTTTTATGCTGTAGTAAAAGGATTACATCCAGGAATCTATGAGGACTGGATAACCACTGAAGCAGAAGTAGTTGGATATTCTGGCGCAGTATATAAAGGATTTCCTACACGAGAAGAGGCACAAGCCTTCTTAGAATCATATTCAGAATGTTTTGTGCCATCTGCCTTGGATACCCTTACCGAAGAGCAACGCCGAGTAATGGATCACTTGTTAAACGGAGAAAATGTATTCTTAACGGGTGGCGGCGGGGTCGGCAAAAGCTACTTGCTATCCGTGATTTATACCGAATTTCCTGGATTGATGCAGGCATTGTCCTCTAAGGTTCCTCGCATTCAAATCTGTGCGCTAACCGGTTGCGCTGCGCTTCTCCTCGGTCACAAGGCCAAAACCATTCACTCCTGGGCAGGAATCGGACTCGGCAAAGGGACCGTGGGGGAACTCTACGTGAAGATTCGTCGCAACCAAAAAGCCATGCGAAAGTGGCTCTGTACCGAGCTTTTGATCATTGATGAAGTATCCATGATGACCGCTGAGCTTCTGGATAAACTCAATGAACTCGGCAAAAAGATTCGTGGATCTCCTAAACCCTTCGGTGGAATACAAGTGTTATTGGTTGGGGACTTCTATCAGTTGCCTCCTGTGAATAAGAGCGACGAAGCGACGGTGTTTGCCTTTGAGTCTGCAGCATGGCGGGAAGCCATTCACTGCACCATAGAATTAACCGAAATCCAACGGCAAAAAGATCCCGTGTTTCAGGGAGTTTTAAAAGAGGCGAGGGCGGGGTGCTTATCCAAAGAATCTTGTGCCATTTTACGGACTCGTGAAGGACTGGACTGGAAAGACAATAAAATCAAACCGACGCTTTTGTTTCCCCGTCGTGCCGAAGTGGAAATGATCAATGATACGAATTTACGGGCACTTAGTGGCGAGAAACAGGTGTATAAAGCTCGTCTTGCATACGATGGTAAAACGCCTAAGGCATTTTCAGAGAAAGAGGAGCACTTTCAACATGTATTGGAAGCATTTGATAATAATGCACCCTATGCAAAAGAATTGGAACTCATTCTGAATGCACAAGTGATGCTGATTGCCAATGTGGATCCAGATGCGGGCCTCGTCAACGGCTCACGGGGTGTGGTGGTTGGATTCTGTGCAGCTACCCATCTTCCCATGGTGGAATTCATGAATGGCGTGCGCAAACCTGTGGGAACCCATGCATGGCCCATTGAAGAGTATGAGTTTGCAAGTCGTACGCAGATTCCTCTACGATTGGCGTGGGCTCAAACTATTCATAAAGGTCAGGGATCTACATTGGATTCTGCCCTCGTAGACATTGGCTCGGGCAACTTTGAATATGGCCAGGCCTACGTGGCGTTATCTCGTGCCCGTTCCTTAGAGGCACTATACGTATATGACTTTGACCCGATGGCCTTCAAGGCTCATCCTCGGGTCAAGGAGTTTTATAAAAACATGGTCGTTGCAAACATGAGTGATGAGCTGCGTGGTACGCTTCGTATGATAACTGTTACGAATGCTAATACAAAGCCCATTCTTGCGGAACCATTGAAGCCTGTGAAGGGTATTACCGTGATTAAGGAAGAAGAGTGTGTGGAACAACCTGGTGAAGCGATATCGGGTGCG
>Ga0164296_1002780_pt1 | contig 17033 bp, 18 predicted proteins | sample GEODES057metaG_FD_113533 | JGI IMG/M metagenome (GOLD analysis project Ga0164296, IMG submission 113533) | Dystrophic lake water microbial communities from Trout Bog Lake, Wisconsin, USA - GEODES057 metaG | ecosystem: Environmental > Aquatic > Freshwater > Lake | place: USA: Trout Bog Lake... | reverse complement strand
TCGGGTCGGCGCAGGATCACAAGCGCGTCGGCGATGGCGATACGGGCCCCAACACCGGCGGCATGGGCGCGTATTCTCCGGTGCCCGGCTTTCCGCCAGCGCTCGAGCAAGCGTGCATGGAGCAGATCATCCAACCGGCGCTGCGGGAAATGGCCCATCGTGGCATGCCGTTTCGCGGTATTTTGTTCGCCGGCCTGATGGTCACGGACAGCGGCGTCAAGCTGATCGAATTCAACGTCCGCTTCGGCGATCCGGAATGCCAGATCCTGGTGCTGCGTATGAAATCCGATCTGCTGGCGGCGTTGCAGGCAGCGTGTGATGGTGAGTTGAAGAATTTCGACCTGCGCCTGCATGACACAGCCGCGGTGGGTGTCGTCCTGGCCGCGCGCGGTTATCCCGACAATCCCGAAAAAGGCTCGGTTATCCGTGGTTTGGACCGTGCCGCGGCGCAGCCCAGCGTGTCGGTGTTTCATGCCGGCACCCAGGCGGGGTCGGATGGTGCCATCCTGGCTTCGGGTGGGCGGGTGTTGACCGTCTGCGCCGTTGCACCCGACGTCGCTACGGCACGGGCGCGCGCTTATGCCGGTGTCGATGCCGTGGCGTGGCCGGAAGGCTTCTGCCGGCGCGACATCGCGGCCCGCGCGATATGACCGACACAACAGACCCCGATGGCGCCGGCGCCGCACCGGATAACACCACGCGCGGCGATCGGATCGCCAAATGGCTCGGCCGCGCCGGCGTCGCCAGCCGGCGCGATGCCGAACGATTGCTGGCCGACGGCGCGATCAAGCTGAATGGCCAAGTCGTATCGCATCCGGCCACGTTTGTCGGGCCCGGCGACATCGTCCAGGTCAACGGCAAAGTCATCGACCAACCGGATCGCACACGCGTCTGGCGCTATCACAAGCCCGAGGGGCTGGTCACAACGCATAAGGACCCCGAGGGCCGGCCCACGGTCTTCGACAAATTGCGCCAGCAATTGCCGCGGGTCGTCAGCGTCGGCCGCCTGGATCTTACCAGCGAAGGGCTGCTGCTGCTGACGAATGACGGCAGCCTGGCGCGTCGCCTGGAACTACCGTCCAACGGCTGGCTGCGGCGCTACCGTGTCCGCGTCTTCGGCTTTCCCGACGTTGCGGCGCTGAAAGCACTCTCCAAGGGCATCACCGTCGAGGGGGTGCGCTATGGTGCGATCGAGGTCGATGTCGACGCGCGCAAAGGCGACAATACCTGGCTGACCGTCAGCCTGCGGGAAGGACGCAACCGCGAAATCCGCCGGGTGATGGCGCATCTGGGCCTATCGGTCTCCCGCCTGATCCGCATTGCCTACGGCCCGTTCCAACTCGGCACGTTGGAGCGTGGCGGTGTCGAGGAAATTCCCGCCCGCGTCTTGCGGGAGCAACTGCCGTCGGATGCTGCCGATGCCCTGACGGTGCGGCGGCAGCGCTAGGATGCGGATCGTTGCCGGGGCCTGGCGGGGGCGCCAGCTACGGGCGCCGGCCGGCCCCGCGACGCGGCCAACGGCGGATCGCGTCCGACAGGCATTGTTCGACATGCTAATGCATGCGCCGTGGATGGACCCGCTAGGCGGCGGGCGCTCGGTGATCGAGGATGCGGTCGTGCTGGATGCATTTGCCGGCACCGGCGCAATGGGGCTGGAGGCGCTGTCGCGAGGCGCCCGGTTCGCCGTCTTTTACGAGCGCGAAAGCGAAGCGCTGAAGGCGCTCAATGCCAATATCGCCGCCTGCCGAGCGGTGGATCGATGTCTGGTTGTGGCGGGGGATGTGCTGCGAGCCGGGGCAGGTGCGCGGCCTTCGAAGCCGTCTGCCGGCATGCCGCCGGCGTCTCTTGTCTTCCTCGATCCCCCATACGGTGGCGATCTGGTGCCTGCGGCGCTGACGCATTTGCAAACCGTGGGGATGATTGCCCCGCACGCCCTGATCGTGGCCGAAACCGGCCGTGACGAGACCTGGTTGCCCGAGCATCCGGTGCTGGAGGAAAGGCGCTACGGTGCCGCCCGCATTTTGGTCTTCTGTGTGTAGAAGCGGGGGCTGGTAAGGATGGGCTGGGCCCGGCGATGCCCGGTCATCGCTCGCCTTGGGGCAAGATGTCGAGCCTAGCAGCGATCGGCGCCATATGCGGCTCTGAGGCAGGCCGCCATATCGCAGGCCAAGCAAATTTTCGGGAAGGCTGGCCTGCGCCAAGCTCCGCTTAGCATAAGCCGCCTGTGCCAGGGCCGAGCATTGTTGGCAGACACTGCTCGGCCCTGGGTGGGTCGCGAAGATCAGTAGCTGCGCGGCAAGCCCAGAACGTGTTCCGCGACGTAAGACAGGATCAGGTTGGTCGAAATCGGCGCCACCTGATACAGCCGCGTTTCACGGAATTTCCGCTCGATGTCGTATTCCTCGGCAAAACCGAAGCCGCCATGGGTCTGGATACAGGCCTCACCGGCGGCCCAGGATGCCTCGGCGGCCAGCATTTTTGCCATGTTGGCTTCTTCGCCCGGGGTTTCTCCCGCCTCGAACTTGTCGCAGCCGGCTTGCACCATCAACTCCGCCGCCCGCATCTGCGCGTAAGCGCGGGCGAGGGGGAATTGGATACCTTGGTTCTGGCCGATCGGGCGCCCGAAGACGACGCGGTCGCGGGCATAGTCGGTTGCCTTGCGAAGGAACCACTTGGCATCGCCGATGCATTCCGCCGCGATCAGCAGCCGTTCGGCGTTCATCCCGTCCAGGATATACCGGAAGCCGCGGCCTTCCACGCCGACCAGGTTTTCAGCCGGGACTTCCATATTGTCGAAGAAAATCTCGGTCGAGTTATGGTTCATCATGGTGCGGATCGGCCTGATCGTCAGGCCGTTGCCCAGCGCCTTGCGCATATCGACGATGAAGGTGGACAGACCCTCGGTCCGTTTCGTCGTCTGATCCCGCGGCGTCGTCCGCGCCAACAGCAGCATCAAATCCGAATGTTCGGCTCGGCTGGTCCAGACTTTCTGGCCGTTGACGATGTATTTGTCGCCCTCCTTGCGCGCGAAGGTGCGCAGGGACGTCGTGTCGGTGCCGCTGGTCGGTTCGGTCACGCCGAAGGCTTGCAGGCGCAGCTCGCCGGTGGCGATCTTCGGCAGATAGGTTTTCTTCTGCGCGTCGGTGCCGTGCCGAAGAATGGTGCCCATGATATACATCTGCGCGTGGCAGGCCGCGCCGTTACAGCCCTCGGCTTGGACGGTTTCCAAGATCGCCGCCGCGGCCGATAGCGGCAGTCCGGCACCGCCATACTCCTCGGGGATCAGGGCGCCCAGATACCCGCCTTCGGTCAGCGCCGTGACGAACTCGGTCGGATAGCCGCGTTCCTGGTCCAGCTTGCGCCAGTATTCACCGGGAAAGCGCGAACAGAGCTTGCGAACTTCCTCGCGAATTTCGGCGTGGGGGTCGGGGCGCAGCGTATCTTGCATCATGGCGGTCTCCGGCTGAATTCGTCCGGCTGGTTATGGTGATTATCCTCGCGGTGGCAACCTCTGACTACGTATTGTTCCGTTCTGGTGCTTGCGGGGCGCCCGGATTATGCCGATATGAGCAGTGACCTTGAGGGACGCCGACCGATGCTTCAAACCTACGCAGCCTCGCCGTTCGATCAGTTCGACGCGTGGATGGCAGAAGCCGAAAAGACCGAGATCAACGATCCGAATGCGATGATCGTTGCGACCGCGACGCCGGATGGCAAGCCGTCGCTGCGCACGGTTTTATTGAAAAACGTCGATGCCCGTGGGTTCGTCTTCTACACCAACAAAACCAGCCGCAAGGGCGCGGAATTGGCTGAAAACCCGCACACCTCGCTGCTTTTTTACTGGAAGTCCGTGCATCGGCAGGTCCGCATCGAAGGCGTGATCGAGCATGTGACCGACGCCGAGGCGGATGCCTATTACGCGTCCCGCCCGCGTATCTCGCGGCTTGGCGCCTGGGCATCGCTGCAGTCTCAGGATCTGGCGGATCGGTCGGTGCTGGAAAACCGGCTTGCGGAGATGGAGGCCAAGTATCCGACGGAGGATATCCCGCGCCCGCCGCACTGGTCCGGCTATCGGGTGCTGCCGGCTCGGTTTGAGTTTTGGCAGGACATGCCCTTCCGCTTGCATGACCGCACGATTTATCAGCGTGATGCAGCGGGCGTATGGACGCAGAGTAAAATCTTCCCTTAGGCGCGCGCCCCAAGGGATATCCAAAGTGATATCGCAGGGGATGATCCCAGGGATGTTTTCAGGAGATGTTCCCAGGGGATGTTCCTAGGGGATGTTCCCAGGGGATGTTCCGGTGGCCGGTCTCCTGGGCGGTCGACGGCGAAAGCTTGGCTGGTTTTGCACCCGATTATTGCCTATTATGGCAACCTGCTGGTCTCCTGACTTAGACCCTTTTGTTGGAGCATTCCGATGGCCATCCGAAAAATCCTGCTGCCTTTGACAGGAACCGCGGCTGGAGAGGCCGCTTTGGCAACCGCGCTGATGATCGCGCGTCGCTGGAACGCCCATGTGCTGGCGCTGCATGTCCGCGTCGATAGCCGCGATGTCGCCCCATTGGCTGGTGAAGGCCTGTCGGGGGCAATGATCGAAGAAATGATGTCAGCGACGGAAAAGGAAAGCGGTGACCGCGCCCAGGCCGTGCGGCAGATGTTCGAGCGTTTCGTGGCGCGTCACGACGTTATCGTGCAGGATGCGCATCCCAATACGGCGCACGCCACCGCCAGTTTCGCCTCTGTCACCGGGCGAGAGGAAGATATCGTCGCCCAGCAGGCGCGCTTGGCCGACCTGACGGTGGTGCCCCATCCCGATGCCGGAGAGGATGTTTCCTCGTCCGATGCGCTGCATGCCGTGCTGTTCGATTCCGGCCGCCCGGTGTTGATTTCGCCACAAAAACCGCCGGCAAGCATTGGTAGTCGCGTCTGCATCGCCTGGAACGGAACAGCGGAATCAGCGTCCTCGGTCGTCGCGGCGATGCCGTGGATGCAGAAGGCCGAGGCGGTTGCGATCCTGTGTGCCGATGGCTACCAGCGCCGCGGGCCAGGTGCACCAGACCTGACAGCCTATCTCGCGCTGCACGGCGTGCATGCCGAGACGATTACCTTCCGCGCGGCCGGCGGATCGGTCGGTGCCGGCCTGCTTGCGGCAGCGGCGGAATTTCGGAGCGATTTGCTGTCGATGGGGGCATATTCCCATTCCCGGCTGCGCCAGTTGATCCTGGGCGGCGTCACGCGCCACGTGCTGGAGCACGCGAGCCTGCCGGTCATGATGAACCGCTAGTCAAGAACACAAACAAAACAGGCCGCCCCACAGCCTGTCTGTGGGGCGGCCTGGGCCCGTTCGCCGGATGGCGAGGCGTGGTTACAAACGATCTCCCGATGATTCTTTGATCTGCCCGATCAGTTCTCGGCCAATACTCCGGCTCGAGGCCCGCGATAGCGCGCGGTCCGTCAGATGCACCAGCGCACGATCCAAACGAGAGATCGATCGGTTCGCGCGCACGCGCCGCTCGATCCGGGCGAGCATCCGCAGGGACAGCGTTTCGAACAACAGGTTCAGCAGTTCGAAAAGATATTTCGATGATTTGTAAATCTCGGTGATGATGAAGATCACCACGAACACGATGAGGTAATTGTCGATCGCCCCGGCGATCGGCAGAGGCAGGTCGCGGTAAATCCAGGGCATTCCGGATTTCTGATATTCCTTGGCCAGCGGATGTGCCGGCAGTGACAAGTTGTTCAGGTTCGGAAAAACGCCGGCTGGACTGACCAAAGTCGCCTCATGGCCCACTTCCGACATGGCATCAAATAACAGGTACAGGATCGCTGGATGCAGATCCTTCCGAACGACGACCTCTACCCTCGCGGCAAGCAGCGGCACATCATCCGGAGGCACGGAATTTTGAATATCGTAAATCCGGCGGGGCAGGATGATCGGCGTCAGAAAAGGCTCTAACCGGGAGAGCGTGGCGGCTTCCGGTATCGGTAAAAAGCGCAGATCGTCATCGTTGGCCAGTGACACGATCATGGGATTAGCCGCGGATAGCATGAAAAAGCCCGCATCGGCCTGTTTGTCGTGCAAGGCTTTTGCAGCGTCCGCGATTGGCATGAAATGAAACGTCGTATTCTCGGCTGTTATCCCGTAATGTTTCAGAATGGCAATAGTGGCTTTGCTGGTGGCACTGCCACGTGGTGGCATAACGATCGTATGGCCACGTAGCGAAAATGGCGTTTCGATCTCGCCCAATGTCTGGGCGTAAAAGCCGAACAATGGCTGGGATTCGACCGCGCCGGCGGATACGGTCTCGGGATAGTCATCGCGATTGATTGCCTGAGCGATGAAGCCGATCTGGACCCCATTCTCCGACCGATCAACATGCTTGATGATATCGAGAGAGTCCGGATCCGGTCGTATTTCAACCGTGATACCGTGACGTTCCAGCACCTGCTTATAGCGCAGCGCGGTCATGTAATAGCCGCCGCCGACCGGACCGGTTTCGATAACCACTCTCGACGGCGGAACCGCATAATAGATCGCCGCAACGATCAGCGCGATCAACAGCAAGAACCGAGCGTATCGTACGTATGGGATTGGGGTCCGGGCCGCGTGTTCTTCCTGGGATTGGTCAGGCATGGTCTGGACTTTGAACCGATTGAGGTGTGTGGGCCGCGGACAAAGCGATCCGTGTCAACATTCCCCGCAGTTTGGTCAAGAGGATGAAACCTGTTTGTAGAGGGATCGCGAACAGCAGAATTCCGGTCGCAAAGACGGCCAACCGCTCTGACAATGTTGGCAGGCTTTCCGCATGGTGAAGAATGATCGAAATACCCTCGGTCACGCCAATGGCCGCACCTGAACCGGTTGACATCACCAACACCAGGTAAGCGCGGCCCGTATTGGGCACAAACAGCGAAGCGGCCAACACCGATCCCGCGCGCCATTGCCTCAGCGCCTCGGCACCGTTTTCCGAGAAATAGGTTGACGAATAGGGCAAAAGCGACAACGCGACGATGATTTGTGGCGACATTGTCATGGCAATCCCGCCAATCGAAACGCGGTGTGGCAGAAGATTGAACAGAAAGAACATGACCACGAATGTCGGCGCTGCACGCAGGATCAGCACGACGCTGGCTGTCAGCCGGCGAATGGCGGTGCGTTTCGTGACGGTTCCCAGGGTTAACGGTATGGCCAGCACAAGGCCCGCGAGCAGGGCCTCCGCCGCGATCTCGAAATTCAGCAGCATCCCGGACAGGACCGCAGCGAAAAAATCGGGTTGGAGGATCATGGTGAATCCCCGCCTGGCCGCGCGATTTCGCGCTCGAGTGTCCGTCGTAAAATGGTGCAGAGCTGGATCACCAGCAGCACCGCCAGCGTGTAAAAAATCAACAACAGCCAGTAGGTGGTCGTTCGGTCGGACGAGAATGATGTCGTGTCCGTCAATGCGTTAAGTAATTCCGGCGCGCCGATGAAGCTCGCCGCCGGCGTGCCCTTGGTGGCGTTAATCAGGAACGACACGATCTGCACCAGTGAACGGCGCATCGCTTCCATGAACATCTTCGGCGCCGTTACAGTCGAATGAAGGCGTTCGTAGTCCGAGCGTAGCGTAACGATCGCCTCGGAAATCGCCTGACCGGCATAGCTGCCATTGGTCAGCCCCAGGGTGATGGCTGCGGCGGCAAGGGCAACGGTCGATGAAAAGGAAAACACTGTGTTCGCGATCGTCGCCGCGATGACCAGCGACAGAACAATGGGCGTGGACTGGACAAGCACCATGATCGCTCGTGCGCTCCAGAGCAGTGGCTTGAACGGCGTGCTGAGACCCAGACCAAACACCACCGCGAACAGAAGGGTCGATGCCAGGGTGGCGGCGATCAGGATGATGGAATTGAAAAGCCCCCATCGGATCAGATCCCAAGCTGGCGCGATCTTGAACATGGTCAACACCGGGTGGATCCCGGCCTGAGTGCCAAGCCAGTGCTCAAAGTCCGAAACACGGGACGCGAAAAGGGTCGGGGCGAGATCGGTCGCGTGCGGTCGCAGCACGCAATCCGGATTGCTAAACCCGTCCGCGCGATCACACGTTGGACGGTTCCATACCGCACGCTGTTCCATCAGGAACCCGGCATCGATGTGATGGTCACGCGCTAGGTCGACGAACACACCGTCCCTGTGCATCATCTGACTGATCAGTGACAGAGCCGTCGCAAGGTCTTCACCACCTTGATTGGCGACCGCCATTCCCCAGGGAAGCGGCGCGAAATGGAATTTCCGGTCGTAGAGCGCGCTGAACCGCGGATCGGTGAATGATTTGGCGAAGAAGCTATCGTCTTGCGCGGCGAGCATGCACACGCCAGCGTTCAGCCGATCGATCAGTTGTTCCGGGTTATCGAACAACAACAATCTGGCGCCGTGCCGCGATAGCTCCGCGTTGGAAGCGTTGCCAACGGTAACACACACCGTTCGCCCGGCCAGTGCGCTTAAATCCGCGGCTTGCACGGCGCGTGGTCCGACCAGTTCGGTGCTGGAGGCGTAATAATGCGGCCGAATGAACCGGGCATGAGCATCGCGCAGGGTGGTGTGGCCCATGGTGGCCATCACCAGATCGATCCGGTCCTCTGCCAGCAAGGCGATACGATTGGCGGGAGACACGGTGACAAGGGAAAGCGTCACGCCAAGTTGCCGCGCGATCCGCTCAGCGATATCGACTTCATAACCAGATCGGATCGTACCGGCCGCCATCCCGAACAACGGATAATCGCCACGCACGCCAACTTTTAGAACGCCGGAACAGAGAATGTGTCGCAGGCGGTCCGTCGTCGCGGCACAATCCTCTGAACCCCTGGACCGTGCCAGAAGCGTTTCCAGTGCGACCTCGGGCCGAGCAGCCGGATCAAAGGGGGGCGCGGCCATGCTTGTCGCGACGCCCAACATCATCGAGACGAGCACAACCCAGACCGTCATCCTCGTCCAATGCCTCATCGGCGTTGTGGCGCGGCGCGAATGCAGATGACGTGCATGCGGGCGAAGGTGTAGGGGCCGATGGTATGAATGGATCGCCCCTCTTCACGCTGACGGATATGCGGGGTCATTTTCCCGATCCGTTCGGGCGGGACCGCGAGCATGACTGTGCGCACGATACGGGCCGTCAGCCCATACTGTTTCAAAATCGCTCGGCTCCGGCCAAGATCAATGAAGGCGTTATGCGTCATGACGGCGCGCCCCTCGGGGCTGAGATGAAGCGACAGACCAGCGAGAAACGGATCGAGCAAGCGTCGCCCATCTGGTCCGCCCTCGCTCCAGCTTCGCCGCCGATCCGGAGAAACCGCACCATCGGCCGGAAATTGCGGCAGGTTGGCGACGACGAGGTCAAATCGTTTTCCCTCAGCCGGCTGCCATAAACGACCCAGTTTGAATGTGCACCGGTCGGCGACGCCCAGCGTCTTCAACATATGCGCGCCAGCGCGCAGCGCATCTGGCTCAACATCCGTTGCATAAAGCGATCCAGCCCCCAGACCGGCTAAAGCTGCCAAGATCACGCCGCTGCCAGAACCGACCTCGATGACATACGCCCCCCGGATATCGCGGCGCATCCCCCAAAGGACCTGTATCAGCGCGGCTGTATACTCGCTCGGCCGCATCGCATGCAGCACCTCCTCGAGCTCGGGAGGTCGAAACGGATCAATCAATTCACGGGGCATTGCCGAAATTTTTTCTAATTTGAACGACCATTGCCCTACATCTGGCGTCGAGTTTAACCTGACGGCTTCGGAACCTGACCAGCGCAGATTTTCAGTCGTCGTCGCGGTGTGATGGCGCCGATATCATCGGGCAGACATTCCGGTAAACAAATATTATATTTAAAATTTTTCCATCGACGTTGTCGGACACCGCCGTTTTCTTCACACCTACGCACTTGTTCAAAAGACCCGTTGGGTGTTCCATGTCCGCGATTAGAACCCCGGCATAACCCTCTGACATTCATGACGGCGTTGGCGGGTGCGAACAATCAAATCCATGCCCGTCCGGGAAATGCGCGCTTAGAACAGCTTTTCCTGATTATTATATTTGACGATGACTTCGTTCGGATCGGCAAGGTTCAGGATCGTCCTGACCCGTTCATCCAGCGTGTCGGGGTCCAGTTGTGCGTCACGCAACCCGCGCACGCGTGTCATCCACGCCTCTCGTTCCACCTTCGCGGCCGCCAGATCGTCCTGCACCTGCTTCAAAAGCTGCAACCGCTCCGCGTGCGCCACCAGGCCCCGATCACCCTGCTTGGCGTTCCAGCCGAAATAAACGGTGATCGAAAGGAAGATCGCGGGAAACACCAACACCTTGGTGCGATCCTTGACCCGGCTGAGAAAGGACATGTTCGCTCCTGATTCGGCACCACAGTAACCTTTGATGGCTTCTAAGTGAATGCAAAATCGTCGTTTTGCGTTGGAATATCGCGCCTTTTTGCAACCGGGCAGGGCCGGGATCGGCAATGGCGGCGGCCGCTCCGTGGCGCTTGCGGGGGGGCAGCGCAGAAAATAGAAAAGCCACAGCGGGCAGGTGCATGCCGCCGGGGTCGTTGTCACCGCTAGCGCCGGACATTATAGGGCGCTTTCTGAATATCGTCGCTTAACACGGGCGTGACGTGCGGAGGCCTGCCCTGGCAGGATTTTATCGTGCGCCGCGACCGACAAGAGGGATCGGCCGAAAGCATGTCTCAGGAAAGCCTGCGCAAGGAAATCGAAGAGCTTTGGGAAAAGCGCGACGGCCTGTCCGCCGCCACCAAGGGGACCGCGCGCGATGCGGTCGACGCGGCGTTGGACGCACTCGATGAGGGCACGGTTCGTGTCGCCGAAAAGCATGATAGCGGCTGGCAGGTTAATCAGTGGCTGAAAAAGGCTGTGCTGATGTCCTTCCGCCTGACCGACTCGACGCCGATGGAAGGCCCGGGCGGGGCGCCGGTGTGGGATAAGGTGCCTATGAAATTCGCCGGCTGGGGTGAGAATCGCTTCAAGGAAGCCGGCTTTCGCGCTGTGCCAGGCGCCGTCGTCCGCCGTTCCGCCTATATTGCGCCGGGGGCGGTGCTGATGCCCAGCTTCGTGAACGTTGGCGCGTGGGTCGGCAAGAACACCATGGTCGATACCTGGGCGACGGTCGGAAGCTGCGCGCAGATCGGCGCGAATTGCCACCTGTCCGGCGGCGTCGGCATCGGCGGCGTGCTGGAGCCGCTGCAGGCCAATCCGGTGATTATCGAGGATGATTGCTTCGTCGGCGCACGCTCGGAAGTGGCCGAGGGTGTCGTGGTGGAACGCGGCAGCGTGCTGTCGATGGGGGTTTTCATCGGCGCCTCCACCAAGATCATCGACCGCGCCACCGGGGAGATCTTTATCGGTCGCGTGCCGGCCTATTCTGTGGTCGTGCCCGGCTCTTTGCCTGGAAAACCCTTGCCCGACGGGTCCCAGGGGCCGTCGCTCTACTGCGCCGTCATCGTCAAGACGGTGGATGCGCAGACCCGTGCGAAAACCTCGATCAATGAGTTGCTGCGCGATTGACCGACCTTCTTGATCCCTTGCCGCTGGCGCAGTCGCTGATCCGCTGCGCCTCGGTCACCCCTGCCGATGGCGGGGCGCAGGCTGCCCTGGCAGCGATGCTGGAACGGTTGGGTTTCACCATCCATCGCCTGCGCTTCGGCGAGATTGAGAACCTGTTCGCCCGCCGAGGCACGGAAGGGCCGCATATCTGCTTCGCCGGCCATACCGATGTCGTCCCCGTCGGCGCCGCCAACTGGCGGTCCGATCCCTTCGGCGGGGAGGTGCGGGATGGGGTGCTGTATGGCCGCGGCGCATGCGACATGAAAGGCGGCATTGCCGCCTTCGTGGCCGGCGTTGCCCAGCATCTGGCGAAGGCCGAGGCCGCGGGCGATGACAAAGGCTCGATCAGCTTCCTGATAACGGGCGATGAGGAAGGCCCGGCCGTCGACGGCACGGTGAAAGTGCTTGAATGGATGCAGGCGCATGGCCAGGTGCCCGATTTCTGCATCGTTGGGGAGCCGACATGCCCGGTGCGCCTGGGCGATATGGTCAAAATCGGCCGCCGCGGCAGCGTGAACATGACGATCGAGGTTTTCGGCAAGCAGGGCCACGTCGCCTATCCGCACCGCGCCGACAATCCGATCCACCGTCTGCTGCAGATCCTCTCGGCATTGACCGCCGCGCCCGTCGATGCCGGCACCGATTGGTTCGAGCCCTCGACCTTGCAAGTCACCAGCATCGACGTCGGCAATGGCGCGACAAATGTCATTCCCGCCTCGGCCAAGGCGATGCTGAACATCCGCTTCAATGACAAGCATAGCGGCGCCTCATTGATCGCCTGGGTGCGGGCCAAGGCGGCACGCTATGCCGAACAGGTCGAGGTCGTGGCGTCGATCAGCGGGGAATCCTTCGTCACCAAGCCGGGTCCGCTGGTGGATATCCTGCGCAACGCGATCAAGGGCGCTACCGGCATCGAGCCCAAGCTGGATACGGGTGGTGGCACCTCCGATGCGCGGTTCATCGCCAATTACTGCCCGGTGGCTGAATTCGGGCTGGTGGGATCCACCATGCACCAAGTGGACGAATGCGTGCCGGTGCAGGAGTTGCGGGACCTGGCGGTCATCTATCGCGACGTGATCGCCGCCTTCCTGGCATGACGCCGCAAGGCCGCCAACGTTATGGGGTGGTGATCGGCGTCCTGCGCGTCGCGCGCGGACGCGCCGACGGGATCGCTCTTTTCGGTCATACCGCGCAAGCGTTCCTGGCAAGCCTCGCGCCGCTGCTGGCGTTCCCGCTGGTCGGCACCGTCCTGGGCGTGTTCTCCGACGGGGTGGTGGCGTCTCTCTCGGCGCTGGCGATGTATCTCTGCGCGTTGTTGATGCCGGCGGCAGCCTCTTACGAAATGGCGCGCTGGTGGGGACGCGGCGATTTATGGTTACGCTTTGCGACCGCATTCAACTGGTGTGAGTGGATCCTGCCACTCCTGGCCTGCCTTCTTGTGGTACCGGTCAGCCTGGCGATCGGCCTCGGCGTGTCGCCGAAACTGGCCAGTTTGATGCTGCTGGGCAGCCTGGCTGCCTATGGGCTTTGGTTGCACTGGTTTCTGGCCCGCTATGCCTTGGCGCTTTCACCCTGGCGTGCAGTCCTGATGGTCATCGTCGTGAACGCGGCGACGGCCGCCGCGGTGACGATCCCGGCGTTGATCGCGGACCTTCTTGCATGACAATTTTGGCGGCTACGCGGCCTGGACTGGCCGCCGCGCTGAGATTGGCGGTGGGGCGGCCCTTGGCGGCACTGACGCTGGCGGATGATCTCGCCACCACCGTCAAAAGCTTTTGGGCCATGGCGCTGTGTCTGCCCTTGGTCGTCGGGCGGGTTTTTCTGCTCTGGGCGGATATCGGCACCCCCGATGATGCTTGGCAGGGCATTGCACGCGAATTGGCGATCTTCGTCGTGGGATGGTTGATTTTCGTCGAACTGACGCATGTCTTTACCGGCGCGACCGGGCGGCAAAAGCTCTGGCGGCGATTTCTGGTGGTGTGGAACTGGTGCAACGTCATCGAGGGCGTGATGGTCGTCGCAGGCGGCATTCCGGGCCTGTTGGGCGCGCTGGACTTGATCGCCGAGACGGCGCAGGTGGTGATGCTGGGCTGGGCGCTCTGGCTGGAATGGTATGCCGCGCGTGTGACCTTGGCGATCGGCGGTCTGGCCGCTGCGGGTTTGGTTATGATGGATCAGGCGATCGGCTTGATGCTGGGCTCGTTGGCCCTGTCTCTGGTGGGCTGAACGGGTCGTCAGCATAGCCGATCCGGATCATCGTCAGCCCCTCCGGCGGGGCGGTCGGGCCGGCGGCGGAGCGGTCCCGTGCGGCCAGAGCCTCCGCCACGTGGCCGATGCTCCAGGCGCCGGTGCCCACCAAGTATAGCGTGCCGGCAAAATTGCGTACTTGGTGATGCAGGAAACTGCGCGCTTCGGCGGTAATTTCCACCATCTCCCCCTGCCGCGTCACCTCCAACCGGTCAAGTGTCCGTAGCGGCGAATTGGCTTGGCAGGATGCCGCGCGGAAAGAGGTGAAATCGTGCCGCCCCAACAGCGTCTGGGCGGCTTCGTGCATCGCCGCCGCATCCAGCCTATGCGGCACGTGCCAGACCCGTCCGGCCAGGAGGGCAGGGCGGCTGCGGCGGTTCAGGATCCGATAACGATACAGGCGGCGATTGGCAGAAAAGCGCGCATGCCAGGTCGGTGCCACCGGCGCGGCCTGTAGCACCACCACCGGGTGCGGCTTCATATGAAAATTCAGCGCATCCCGAACAGCGCGCGCCGTATGGCCCGCCGGCAACTCGATATGAGCAACCTGTCCCTCGGCATGCACCCCGGCATCCGTGCGCCCGCCGACCATGCTCGCCACCGCCGCACCGCGCGCTAGACGTTCGGCCGCCGTCTCCAGCACCGCTTGCACTGAAATTCCGGTGGCCTGGCGCTGCCAGCCGACGAACGGCCCACCATCGTATTCCAACAGCAGCGCCCAGCGCACCATCGCGTCAGCATCGGGCGCGGTATGTGTGTCCGTCATGCCCGTGGCACCATCATCGTCCGACCGCGCGCGGATCGCGCCGCACGGCGTGACGCGCGTGCATCATGAGCCAAGCACCGTGCCGGTCGGCATCTTGTGCCCGCGCAGAAACGCATCCGCCGCAAGCGCCGATCGCCCGGGCAACTGCACCTTGGTCAGCCGGAGCGCGCCCTCGCCACAGGCGACGGTCATCTGATCATCACAGGTCGTGCCTGGCGGCCCGCTACCCTGAGCCAACGCCGCACCCAGGATCTTGAAGACCGCGCCATGCAGCGTGGTGAAGGTGCCGGGCCACGGGTCGAAGGCGCGGATTTGCCGGTCGAGGTCGGCGGCGCGGCGCGACCAATCGATCCGCCCATCCTCACGCGATAACTTCGGCGCATAGGTCGCGCCGTCTTCCGGCTGAGCTTGCGGAGGGGGCTTGGTTGCCAAAGCCTGCAAGATCATCTCCGCCCCCATATCGGCCAGGCGGTCATGCAACTGCGCGGTCGTCGCCGTCGCCTCGATCGCAATGCTGCGCTTGAGCAGCATCGCCCCGGTATCGAGCCCTGCATCCATCTGCATGACGGTCACGCCGGTTTGCGTATCACCGGCCAGGATCGCGGCATGGATCGGTGCCGCGCCGCGCCAGCGCGGCAATAGGCTGGCATGGATGTTCAGACAGCCCAGGTGCGGCGCATCCAGCATGGCTTGCGGCAGGATCAGCCCATAAGCGGCAACCACGGCTGCATCCAGATCCAACGCGGCGAAATCCGCCTGTGCCGCGGCATCGCTGCGCAGCCGGACCGGTGTGCGCACCATCAGGTTCAGCCGGTCTGCGTCCAGGTGGACCGGACATTTCCGCACCGCTTGGCCGCGGCCGGCCGGACGTGGCGGCTGGCAATAGACCGCAACGATGTCATGGCCGGCCGCATGCAGTGCCCGCAGCGCCGGCACCGCGAAGTCCGGGCTACCCATGAAGGCCAACCGCATGGCTTAGCGCTTCCGATCTTCGGCTTTCTGCCGCTGCTCTTTCGCCAGGCGACGCATGATCATATTGCGCCGGAGCGGCGACAGGTGGTCGACGAACAAAATGCCGTCCAGGTGATCAATCTCATGCTGGACGCAGGCGGATAGCAGGTCTTCAGCCTCCATCTCGCGCTTGGCGCCGGTTTCGTCCAGATAGCGAACCTTGATCCGGGCCGGGCGCGTCACATCGGCGTATTGGCCGGGCAGCGACAGGCAACCTTCCTCTCGCGTCGCGCGTTCGGCACTGGCGGCGACGATCTCGGGATTGATCATCGTATGCGGCGTCCGCTTATTGTCCGGCGTCAGATCGATCACGACGACACGCAGGCTCTGGCCGACTTGCGGTGCGGCGAGACCAATACCCGGGGCGTCATACATACTGGCGAACATGCGCGGGATCAGCGCACGGACCGCATCGCCATCGGCAGCACCAACGGCACGCGCCTTGGCTTTCAGCGTCGGATGGGGGGCGATCAGGATCGGCATCAGGCCGTCCTGGAGGGGGGAGCTATGCTGTGACATCACCGTGGCAGATAGCGAGCCTCGGTGCCCGCTGCAATGGTATCGCCGCGTTCAGCCGGCCGCGCCGCGCCGGCGATGTCTCGCCATGCGCCCATCGGCGCACGGTTTTCACCCCGCGGCGCCTTAAAGCGCTGCCGTCAGTCCGCCATCCACCACCAGAATATGCCCGGTGATGTAGGAAGAGGCCGCCGAGGCAAGGAAAACCGCAGGGCCGGCAAGCTCGGATGGCTGGCCCCAGCGGCCCATGGGCGCGCGTCCGGCAATCCAGGCGTTGAAATTGGCATCCTTGTGCAGCGCGTCGGTCGCGTCCGTCGGCATGAACCCGGGGGCGATCGCGTTCACCGTGATCCCCTGCGGTGCCAATTCCACCGCCAGCGCCCGCACCATGCCGTGCAGGCCAGCCTTGGCCGTGACATAGCCCGGTATCGTCGGCCGCCCGACCAGGCCCATGATGGAGGAGACCATAATGATCCGGCCGCTTTGGCGCGGCACCATCAGGCGCGCCGCTTCGCGCGACAGGCGAAAAGCGGCTGAGAGGTTGGAATCGATCACCGACGCCCAGTCTTCATCGGTCGTTTCCAGCAACGGCTTGCGCGGAATAACGCCGGCGTTGTTGACCAGGATATCGAGCCGTCCGTGATCGGCCGTGATCCGCGCGAACGCATCGGCGGTGGCGGCGGTATCCGAGACGTCAAAAGACAGCGTGCCGGCGACGTTTGGCAACTCTGCCGCCGCCGCGGCCAAGCGTTTGGGGTCGCGGCCATGCAGGATGACACGCGCACCGGCGGCGGACAGGCCCTCGGCGATGGCGCGTCCCAGCCCGCGGGAACTGCCGGTGATCAGGGCGATGCGATCGGTCAGGGTGAAATCGGCGCGCATGGGATCTCGGCGTGTTATCAACCCC
>Ga0164296_1002779_pt1 | contig 17034 bp, 15 predicted proteins | sample GEODES057metaG_FD_113533 | JGI IMG/M metagenome (GOLD analysis project Ga0164296, IMG submission 113533) | Dystrophic lake water microbial communities from Trout Bog Lake, Wisconsin, USA - GEODES057 metaG | ecosystem: Environmental > Aquatic > Freshwater > Lake | place: USA: Trout Bog Lake... | reverse complement strand
GGGCGAATGATCACCGCCGCAGCGGCCTTGCCGGAGCGGACTTCGTCGACGGCCTCTTGGGCGTCCTTGGTGTACCAGAGCGCCTCGTGATGGGCCAAGGCGGCTTGGTCTTCTCCGAGATCAGGAATCAATACCTCGCGTTCGAGAACCGCAACATCAAGTCGCTCACCCGGTGTGGCGTCGGCTGCCAACGTGCCGGTCATCAGACTGAATCCGTCCGCTGTGACGAGCCCGAGCGCCGGCGCATCAAGTGGGGCGCTGTGCAAGGCGGATAACAACTCGGGGAGATCGGCAACCGGTGTGTGTGAGAGGCGGGCTCCGGCGCCCTCTGGCCAGCGGGCCAAGATGCGGTGCGTCGGAAGCACAACAAGACCGGGATCATCGAGTGCGGTGATCCCCATGAGTACAAAGTCATAGGCGTGCTCAGCAGGATCGTCTGGGGCGTCGGCGCGCTGCTCTGCTTGGTACGCGAGTGCGGTTTCGTAGCGGTGGTGACCGTCGGCAATCAGGATCCACTTGTCAGCCAACGCATCTCCGATTGCCAAAAGTGCCTCAGGATCATCGATCCACCAGACGCGATTCTCGACGGCACCACCGTCTGAGAAAAACGTTGCATCTGCAGGACGGCCGTCGATGCCGGTTGCTGCCCATCCGGCTCCGGTGGCATCAGGATAGAGCCCAAACACTGGAGAAATATGCGTGCGCACCGCCCGATACAGGCGCAGACGGTCCTCTTTTGGTCCGCTGTGCGTGCGCTCATGTGGGCGCACCACGCGGGCGGAATAGGGCTCGAGCTTGACGGTCGAAAGGATCGTCTTTCGTTCGAGCTCGGTGCCATCAAGCGTGAAGGTCTGTGTCCATCCCACAACGCCGGGACGCATCGGACGACCGAGCGCGCCATCACGTTGCCAATCGGAGATCACCTGGGCAACAGCCTCGTATGGCGGATCCGGAAGCTCGAGCCGTACGGCGTTATAGGGGCTTTTGGCGAGCAATTGCTCCCGTTCAGCGGGAGAAATGACATCGTAGGGCGGAGCGATCAGGTCGCCGAGTGCACCCGCGGAGTCGCGATAGCGCAGTGCAAAAAAAGGACGGACGTCGGCCACGTCGCGATGCTACCAAGCCGGTGACCCGTCCGCCGAGCGGTCTAGCATGGGGTGGTCTGTGCTGGATGATTTAACACCCGAGCAACGCGCTGCAGTCACCCATTCGCACGGGCCACTGATGGTCTTGGCGGGCGCTGGTGCAGGGAAAACTCGGGTGCTTTGTCGGCGTCTCGCGTGGCTTATCGATGAAGGCAATGACCCGAGCCGGGTCTTAGGTGTGACATTTACGCGACAGGCTGCAGAGGAGCTTCGCATCCGCGCCGAGGATCTTCTCGGGCGATCGCATGAGACCTTGCGTGTCGCAACGCTGCACTCCTGGGCACAAGATGTCGTGCGCCGCCACGGGGTGGAATACGGTCTTACGCCCGCTCTGATGCCGGCCGACCAAGAACTTCGCAAAATGATTGTGCTCGATCGCATCGCCGAGCTTGATCTTCGGAGTCACCGAATTCGGGGAGATCTTGCCCAACTGGTGGATCAAATGATTGCGCGCATCGATCGCTGCCGTGACGAGCTCGTGAGTGCCCGCGACTATGTCTCCTGGGCAGATGAGGCCATGAAGACCGCATCCGGGCGAGATCAAGAGGTGCGCGCGCGGCGCGAGTGGGAATTTGCCCAGGTGTTTCGCGCCCATGATGAATGGCTGTACGACGAAGGGTTCGAGGACTTTGGGATGTCCATCGTGCGTGCGCTCGATCTCGTGCGTACGCACGCCGATCGGCGAGCGGCAATCCGGACGGAGGTGCAACACCTCCTCATTGATGAGTTCCAGGACACCAATCACGCGCAGGCAGAGTTGATTTTTGCCGTTGCGGACCCCGAGGGCAGCATCGTGGTCGTCGGTGATGACGATCAAGGCATCTATCGGTTTCGCGGAGCGTCAGGAAAAAATCTTGAAGATTTTCGTCGACGCTTTCCCGATGCCCGGCAGGTTGTGCTCGGGAGGAATTATCGATCGACACAATCGATCCTGGATGCTGCGGGCGCGGTCGTCGCACCGATTCCCGGACGGATCGAAAAGCACCTTGTGGCACAGCCCGATGCCACAGGATCGGTGCCGCGATTTCTCGAGGCGCGCGATCCCGATGCGCAGGCGCAGGCGATCACTGATGAAATCCTTGCTGCGGCCACCGCAGGGATTCCATACGACGAACAGGCCGTGCTCATGCGTGCGGTGCGGCTTGAGTCTGGACCACTCATTACCGCGTTTGAGCGGGCCGGTATTCCGTATCAAGTGCGCGGTGGCGTGGGTTTGATGGAACGTTCTGAGGTGCGCTCGGCGCTCGCCTGGCTGCGTGCCGCCGTCGATCCCACCGATGCACAAGCATTTTTACGAATCATGAGTGATCCCCGTTGGGGAGTGTCGTGGACGGTGGCCGCAGATGTCATCGCGACCCATCGTGGCGCTGCTATCGGGGCTCCGTTATGTGCGGCAATTGCCGCCGCCGACGGATCGCCGGCATTTGCAGAGATGTTGGATCACGTTGGGCGCTTGGCCTCAGATGCCACTGCATCGGAGGCATTGCGCTACGTCATGGATGCCACCGGACTTCGGAGGTCGGCCCTTGCGGCAGGCGGTGCAGAGGGGGCATCACGGCTTGCCGCCCTGTCGGCACTTGAGCGGTTGGTCGATGAATTGGCTGCAGCCCGACCGAATTTGGGGGCACGTGAGGTATCGGCACTCCTGTCGCGGCTTGCCGACTTGGGATACCGAGGGGACGCCGGCAATCCACTCGATCGTGAGGGTGTGCAGGTGATGACAATCCATCAATCCAAAGGGCTCGAATTTGATGCGGTCTATGTGATCGGGATGACCCATTATTCGTGGCCCGGTCGCAATCGTCCGGGCCCCGATATTCCCGATGCGCTGCTTCCCGAGGCGTTGCCGCGCGATGCAGATGCACATGTCGCCGAATCTCGACGCCTTGCCTATGTCGCAATGACTCGCGCCCGCACTCATCTCACGGTGAGCTGGGTCCAACGGTCGGCAACGGGAGTTCCACAGTCCGCGTCTCATTTTGTGGAGGAGGCCATTGCCGCAACCCGTGGTGCAGAGGTTGAGGTGCGGATCGCTGGCGTCCAACAGGCGCAGCTTGCCCGTATTGGCGCGGCCAGAGCGCGACTCGAGTTGGCAACCACGCAGGCCGCACAACATCTCATTGCGAGTGCAGGGCCGCATCCCGAGCTCGAAACCGAGCTCTATGACGCGGTTGCCGATCTCGTGCGTGCACGTGCAGATGCGTTGCGCCCTGAGATCGAGGCACCTGCGCCACCAACGCCACGACGGGTGTCGTCGACTGGGGTCACCGCATCGATCACCGCAATTGCCAGGTACCGCAGCTGCCCCTTGCAGTATCGCTTTGCCCATGTCGATCGCATTCCCCCCCGACCAGACCCCACCCGTCAGGTCGGGACCGCAGCACATGCGGCGTTTGAAGAATTCTTTCGGCCCGGCGAACGTGCGAAGCCCCCGGCAATGGTGGTCGATCTGTTTGCCAAGGAACTCGCCACGGCGCGCGTCGCCGAAACCCCACAGGCACGCCATGCCCTTGCGCTTGCACGCGATCGTTTCCCTGAGCTTGTTGAGCGCACCAGAAAGAGCGGGGTGACACCCGTTGCCGTTGAGCGCCCATTTACATTGATGATTGGCCCCCATCGGGTGCATGGCCGCATTGATCGTGTCGATCGTCTGCCTGCTGGAGACTTTGCGCTTGTGGACTATAAAACCGGTGCGCCACCACCCATGAAAAGCGATGACGATGACGGGCGTCTGGTGATGCGTCTGTATTTGGCGGGAGTGCAAGATGCGTGGAAGGTCGAACCGAGTGTGGCGACTCTGGAGTACATCTTGGAGGGTGAGAACCGGCGTGAAAATCCCGATGGGGCACAAATCGCACGTGCCGTCGAGCAGGCCCATGAGACCCTTGATGAGATTTCATCGGGAAACTTTGCGCCGCGGCCATCATGGGCATGTCGAACCTGCGACTATCGCCTTCTATGTCCGACGCAAGATCGATGACCGGCCTCGCGCAACTCACCCCCGGAACTCCCTTTGAGGGAGTCTTTGCCGTACGGGAGCTCGAGCGTCGCTTGACGCGCGCTGGCAAGCCATTTTTATCGGTGGTTCTTTCCGATGCAACCGGCTCTGCGCGCGGCGTGATTTTTGATCAACCGGACTGGTTCGCCGAACGCATTGCGTTGGGAAAACCGGCACGTGTCGCCGGCCGTGCGGAATCGCGAAATGGACGTCTCGAGCTGGTGATCAGTCATGTGCGACCCGCCGAGGATGAAGCTGCCGAGGCCCAGCTCGTGCCGCGGAGCCATCGCGATCCCAATGAGCTCTTTGGTTTTGTCCTCCATTTGGCCGATGAGATCGGTGATGTTGGTTTGCGAAGGACGCTTGATGCGCTGACCAGCGACGCAACGATTGCCGCGCTCTGGCAACAGGTCCCATGCACTCGCTCCGGTCACCATGCATATGTGGGGGGGTTGATCGAGCATACGGTCGGGGTGGCGGCGCTGTGCCAAACCCTGTGTACGTGGCATCCTCGGATCGACTCCGACCTGCTTGTAACTGCCGCACTTGTGCACGATCTGGGCTATATCCGCGCATGGCGAGTCGGGGCGACCTTCGAAGCGACCGATGAGGGTCGAATGCTGGGTCATGTGGCGCTCGGGATGGAAATTGTGGGCGATGCGGCGCAGCGAGCCAAACTTGATACCGAGCGCCGGTTGGCGCTCTTGCACTGTGTCGCATGGCACCATGGGCCACCGGCCCCTGCGGTACCGCAACAGGCAAGTCCTGAGGCGCTCGCCCTACAGCGACTCAATGCAGCCGAAGTACAGGTGAAATCGCGCCTTGAGGGATCTGTCGGAGATTTTTTGGTCTCGTAATGCGATCGGTAATCAGGCGTGTGTCTCCGACGTAACTGAGGGAGTCAGACGCGCGCAACTTCGGCGGTCACTGCCTCGACAACGTGCGTGTTGACGCCCACACCAGGCCCGCGAGCGACAACCTCAACCGTCGCGGCAAGGTCTTCGGGCAGCCGCATGGTGGAGGTCGTTCTTTTCATGCCGTCACTCCCGCGCGCTTTCACTCATGAAAAAGCGCATCTGCATTGCACACGACGCTCGTGTGCAAGATGGCGGGGATCGCCTCTGTGGTACGCCCGCGTACCACGGTAGGTTGAACGACATACCGCGATTGTCACGCAGCCTTTCGCGGTGGCGTTGTTGGGTATGTCGAGGCGGTGTCGGGCAGGCATCGTCGTTACGATCACCCTTCGTCCATCTCCCCAGGACCCTGTATGCCCGAGTCATTTCTCGTTCTCGGAGACCAACTGTCGACCGACGTTACTCCGTGGAGGACGCTTTGCGACCAGACTGTTGTCCTCATGATTGAGACAGATCTCTTGACCCGTGCTCCGCGTCATCGGACGCGAACGGCCCTGTATTTGAGCGCGATGCGCGCCTTCGCAACGACGGTGCGATCACTGGGTTTTGAGGTGGACTACCGACGCGCTCCGACCTTTGCTGCAGGCGTACGCGCCCACCGGGCCGACTACGGACCATCGGTGATTCGCATGAACCAGCCTCGTGGGCGTCGCGCGACTGCGCTTTTTCGAGGGCTCAACGTCGAGATGCTCGACACGCCCTTCTATTTGACCAGTATTGATGAATTTCGCAGTGCGGTCTCGGGACCACGTGCACCCACCATGGAGCATTTTTATCGTCACCAACGACGGCGTTTGGCCGTACTGATCGACAATGGCGAGCCGGTTGGCGGACAATGGAACTACGACGCAGAGAATCGACTTTCGTTGCCGAAAAACGGCGGCACGTGGCCCGCTCCGTGGTCGCGTCCGCTGAATGCAGCAGAGAGCGCGATCGTTGCACAGTTAGGACAGACGCATCCTGGGGGCGATGCTCTCCGGTTCTGGCCGCGCACCCGCACAGATGCCCTGGATCAGCTCGCCGATGCGATGACCCGAATCCTGCCGGGCTTCGGTCCCTATGAGGATGCTGCGAGCAAAGATAATTGGCATCTTGCCCACACGAGGCTCAGCGTGGCACTGAATCTGGGGTTGCTGCATCCTCGAGAGGTGCTGGAAGCGGCGATCACCGCATTCGCACACGGTGTGGCTCCGATCGCAAGTGTCGAGGGTTTCATTCGTCAACTCATCGGGTGGCGAGAGTGGGTGTGGGGCTGGCACCAACTTCGCACAGATGACTATCGCGGCCTCAATCGTCTTGCAGCGACAAACCCACTTCCCGAAACCTGGCGGAGCTTTCGACAACACGGCATGTCGTGCATCAATCACGTACTCGGACACCTTCGTGACTACGGATGGACGCATCACATTGAGCGACTTATGGTTCTTGCCAATGCCGCCACCCTCGCGGGTATCGAACCGCTCGCACTCAATGATTGGATGGCCGAAAATTTCGTTGACGGCGCAGAATGGGTGATGGAGGCAAACGTACTGGGCATGGGAACGTTTGCCGATGGGGGATTGACCAGTACGAAGCCCTACATCGCCGGTGGCAACTACATCAAAAAGATGACGAATTTTTGCGCGGGCTGCCACTTCGTGCCGACCGAACGCACCGGCCCACGTGCCTGTCCGCTCACGAATGCCTATTGGAATTTTCTTCTCGATGACAACGACGCCATCGCGACGAATCACCGCCTCGCCCCACAACGACGTGCAGCAGAACAACGTCCCGATCGAGTGGAGATTGTCGACGGGGCGATCAGGTCTCGTCGCATCATCTCTGGGGAGGATGACTCGCTGATCCCCTGAGCACAGGGGTCTGGAGGCCGCCCCGAGCGCGCCGCACATCGGAGCGGCCTCGGTGGTCACGATTGCACGTGATTGGTCGCACTGGCAGTGGACTCTGTGATGCGACCACAGGTCACCAACGAGCGCCACTTCACATCGACGTGAACGCTGTGTGCGTCGGGATAGGATCTCGATCGAGATACTGAAAAGTGGTCATAAACCATCGGCGTTGCGTCCCATTGACGTCGTTCGTACGAGAGGAATGCAACATGGGTCCATTTCGCAGTCCGGCAATGGCCGTATCGGTTGTCGCCCTTGTGGTCGCTGTTGCGGGCGGTGCATTTGCCACCGGTACAGTGATCTCTGGAGCATCGTTACAAAATGGTTCGGTGACAGCGAACAAGCTCGCGCCAAATGCACAGCCGATTGCCGACCCACTGACTGGTCAACTTCACCCGGGTATCACGCTCCGTGGCATGTGGAACGTTGAGGGTTGGGCCGATCAAAAGTGCCGCATTGCGGGTGAGACGATCTCCTATCCATTCCGGCTCGCCCACACCCCGATCCTCAATGTCATCGGGATTCATGGAGGGGCAGTTGTCGGTTCACGGGCGCACTGCCCGGGGACCTCATCGAACCCGCAAGCGCGGCGCGGGAATGTGTGTCTGTATGAGATCGAGCGCCACGAAATTGCCCCCGGTCCCGCAGGGGGGCTCGAGTTCTTTCACCAAACCGCCGAAGGCATGATTCTTGCCGCACAGTCATCGCAGGCGACCGCTCCGAGCACGGACGCCTTTTGGATTGACGGGGCTTGGGCGGTCACCGGATCATGAGGTGATGCAGCGACGGTGGGGAGATCGCATCGCGCAACTCCCCACCGGTATTACACCGCAAACCGGATTTGCATGACATCACCCTCTTGGACGATGTAGTCCTTGCCTTCCATCCGCACCTGAGCTGACTCACGCGCTTTGGAGAATGAACCGGCTGCGACGAGGGCATCCCAAGAGACGACCTCTGCGCGAATAAATCCACGCTCCATATCTGAATGAATCTTGCCGGCGGCTTTGTCGGCGCTCAGCCCCCGTTGAATCGGCCATGCCCGCGCCTCTGGCGGGCCAGAGCCGGTAAAAAAGGTCACGAGATCGAGCAGCTCATATGCCGCGCGTACCATTGCATCGGCGCCGCGGACATCGCCGAGCTCCATTTCTTGGGCAAGCTCCGCGGCATCTTCGGGTGAGAGTTGCGCCAATTCAAGTTCTGTGCCAACGGCAAGTTGGCTGACATGCGCATCGCGACTTGTGGCGTAGGCGACGAGCTCTTGGAGCGGTTCCCCGGGGTCATCGGAATTGATGACGTACAAGACCGGTTTTGCCGTCAAGAGTCCCATGCCGACGCCCAGCGCCAAGGCCTCCGCGTCACCGACCATCCGCAAGGGATTCCCTTGATCAATCTCTGTGACAAGGAGTTCCAGAAGCCCTTGTTCGCCCTTCGCTGCTGCATCGCCGGATTTGGCGCTTTTGCGCACCTTCTCCAGACGGCGCTCGATCTGCTCGCGATCGGCGAGCAACAGTTCGATGTCAATCGCCTCCGCATCGCCGAGCGGATTGATTGCATCCTCGGGATGCGCGACCTCGTTGTTCGCGAAGCTGCGCACGACGTGAATTAGCGCATCCATCTGACGGAGCTCTCCGAGGGCTTTCCCGCCAAGTCCTTCACCTTGGCCTGCACCGGCGGCGAGTCCGGGAATATCCACCACCTGGACCTGTGCGCGCACCCTGCGAGGAATATCTTGGATATCGGCAATCGCGTCAATCCGAGGATCCGGAACTTCGGCGCGGCCGCGAAGTGCCTCGCGGGTCGTGAACGGATACGGGGCAACCTCGGCGGTTGACCCCGTAATCAGGTTAAACAGTGCGGTCTTGCCTGCATTCGTGCGGCCGACCAGTCCAAGCTCCATGCGCCGACCTAGTCGCGGGAGAAGCCGACCCCATGGGGGCCGTCACCGGGAATGCGCACGAACTGCACGTCACTGAGTTTGATCCAGAAGCTGCCTTCCTCGGCAGCCACTTGGTGCCAGTGCGCGTCGCTACCAAGCGCTTCAGTCATGGCTGCAACCTGCGCCTCATCGAGTGTGGTGCGCACAATGTTGCCCCCGAAAAAACCCACTTCAAGCCGACGTCCGGCCATATTGCTTCCTCCACGAGTCGATCTAAGGGTGAGTCTACCGTGGCAGACCTCACCGGATTAGTGAGAGTGGCTGTCGATCTCGACAAGTTCGGTGAGTACACCAGCACCCGATCGCGGGTGGATGAAGGCAACGAGGTGACCCCCCAGGCCACGGCGCGGGGTCGTGTCGATCAGCTCGACTCCGTCGCTGGCAAGTTGTGCGAGGGCCCGTGCAATATCGGGAACGCCAAAGGCGACGTGATGGAGCCCTTCGCCGCGCTTTTCGAGAAATCGTGCAACCCCGCTGTCGGGATCGGTGGGGCAGATGAGCTCCACCCCTGCGCCGCCACCATTGAGCATGACCGCCTCGACACCTTGCTCGGGCATGAGTTCACGAATCTCGATCTCCAGGCCGAAACGGGCGGTAAACAACGGAAGTGCGCCATCGAGATCAGTGACGACATATGCGACGTGATGGAGTTGGGCGGCATGCATCATGCGTGGTCCCATGTGACCGGTTGCAATCGCGGCGTTGGCCGCTCTTCGCGCCCGACTTTCGCACATGGGCGCCCATCAACGCGCACCACATCTGCAGTGAAGTCGTTATCTCCTCGCAGCAACGAGCTTCCTACTCCATATGCATCGACAGGAACACCCGCGCGCTCAAACGCGCGGATGCGGGCGGGATCAAATCCTCCCGAGGCAACGATGCGCACGTGATCATGACCGGCGTTATCGAGGGCGCGTCGCACCTTGGCGACGAGCTCCGGGACAACCCCTGTCGGGTGAAATCGCCCCATTTCATGCCAGAGGGAGCGATCCACCATCGTGCCTGAGGTATCGACACGCACTGCCCAAAGTCGCTCACCCAGCGCATCTGCGACTTCGAGTGCGGTACGTACCGAGTCATTTTCAAAATCGACGAGGACGGTCACGTGGAGCTCCTCGGCGAAACGATCCGCGAATTTCATGGCGGCGCGCACGGTATCGCCACCGTAGGCGGCGATGAGTCCATGCGGCACAGTGCCGATGCCTTTGCCGCCCCACCACGATGCTTGTGCGTCTGTGGACACCCCGATCGCGCCAGCGATATGTGCGGCCCAACCATCTCCGGTTTGGACATGCCAATGATCAAAGCGCGCGGGGAAGTACATGATGGCTTTTCCTCCCGCGGCGGTCACCACATCCCGCACATTTCTACTGATCAGCGTGCGCCGCGCCAGGACACCGAGATAGAGCGTTTCGAGGTGACAGAACAGGGCATAGTCGCCCTCGATCTCAAGCACTGGCTCCCATGGTTCAATCAGATCACCGTCAAAGAGGGCCCGAACCTCGAGCTGCTCCCAGCCCGACACCCAGGTGCCTTCGACCTCTCGGCCTGCGCAGAGTCGCAAAATTGCCAGTGCCTCGTCGATCCCACCGAGGACCGATTCCTCGCGCTGAAAGACCTGCATCACCACACGCGGGTGGTGATTGTCGGTCTCAAGAACCTCGCGTGAGAAGGTGAAGTAGGCATCTGAGTAATAGCCACCGCGCATCTTCTCAATGGGCAAGGCAAATGTTTCCGGAGCCAACCGACGCCGCGATGATGCAGGGGTTGTAGTCATCTGGTGTCGTCAGGGCTCAAGTGGCATTTGGTCATGTCGGGAATTTGCAAAGGTACCGGTGCGTCGCGCATGGAATTATCTCGGCTGTTCGGCATCGCGCATCGCGCGTCGCGCTTCAAGTCGTCGTTCGGCATTCATTCGTCCTGCATCTGATCGCGAATGATCGGTGAAAATCATCATCTCGGCAATCGCCGTATGGCCCGCCTGCGCAATTGCAGTGTGCATCTGCTGTGCAACTTCCCGGTAGCTCACATGCCCTTGCGGCTGGCTGCGTAGCTCAATCACGTGCATTGCCTCTCGGGCATTGAGCACCATCATGAATCGAATCCGGTGCGCCAAACTCACCGCGTATGGACCCGCGTCCGGCACGACCGATCTCAGCGCCCGATACAGGGTTGCGCTCTCGTGCATCACCGTGGCGTATTGATCGTTGAGGTGTGCGTCGGTGATCTCATCGGGCAGTGACCACCCCAACTCCACACCCAGCGGTTGGACCTGTAACGTCAGCATGCGATGTCGCTGAAGATCGCGATACGCCCCGTAATCACAGACCACCTCGAAGGTGTACGAGGTCGCCTCGAGTGCCCGCCCTGGGGTGTGGCGTCGGTCGGTACGAGTTCCGGAGTACGCGTCAAGCACGTGTCGCCGTTGCTCACTACTCATCCCGGCGACCTCCCGAGCCACATCCTCATAACTCCGGTGGGCGGAACTCCACAGGGCATGAGCGACGACCTTGGCCTCTCCATCCGGATCCCATTCGCACAACCGCACCTCGGGCGGCTGGGGTTGCGGCGATGTGGGGGACAGCAGCGCTGCTCCTTGTGCGGCGGTCGCGGCCTCGGTGTCGTGCAGGTAGGCGGCGTGAAGGAGCCCCCTGTCGGGCCGATCGACGCGACTGACAAATGCGGGGATGACCGTACGCAGTTGGGCGAGAATTCTGCGCCCCGCCTCCTGTGCCTCAGGAAGGGGATGCGCGAACAACCGAATCAAGAGCGCCTCATAGGCGTGGCCTGAGGCAAAAATTCCTACATTGGAACGCGTTGCGGCGGGGAGGAGGCCGCGAAGGCTGTCAAGTGCACGCGCCCTGATTGCGCGTGCTCGTGCCGCAGGCGGCGTGTCGTCGACGGGAACCTGAGCATCCCAATATGCAGTCATCACTGGGAGCAGTTCGCAATAGACCTCGAACGCGTGATCGAGCGTCGCGGAGTAGAGGGACCCCACCTCGGGATGTGCAGCAACATCGGGCGGGGTGTAATACCGCCACTGGCCGCCGGGGCGATCGGTGTAGGCGATGTAGCGGGTCGATTGTTCGAGATAACTCGCCAAGCGCCCCCACTGCAAAATCTTGGTCAATACATTTGAGGCACCCTCAACGGCAACGTGGGCGCCACCGAGTTGGGCGACCGAGTCGTCCCCGTACTCGGCAAGCATGCGGTTGTACAACGCATCTGCCTGGGACTGCCCCGGGCCAGCCGCTTGGAGCGCCTGGTCATCTTCGGTGAGAAATTCATCAAGCAGCAGTCGACGCAGTGATTTGGGGCTCCGGGAATACCGTGCAAAGAGGGCACCTTTGACGGTTTCTGGCAAATTGGTCAATACGAAAACGGGACCTTCGGTATCGCTGACATACGGAGTCAGGCGGGCGCGGTCATCCTCAGTGAGATCGTGGGTTGACACGTGGGATGCATCAGGAGCGGGCATCATCACCACCCCCAGGTTCCCGGTTCACCCTTAAATGGGCCAACCACCAGATCGGTAATCCAGCCGCCATAGAACTCACCTGCTTGCGGGGTCACCAGCATCCCATCGACACTGCAGCGATCCATCTGGCCCGGATACAACGAGACGCAGTGCGCGAGCGCGGCAAATGGAGGTGTCGGAGCAGGGTAGCCCCACGCTCCACGCGTGACCGTGCGATCACCGACAACCACGTCGTAGTAGATGGCATTACCCTTCCACTCGCAAAAACTTGATCCATCGGTTGGACGCAGGACCCCATCAGCCCAATCCTCACGCGGAATGTAATAGCCCGGAGGGTGGCTGGTTTCCAGCACACGAAACCCATCTCGCGTCTCGGCGATGACCCGCCCAGCCAATTCCACCACCAGATGCTGAGAGGTGGGCTCAAGGCGTGCCGGTCGCGGATAGTCCCAGACGGATTCCTGTCCGGGGCCAGGTGCAACCGGGGAGACCCCGCGTGGACGCCGACCGACGTTCACCCGGCAAGCACCTGCTGGGCAATATCGCGGACGCGTGCGCCGTCGGCCTGACCACCAAGGCGATCAAGTGCAGGCTTCATGATCTTTCCGAGCTGCTTGGGATCGGTGACGCCCGCCTCGGCAATGACCTCACGCACCACCGCAGTAATTTCCTCATCGGAAAGCTGTGCTGGAAGGTAGGCCTCGAGAATCGCCAATTCGGCAACCTCTTGATCAATAAGGTCTTGGCGGCCGCCGAGTGTGAACTGCTCGATGGATTCGCGGTGGCGCTTGGCAAGTCCCTGCAAGATGCGGACATTGTCGGGTGCCTTCTGTGTCGTCCGCGCGTCGATCTCTGCGTTCTTGACTGCAGCGCGCGCCCGGCGGATCACGGAAAGCTTGAGTTTGTCGCCATCCCGAAGTGCCTGCTTGGCATCTTCGTCGAGGCGGTGGGCGAGGTCATCTGATGTCGTCATGTCTTCACGGTACCCGACAGGCGCGACGGTGTGTATGTCGCGCTAGAAGGGTGTTGTGGATTCCGGCGCGGCGCGCAGGCCCTCAAGACGGGCTGCGCGCTCAGCTTCAACGCCGCGCGGGCTCGGTGAAAAAAAGTGAATGCCGTGTAACTCATCGGGAAGAAGCGATTCGTTGAGGACTGCATCCGGGGTGCGATGGGGGTTGTGATACCCCTCTCCATGGCCAAAATGCTGCGCATTTGCCCGACTCCCATCGCGGAGTGCAACTGGTGGTCGTTGGGGACCATGCTGATCGATGTGGGCAAGAGCTGCGTTAATCGCGCGATAGCTGGCATCAGATTTTGGGGCGAGTGCCACATAAATGGTTGCCTGGGCCAAGTTGATCCGACATTCCGGAAGCCCCACAAATTCGACTGCCCGTGCTGCAGCGGTTGCCACGACGAGTGCCTGCGGGTCGGCATTGCCGACATCCTCGCTTGCCGCAATCACGATTCTGCGCGCAATGAATTTGGGATCCTCCCCGCCGGCAATCATGACGCCAAGGTAATAAATCGCCGCATCCGGGTCGCTTCCGCGCATCGATTTAATAAAGGCGGAAATCGTGTCGTAGTGGGCATCGCCCGCGCGATCGTAGGGGATTGCACGTCCACCCGCGGCGGCCTCGATGTCCTCGACGCGGACGGTGCCGCCATCATCGGTCGCAAGTGCCGCAGCCTCCAAGAGATTGAGGGCCGTACGGGCATCTCCGCCGGCACGCGCGATGATTGCTGCGCGTGCATCATCAACGAGGTCAACGCGTCCATTGAGCCCTCTGGGGTCATGAGTTGCGCGATCGAGAAGCGTTGCCAGATCTGCATCAGAGAGTCGTTCGAGCACCATGACCCGCATGCGCGAAATCAGGGCGGAGTTGACCTCGTAATAGGGGTTCTCCGTCGTGGCGCCGATGAGAGTGATGACCCCTTCTTCAACCGCTGGCAGGAGCGCATCTTGTTGTGCCTTATTGAATCGATGAATTTCATCGATAAATAGGACTGTGCGGCCTCCTGCCGCGATGTGATCGCGCGCGCGTGCAAGCACGGCACGAAGATCTGCCACGCTCGCTTGGGTCGCCGATAATTCAACGAATTGGGCTTGAGTCGATGTTGCCACCACCCGAGCGATGGTGGTCTTTCCTGACCCCGGCGGGCCATAGAGAATCAGAGACGGCACGCGATCATCGGTGATTGCGCGGCGCAGAAAGCCATCGGCCCCAAAGAGCGCAGGTTGGCCAACCACCTCGACTGGGGTGCGCGGACGCATGCGCGCTGCCAAAGGTCCTGTTGCCGAAAGTTGCTGGTCAATCAGTCCAGCAAACAGGTCATCTCCGGGGGGTGGGGCAGATGATTGAGCCACGTTATTGCCTTCGGGTCAAAAGGACCAAGGTGCGCACTCGTGCACACGTCCATCAATGGCTGATGCTGCATCACGATCAGCGTTGGTGCTCCACACAATCGCATGCGCCGCGGGCGGCATACGACTCGATAGCCTTGATGCGATGCACGAGACACATCCAGTGATGACCGGCAGGGATCTCATCGCGCACATCCGCAATGCTGGAGTCGCACCGGAGGTCGTCGCTCGACTTTGCGCGCGCATCACCGAGGATCAAGTCGTGCTCGACCTTGAGGACGTTGCGCGACGGGCGAGCGCGAGTGCACTTGGCATCTCACCCGGGAGATGGAATGCGATTTTCCCGCCGCTTTTTGGGGAATTTGAATAACGAGCCGCGAGAGGTGGTGCGGTACGACTACGGCGTGGGCTCGTCGGCATCCCATGGATTTGCCCGGAGCCATGAGATGCGCAGAAAAAGGTCGCGGTCGCTCATGTCATCGTCAATTGCGAATCGGGTCCCGCACAGCGGGCATATCGTCAACGGATGAAAGGCTGGCACCCCTTCCTCGTCCTGGGCTCCGGTCGGAAAGAGCAGGAGGTCGCCCCAGCAGTCGTCTGTCAGGCATCGCAGACGTGCATCAATATTGGCAAATGCGCTTTTGGGGATCGAGTTTTGCGACATTGTGGATGTAGCGTAGAGGCAATGTGGGGTGCACAACAAATGCAGATCCATTCGATGTGGGCCGCGGGTGTCGAGAGTGGGATGCGGGTATGCACTGTTGTGCGGTATCGCCGGCGGATGTGGGGTGCACAGTGATCGTTGTATCGGCGGACATCGCGGCATCATTGATTGCGCATGCGCGGGCAGAGGCGCCAAATGAATGCTGCGGTGTGATTGGCGGCCGTGATGGACGGGCGACATCGGTCCATCGAGCGATAAATACCGCAGCGAGTCCGGTGATGTACGCGATGGACACCCAAGAGCAGATGCGACTTCTTGCAGCAATTGATGCGGCCGGGGACGATCTGCTTGGGATTTATCACTCGCACACACGCTCGGCTGCCGTGCCTTCGCGCACCGATGTCCAACTGGCCTTCTTTCGCAGGGCGCTGTACGTCATTATCTCGTTGGCTGATCCAGACGCTCCTGTGATTCGTGCGTTCTACCTGCGCAGAGAGAAGCCATATGACGAGGCAATCACGGAAGTGCCTGTGGTCATTGAGGCGCCCCATGTGGATCCGACTGGACCTGGCCGCTGAAGGTCGCTAACGTCGAGGTATGGGAATCTTTCGCGATAAAACTGCACTGCCGGCACCCGATGAGGCGCTGCCCGGGCGTACGCAACTCATGCCGGTTCCGGCCTTCCATGATGTGCTTGAGACGCCGCTGATTGGTCCGTTTCCCGAAGGCAGCGAGATGGCCATGTTTGGTCTGGGCTGCTTCTGGGGCGCAGAGCGAGTGTTCTGGCAACTCGATGGCGTCATCACGACTGCTGTGGGATATGCCGGAGGCTTTACCCCGAATCCGACCTATGAAGAGGTCTGTTCGGGGCGCACCGGTCATAACGAGGTTGTGCTGGTCGTCTTCAATCCGGCGGTTGTCAGCTACGACCAATTGCTCGTCGCGTTCTGGGAGCACCACAATCCCACGCAGTTCATGCGTCAGGGCAATGACGTCGGTACCCAATATCGCTCAGGTATTTACACCTACTCTCAAGATCAGCAGCAGCGCGCAGAAGCCTCGCGCGCGCGCTATCAGGGCGCGCTCTCGGAGGTTGGGAAAGGCACCATCGTGACGGAGATCCTTCCGGCCGGTCCCTTCTTCTACGCCGAGCACTATCACCAGCAATATCTCTCGAAGGTCCCCAATGGCTACTGCGGCCTGGGCGGGACGGGGGTGTCGTGTCCGGTGGGTGTCGGAGTCACGGCCGCAGAGGGGCACACCGACAGCGAGTAACACCCCACATCGTCTGCGGCGACACTGCAGACGATGTGGGGTAACGACTCGAGTTAGGCCTCGTCAGCCTTCGGCGTTGCCTTACGCGTACGACGCTTGGGCGCAGCAGGCGCGTCCTCAGCCGTCGTTTGGGCGGTTGCATCCTCGGGTGTCGCCGCCTTACGCGTACGACGCTTGGGCGCAGCAGGCGCGTCCTCAGTCGTTGCGAGTGCGGTTGCATCCTCGGGTGTCGCCGCCTTACGCGTACGGCGCTTGGGCGCAGCAGGCGCGTCCTCAGCCGTCGTTTGGGCGGTTGCATCCTCGGGTGTCGCCGCCTTACGCGTACGACGCTTGGGCGCAGCAGGCGCGTCCTCAGTCGTTGCGAGTG
>Ga0164296_1002778_pt1 | contig 17038 bp, 25 predicted proteins | sample GEODES057metaG_FD_113533 | JGI IMG/M metagenome (GOLD analysis project Ga0164296, IMG submission 113533) | Dystrophic lake water microbial communities from Trout Bog Lake, Wisconsin, USA - GEODES057 metaG | ecosystem: Environmental > Aquatic > Freshwater > Lake | place: USA: Trout Bog Lake... | reverse complement strand
TTCAACACCTTGATCTTCTAAACTAAAGCAAGGCTTGCACTCCGGTGGTCGTTCGTTATTCAGCACACTCTTACGAATACGACGCATCGTATCGTTGTTCCAAATCTCTTCTAATGATTGCTTATCTATAAATCCAACAGGGTGGCTACGACAACATGCACAGATAGCACCGTCTTCTCTAGTAGCTAGCCCAGTAAACGGGTGCATACAAAATGTTTTACTGTTCTGCGACATATCTTATTAAGGGGCTTACGCCAACTGGGTGGTTATCTTTAAGAGCAAGGTAAATGCTGTTAGTTGAAGTTAATTTAAAATCATCGCATATCTTGTAATATATGTTTCCATAGGTATTCCAAAGATAGTCAGGTTCTAAATTACGCAAAAAATGCAAACCTATCATTGCCGGTGCCCGGAGATTCATATTAAAGTCATTCATAATAGTAATAGCATCTGCTGCTGTTTCCCGAGTCCACCGTAGTCCAACTCTATTCCAGCCTAGCCCTAAACCTTTAGAAAGACTGATTGATACACTGCGTATAGCAGGATGATTAAAATCAAAACTAATAGAGCGGCAACACGTGATCCATGCTCCGTCGATATGTACCGGGATATTTTTATCAAGGCATTCATCTAATATTTCCTTCATTTGAATATGCATATCGCCTGTACTAGGAAATGGCAAGGCGATGACTACTGGAACAATTGGAGTTAATTCCCCCGGCTTACGATACCAATTACCTAGGCGTTCGTGATATCTATAATCGCCTTCGATCACTTGTACATTTCCTCGCATATACATGGTGTCGATTAACTGTGTACATCCGTTTATAATATCTACTCGATCAAAAGAATCAAATCCTTGTAGATAGTTTAATCGACTGTTAAAAATCCAATTAGTCATTTCACGTTTGAAATTTGTATAAACAGCGTCTGTTATATCTTTGTCCAAACTACCATTTAAGACATCTTGCTGTAGTTGTTCAATCCTAGTATCTGACAGAGGTTGTGGTCTTTCTCTTTCTAGCCATTTCGGATCATAAGTAGGGGCGACTCTTAGTTGTTTCATGAATTATTTACACTATAATACTAGCACATAAATATTTCATGCTAGGACTTACTAATTATACTATATCTAACAATCTATTACAACAGGCAGCCAAATTTTTGCCCGAAATAGATGCACGGTTAGTATTAAATGAGCCCACAGGCAATTTCTTTCACGATCCTTGGAAAATTAAGTCTGAGTACAAAAATACCGTTTGGGAAGAAATTTTAAATAGTATTACTATAGGTAAAGGTGAAGCTAGATTAATTAAATTAACTCCGGGTGAGGCATATCCTAGTCACGCTGATATAGATGATCGTTGGCATTTAACTATACAAGGTAATCATTCTTACTTAATCGATTTAGAAAAACACATAATGCATCTAACTGAAGTAAATGGTCAATGGTATACAATGAATGCGGGTGTTAGACATACTGCTGCTAATTTTGGTAGCGAAGACCGCATACAGTTAGTAGTTAGACAATTATTACCAACTAATGTGCTTAAGGATCCTATTGAAGTATTCATAACACTTAAAGATATAATTACAGATCGTAGATTTATATTTGATGATATTATTAGTCCATGGCTAAATTTGGCATTTAAGAGAGGAATTGTTAGTAAATTTAACGGTGAAGATTTAATAGCATCACTAACAATAGAACTAGATTATTTAGATGAACTAGAAGAATTAACCAAAGATTATTTTACATTAACCATTGACGTATGAACATAGATAACTGGAAGCCTTTCTATAAGATTAACCCAGAAGATAATAATCTGATTGAGACTAATCTAGTTTATACTCCTCTGGTTAGTCCTAGCGGTAATACTTTTTGTATGCATTTTGATCACACTAGCAAGTATCAAAACGAAGATTTAGCACACTGGTTACCTAATCGTCCGTATTATACTGCAGAAATGGTTAAATTTTTATTCGAACGCGAAGTTGAATATCTAACTGTTTTTAAAGATAAACCGTGGGCTCCTAGAAATATTACAATAGATAAAGAAGAACAAAAAATATTCTTTAGTTGGACTGGGGAAACGTGTAATCAAATAATCTATAGTGGTCGTGAATTAAAAGACGAGTGCCCTGATTGGAAGGAGCAGATGTTTTTTATTATTAAAGATATTGTTGATAGCGGATATTACAAAACTAGTTTATATCCTCATTGCTACTATATCGATAATGGTGTAATGCGTACATTTGATTTTTACGGTTGTGTAAAAAGAAATAATCCTTATGTGCAACTAGAACACATACAAGGGATGATCGGTGAAACATCTGGACCGAGATTTGCCGCAGCAATAACAGATAATATTCTCAATGTTGAGATACTATTCAAAGGAGCATTACAATCTTGGGTTAAATGGCCAGATGATATACTGCCAGACATATACAAAAGGTTGTTTAATGATTAATTGGGATATAGTAATTAATAAATTAGATGTTGGGATTGATATTACCGCCGATCCTTCAAAATGGAATCTCGATACGCCAGGGTACACAGAAATTTATAAACTTTGGCAGAAAGCCAACTTTAACATGTCCTCTATTAAATGGACTAATTTTTATCCTGGTATACATTATTCTAAATATATCGAAATCTGTGTCGCTGACAAATTAGGTATCACTGCTGTAAGATCCTGGATTAGCAGAATTGATCCTGGTTATTGTGCACCGTGGCATTGGGACGTTGATGACAACGAAAGTTCATACTTAGAACAAGGACCATTAATAAGATTTAGTTACTTTATAGAACCGCCTTCTCCGGGACATGTCTTTGTAATCGGGTCTCAAGTTTATGCTAATCAACCTATTGGATCTTACATTCAATGGGAAAACTATCGAGAATGGCATGCAGGATCAAATATTGGGCTCACCCCAAAATATATGTTCCATATTATTGGTCATAAGCAGTTAGCTGAAAACTGTATCTAGTTTTGTAGCTAATGTTAACTGCACCGTGATATATCATAGCATCGGGCCACAAAAATAAATCACCTGCTTTGTAATTTGTTAGTAGTTGATCATCATATACAAACACATGCCCGGGATGATAATCTTCTAACATCATAGTATATCTTAAACAATTTTTAATTTCAGTCACATGAGGATCAAAATGCATTGGTTGCATTTGCCCAGGTAAGTACTTTACAAACCACCAATGATAATGTTGACGCTCTATCGGTATTGGCATTTTAAGATCGAAATTTTGAAACTCTTTAGATTCACTATTATATTGTTGAAAATTATGATTTCTATGTGCATATCCTTTTTCTGCAAGAATTCTAGCACTGTCTAATAGATCATTTCCAGTCCAGCGTTCCGGCTGCCATACAGGGATACAATCTCCATCTGTAGAAGTTAAAATATGCCATAGTTCGGGAGTAATCCAATCTTTATAGTTACCGAGGAGTTTCATATGTATATGTGCTAAAATTTGCTACAAGTCGAGGAGTATATCCAATGTTACATGCACCATGTATTTCGTTAGGATCGTCATACATAAAAACATCCCCTGCTTTATAGTCTGTTATAAATTCTTTATTATAAATGAATATATGACCATGTTCGTAATCTTGTAAAGGAATCCAATATCTCTTACAGTCAACGACTCCTGATTCAGTTACATGCGGGTCACAGTGCATAGGCATAAAGTTTCCGGGTAACATTTTAATAAACCACCACATTAGTTTACCATCAGTTTTAAATGGTGGTGTAAATGTTAATGGACAACTATCTTGATCATAATGTTGCCAATATGTTTGTGTTAGATCATATCCGGCACTGGTTGCTTTTCTAAACTCTGGACTATCAGGATTTGCCTCGGCAGTTTTGGGTCGAGGAGTTCCGCTATTATTTAATAAATAGGTTATCCAATCGACATCAATCCAACTGCTGTAGTTTCCGATATACTTCATTAGTAACTCTTAATATGGTCGATGCCTAGCGTCTTACGGAACTCTTCAGTAAACTTACCATCAATTCGTAGTCCGTAGCTTTGTTCCATTATACGTTCACCGCCGTGCCAATCAACATCATTCCACCAAGCGGCACGAGTGTTCAGATATGTCTTGTTCTTAGTTTCGGGATCCCACAAGTAAAAGGATTTCTTAGTATTGGGACGTATATGTATGAACTCATTACGGTGTGGCTCAACTTTATCGATTCCGTTCTTAGCATCTAAGTCTCTATGTTCGAAAGGAATACCATCTGCTTCACAGTGAAAAAATATAACACGACCTATGTCTTCAAATACAGTACCTACTAGACTTTCAACCCATTTAACAGTGCCAGGAAAGTATTCAGCTTCGGGTGTTAGTTTGCGTGGAGCAGTTCTATCATCCCAAGATCCTTCTTCCCACAAGTAATAGTAGATGTAAGGATCATATGCACCCATAGCCATTTTAATATAACGTGTGAATATATTACGTTCTTGAAAGTTTTTAAAATCTTTAGGGATTAGTTTTAACCCTGCTATCTTAATAGGATCGTCATTGGGCAAGTCTAAAAACTCTGTCATGGCTTTGTATATGGGTTTCCAATGTAGAATATAACTCATGTCCTTGAATGTAAACCCAGGAGTCATCCATGTACCTTCTTTAGCATAGTCTCTAGCTAGAGCAAAACCCGAAAGAATTTCTGGTTGTAGTTGATCAAATGCAACCATATCTATATATGGAGCCATATCGATATATGGTTGATTATTAATTCCCTTTAGCATTTTGCTCTTGTTCCCACTGATACATTCTTCTATATTTTAACGGAATCTCGTCTAAAGCAGGTAAACCTTTATTTACTAATCCATCTCTTAATATACATTGATGTAGCATATTAGATACATAAGGTGTTTTTGCAAAATTACACCAAGGTCCACTATTACATTGTTCTAAGTCTAAAGTTGTTACGTCTGCCCACTGAATTAATCGATGTGGGATATCATTGATTGTAGCCATTACATGATATATATTATTATCTCCTGGAATAATTTTAAACTCCCATCCTTTAGATTCACTAATACGTTGAGCTTCTCGTACTAAATCACTAAGATATTTCTTAGGTTCATCTGGACTACGTCCAATATCAGTACCTCCTCGAACTCGATATTCTTCTGCACTGTGCTTATATGATTGATTAACTTCTAATACATCCTCTAATTGATCCCAATAACTTAATGTATGATTAATGTTAGTAAGTTTTAATCCTTCGTTTAAACAATTTTGTATTCCTTTTTGTTGTCTTTTGTAAGTAAGTATACCCTGATATGTGGGGTGATTTAAGCTCAAGGTAACTGCATATAAACCTGCGTCCTTTAATTTTTGAACTAGTTCAACACGCTCTAATAATACACCATTAGTTACAATAAGAATATCTCTAGGTTTATAGTTAGGGTCTTTTTCAAGATCGCGCATGGCTTTAACTAGCTCTGGCAAGTCTTTACGCATTGTTGGTTCGGCGCCAGCTAATGTCATAGACCATCCATCATTTGGATTCATTGTCAGCATCTCGTTTAATACATCATCAATTGACCTATCTACAATTCGATTATCAGGTAAATGATAGCAGTGCGGACATGTTAAATTACAGCGATCAGTAACTTCAATCCCGTAGCTACTTGGGTCGTAATAGAATGGACCGCTACGAACAAGACTATGATAAAAATCTGCATCTTTTTCTACAATATATTTGGTATAGCCGTGTTCAGGGCAGTTCTTTTCAATCCAGATTTGCCCATCTTCTTCGAATCGTCTTGCTGGAATATGGCGATAACAATGCTCGCACAGTCCCATAGTATCTATAGAGTACATTATTTTTCTCGTGAAATTATTACTGATAACTACTTATAACTCAATATTTATGATGTTATAATATACTATGGAATTTTCTTATTATTACAATAATGTGCCCGGATTCGGACCTTGCCGAAATAATCTCATTTATACTAGTTTGATTAGTGCAGATAAGAAAATATTCGTACAATGGTATCATAATGATAGTGAATACCATAAAGGAATGAACGAAGTGGTAGATCCTGCACTGATGAAAGAAAAGTGGAATAGAGAAATTTTCTATCTACATAACATGAGTCAATACTACCCCGATCTAGTACCAAAGATTAAAAAAATTGACATACTAGAAAAGAAAATTTATTTGGAAATAGATGGTCCTGACTTTTGGGAACAGGCAGGCTGCTTGCAAGAAAACTATAGCAAGGTAGTTCCAGATTGGCAAGAACAAATGCTGGCTATTATTCGTGCGCACAAAGACATGGGCTACTACAAATACAGTATGCACCCTAGTAGTTATTTTGTAGTAGATGGAAAACTTAAAAGTATCAATTACTTCTTTACGTACAACGAGTCAGAGGGTCCGATAACAGTAAGAGATCACCTAAGTCACATCAGCGAGGGACGTCGTGCAGAAATGAAACCCAAAACAGATGCTATGGGAATAGATTGGGATGAGCCGCAATCATTATTAACTATGCAATTATTAACTTTTGAAAGTTTCAGAAATAACTATCCAGATGAATTTATAGAGCAGGCAAAGAATGTATTCCTTAGTTGAATGGTCTCCTGATTTAGATCTAACAGAGTTCTACGCAGAAGCTCGACGTAGGGGCTTTAGTAACAACGAAAGTCAGTTTGCTATGGTTGAACGTATACAGCGTGAAAATAAATGGGCGATATGGATATTGTATTACAGTGGAAAAGCTGTTGGTAGTGTAGCCGCACATTCACTTCCTGAGTTAGGTCCTAATTCCTATAGAATATGTACTAGAACGTGTGTATTCACAGATATGACACCACACACTCAATTACGAGGATTAAAATATACTTGTCAACAGCATCAAAATATAACAGCACAATTTTATATTCCTGCATGTATTGAATGGGCTGGTATTGATAAAGACTTATACATATCTAGTCATCCTAGTGATGTTGGTACACAGCGATTAGTACATAACATATATTGTCCTGCACTCGTAGAAACAGGTGCACTAGAACGCACCTGTGAATTAGAATATAGAGGACATATACAAACTTTTTGGCGTCTTAATACTCAAGTATTTTTAAAACAATTAAACTCTTTACCTAGATGGACCAATCAGTTTGATGCCATGTTGGAGCATTGAGATCTGTTATCTTTATTAAGGGAATATCCGCTACATGCTTGATTCCCGTTTCTCTTGAAATAAATCCGTCACTTGCAAATCGAGAGATTTGAACATATATATCGGGTACCTTATCTCTAAGTTTATTAATTAAATTAGATTCTGCGTGTAATCGCTGTTTAGTACTGTAAAATGTTGCTGTTCCGATATAGTTAAAAATATTACTAACATTAATTAAACTAACACCATCGACGTTATCTATCCAATTAAGTTCGCTAGTTGAGTCTAATAAATTAACTAAATGAAATTCAAAGCGTACTTTGCTTTTAATATCGTCCCACAGATTTTTCCAATCAAATTGTGAACTAAATTCTTCCCATTCTGTTTCAATATCTTGGGGTCCACAATATATAATAGATTCGCTATTTTGCAAATATCCATATTTGCAGTCCATAAAAGATTTGAAGAAGTTTGTATAGTCTACCCCATCCCATGTTGTTATCGCACGAAGATATTCTAAAGTAGGTGGGCTATAGTCAAAGAACTTTACAACTGTATGTTCATTATAACCTATATTGACTAAATGTTCAACCCAACCTAACCCGCTCGCTGGAACTATTAATTGTCGTAATGGGCCCGGAACATCGAATTTCATTTGCTCAGAATTAATAGGATATATTGCCTGACCTGAACAAAAATTAAATCGAGAGTAGGCATAGTTTATTTGATCAACAAACGAATGGTCGTTTTCCGGATAATAGTGCTTTTTGGATTCTCTAAAAGTTTCGTCAAATACCTTAATAGGTAAATTTTGTTCAAACGCTATACTTAGAATATTATAACCGTGCGCTTTATGCTGATACTGTGCCGACTCTGTACCTTTCATAACCCATTTAGGAGTATGTTCATCGTGATAGGTATCTATGCTTCTTATTGGACATAGTTGTACATGAGGACTAAAGAACTGTTGTTGCCCTATTTCTGGCATACCTAATTTTTTATACATCTCTAAATTGATTACATAACATTGCTGATGCAATTCGTAATAAAATTCTTTTCTATCTAATACATGACCTAATAAGAAAAATGTTTCTTTTTGATATAGATCATTTAGCAAATCAAAGAATACATAACGAGTAATAAATTCAGTGCCGGTTGTTAATACTACTGCATACTTAGAAGATCTAGTTGCAGCTTCTTGCAATAGTAAATCTTCATTAGTACCTTGTAATACTGTGTATCCTTGGATGGTTATATTTTGTAGACAAAAATCACTTATATTTTTAATAAGTTCTCTATTCCAATCATTTGTATAGGTATGTGTATTATCGATTATACAAAAGATAATATCATTTGATGAAGTACCTTCTTTAAATTCTTTGATATTCATTGATCTATATAACTTTGTATGATTAAATTGGCAAATTCTTCTTTCTTATCACCAGCTACTCCAAATCCGATCATATGGATACGTTCTTGGTTGGTAAAATTAATTACAGCATGTCTATGTCTTATGTTTATAAGAAATGCATCACCTTCTGAAAAAGGAACTACACCAAATCCTTCTAGAACCATGTGACACGATCTAGGATGTACTATAGCAACATTAATTGGACATCCTAGTTCTAAAGGATCATAATCAACTGGCTCTCCTGGAATACTTTGACCCGGTCTATCGCTGTGCGGGGAAATATATCCATTTGGTTTTAATTTCATAAATCGAACACGTTTATAATTTGCTGATGGAAAGTCTTTCCAAAATTTTGTAACTCCCGATACTAGTGGACTAAGTTCTGTCCACTTGTAAGTATCAGCAGTTTCTTCGCTAACATATTCGGGCCAATTTTGAGTAGTATCAGTTCGAATACCATGTATACAACAACTTTCCCAACCTTCACTTTCTCCCTCACGATGGGCAACATAATAGGGTTCAGCATTGTTTAATTCAGCCTTCCATTGTGTTATGTCAGTTTTAATTTTTAATTTTAACCAAGCAAAATCGGGATTGTTTAAAATCCACCTTGCGCCTTCTAAAACACTTAATTTTCTTGGAAGTGTTGGGGGATAATATTTGCAATCCTTATTAGCATAATAAAAGTCTAAAACTTGTTGATTCATTGGGGTAGTTTAAAATCTTTAATACCTGCCAATTCAACATAGTAGGCAATTTCTTTTTCATACTCGCTGGCAAATGGTTCAGACAAATAAGGCTGCCAGAATTCTGTTTGTAAATTACTATAGTCGTGCTGTATACGATATGCTAGTCGATTTGTAGTATCGCCCAAGCGACGATGTAGGGTAATTGAATTATCAAACAAACAAAAGTCGTTATCGTTCTTATACCAATGATCGTACATATATTTTTCAGTAAATAATTCTCGATTAATAGCAGCAAATATTTCATCGCTTGCCTTCTTACTTAATCCTTTGATACTATGTACAGTATGTATACTATAATGCAAACCAATGATACCACCTGGGCTACGCATAACCATAGGCATTTCAGAATCATCTTCTGGACACATATTAGCATGCATAACTTCATCTTGCTCATCACGCAGTCCTGGATTCATTTTGCCCGGAGTAAATCGATGTAGCAACACCATTTCATCTAATTCACTACGGAATGCATTACTTACGCTTTCGTAGTAATCCGGAGTCGTTAAAAAGCAAGTTGCGGAATTAGTCATGCCTTCTGCACCTAATAGTGCAACCCCGGGAGTAAATGTACGAGTAGCACTTTCATTACTATGCCAAGCAAGTTCGCCTTCGGCAAACATACCTAAAGGATTGCCGGATTCATCCTTCTTGCCTGTAACTCGCATTACATGTCGCCCCTCTGGACTAATCTGTTGCATACGAGCAATGTTTTGTAATCGTAGTTTATCGATTGGATCAATCTCTGGACTATCTTCTAGTGATAGCTTTACTACTTCACTCCAAGTCTTTCCTTGATATTTTTTAAGAATTAGATAGCGAATACCGTAGCGAGTATCACCCCACTTCATACACCATTCAGTTTGCTTTGTCCAGGATAGATTACAATCACGGATAATTGTAACTAAATTTTGTAAGTGTAGTTGTCCAATCTCTATCCATTCTTCATCAGTTAGATGTTCAAAATCCACATCATCGATGAATATGCCAAATCTTCCCAGACCGGGTATTTTTGATACCTTCATAAAAAATCCTTAAATATTTCTAGTATTTAAGGATTTTTGCAATGCTAGTTATCAGTATTGATTAAGGTCCAGTAAATGCTACCCAAGATGTACCGTTATATCCCATAAAATGATTTGTATTACTATCAAATATAATCATGCCCTTAGCTGGACTAGCAGGATAAGATCCTGTTGCATATAATCCTGTTTGCATTACAGGAGCAGTAAGTACTCCCAAACTACTAAATGATAAAATTTGTTTATCACCGGCTACTGCACCGGAAGCACTTGATTGCGTTACTACTAAAAATTTACCTGGAACAAGTCCTGTAGATACAGAACCGTGTGAATCTACACTGGCACCAAATGCAACACTACGGCTATATGCTGTGCCGTCCCATGCAAATATATCGACACCACTTAGTGAATCGCCAATTGCTACTGTAGTTGGTGCACTGGTTGTACCCCTGGATGCATTAATAGTAATCCAAGAATCTGCCGGATACACTTCACTATAGAATGTTGCAAGTTGAGCACCGTTTGTAGGTTGTGCTACAACTAGTTGGCCTGACATAGAAATACTACCGCCGCCTACAAGATTATGTGAATTTAGTGCTAAATCTGCTCCTAAACCTGTTGCTGAAATAGTTCCAGTAATTCCAATATTACCAGTACCTGTAATGTTGTAAGAGTTTAGTGGTAAGTTAGCACCTAGTCCGGTAGTAGCAGTAATTGTACCCGAACCAGAAATATTTCCAGTGATTCCGATATTACCAGTGCCCGTTATATTATGATTGTTTATTCCTAGGTTACCACCGAGCAATGGACTAGTATCTTCATTGACACTGTTTATACCAGCAGCAAGTGAACTAACAGTAGCAGTTATAGTTTTTGCTGTTGAGTTATAGGTAAATGTAATGTTTGAATCACCGCCACCCCCAGCACTGAAGTTTGTTGTGGATAATCCACCAGTGGTAACAGTAATTGCTGTACCGGCTTGTGCATCGGCTAATGAACTTGCTACGGTAATTTGATTTGTGCCAGCAGCTGGATTAACAATATAATATGTTCCTGTAGCTAAACCATTACCGCCTGTGCCAGTAACTACAAAAGGTTCTAAAGCTACTAAGCCACTGTTAGAACTAACCGTAACTGTATGTGGAGCAGTTGTTGATGTCACTGTACCTGTTACAGTAGGAGATCCAACAGCAGTAAATATTGCAGCCGCTGCATCCTGTGCGCGACTTCTAGTAAAGTATTGATTAACAGTTCCCTCAGCAATATTATCAGTTGTATATCCCGATAAATCTCCGCTAAAGTTTAAAGTATTAGTAGTTGAATTCCAAGTTAATCCAGTACCAGCTGCTGTACTAAGAATATTATTTCCACCAGGTGTACCACCGTCGCCGACGTACAATTTTTTACTATCTGTTGTGTATACAATTTCACCTAGATCAAAGGTAATTGATGATCTTTGAGCTTCAGTTCCGCGTCTAATTTGTAGCGACATGTGCTATCTCCGTTATTTCTTCATCTTCGTGATGATTATTATAGTGTATTTATTAAAGAGATAGCATTGTTCAGTCAAAAAAATAGGGCCCGAAAGCCCTATTTTCTACTGCTATTACTAGTAGTTACCGTTGGTAAATCCTATTGTTCCGCCTTCTGCTTCTATTCTTGCAACTACTTCTTCGAATAAAATTGGTGCAAAATCAGTAGTTTCTACACAAACACTATGGTATCTAACATCAATAACACCATCTTTCATAACACGGTTTGCGTGTGTATGTCCGTGAATGTTAACACCAAAGCGTCCAAGGCTTTCTTCGTGGATGGGGATATGACTTAAAATCATTCCGTTCATAACGTGGTAAGCACGTAGTTCACGAAAGTATTTGCGGTATTCCACATCTGGAAAAATATCGTGATTTCCACGAATTAGTACCTTGTCACCGTTTAAACGTTTCATAATCGGTAACGCTTTACGATTAATAACTACATCACCTAGGTGATATACTTTGTCTGTGGGTTTGACTTTAGAGTTCCATGCTTCTACCATAAACTCGTCCATTTCGTCTGGATTGTCCCATGGGCGCAATTTAGTTACTCCGTCGTTACGCATAAAGCGACATACGCCGGCATGACCAAAGTGCGTATCACTCACTAAAAATACGCTAGGCATAGTCGCCTCCTTTCTTATTTAAAATACTATTATACAGCCAAAAGACAGGATTGTCAAGTTGGAGGTAGGGGTCGGATTTGAACCGACGGTTTTAGGGATTTGCAGTCCCTTGCATTGGGCCTCTCTGCCACCCTACCGTATTAACGTCCGCGACCTGCCGAGCGAGTTGCTGGCTTATTGCCCTTTACTTGACTGCCATATTTGGCAGCTTGCACTTGTAAAGTTTTAACACCGGGTGCTTTGGGATTGGTTGCTGCCTTTTTGGCTGCGGCAATAAACGGATTTTTTGATTTCTTTTCTTCTGTCATGCTATCTCCTGGTGGGTCGTGACAGGTTCGAACTGCCGACATTCACGGTGTAAACGTGACGCTCTACCAGCTGAGCTAACGACCCTACTTCTTACTTAACTCGAGCCAAATAGGTCAATGGATCGATATTGTTGTTCTGCACATCCATTAGTGCAGTAACTACTGCAAATTTGTGTTCATAACTTTGGCTACCTTTATTCTGGCGCTTAATTTCTCTAGCACGTTGGGCAGCAATTAGGATTAGATCGTAACGTAGATTACCCACGTTGCGGATACACTTTTCTGTATCAAGTTCTGGACCACGGCTTAGGACTTTAGGTTTCATATCATTCCTTAATTAAAATACAATTATAACAGTGTTTACTCTAGTTGTCAATCTATTCGTAATCAATATCGGCAGCCAAAATAAATCTATATTGATTGCTCTGTACAATACCGGGTCTATGCCAAGTATTGCTAGGATATATTAACCATGTATAGTAGCTAGGTCGAACAAAAAACTTGCCATCCCCTTCTGGACCATTCGGAGCCATTTCAGTTCCGCAAGTATCAAAGTCTTTAACATCATCGGGAATATGCAAATACATAATACCGCTTAGACTCTGTCCGCTGTGTTTATTATGATGGTGCCAATATTTGTCTCTATCTTCAACTGTACCTAAATTGGTCATAAATGACCAAGCCATCATATTACTGACTCTATGTTCTTGCCCAAGATATAAGAATACACTGGTTAAAAAAGTCATTCGGTATTTTAACCATACGGGCTCTTGTCTACCAAAGATATTTTCTTGTGTTTGATAGGGCGGGCTGTTTTTAAAATAATTTCCAGAATCAATAATTGATTTTATAATATCTGTAGCAGATGCTGTATCATCAGCGGTTAGTAAACTGCTATAATCATATTTGCGACAAAGATCATTTTCATTTATAATTGTATTCATTGGGTTTCTTTTTTAACAAATTTTACGTTGAACGCTATACTTATACGCTCTTCGTTCCCAGTACCAGAATTTACATAGTGATATAACCAAGCAGGAAATATAATTAATTTTCCAGCTCTTGGCTGTACATGAAAACTACTGCCAGTAAACTCATTCCATGCAGCAATATGATCTGGTAGTATGGTCCTTGCTTGAGCAAGATTTGGATTAACAAACTCCAATGCACCTGAATTTTCATTTCCGTTAATGTAGTAAACACAAGCAAATGCCGCTTCAGGATGACTATGTGGAACTCTAATAGACCAGTTATTATCCACATTGGCCCAGACTTCAAAGATTGTTGGCTGATAATTAGGAGATAGCCCTAGCTCTTTGTATGATAAATCTAGAGCATCTTGTACGCAACTGAGTAATGTGCTGAGCTCTGGACTGGTCATATCTAACGGATCACTTTGACTGAATCCACGTTTTTGATATTTTTCCGAAGTGCTGCATTTTTCTCTACAGAACTTTTCCAGTGCATCATTGTCCAGATTAAACCAAGCCGTTACTACCGGACTTGAAAACATGTTGCGTATTTTTAAAGACATTGATTAGCCTGTGCGATGAATTAAATGCCAGCCGAATTGTGTTTGTATCGGCTGACTGATAGCACCAATTGGAGTTGATACAGTTGCATCTTCGAATGGCTTAACCATCATACCTGGTCCAAAATCTCCCAAGTCACCCCCGCGGGCTTTACTAGGGCATGCACTGTGTTGCTGTGCTAGTGATCCAAAGTTTAATGCATTAGCTTCTGCTAAGATCGCATCTGCTTGTTCTTTTGTACTTACTAAAATGTGACTTGCTCTCATAATTTCCTCTTTTTAAATTATCACTTGAAGGATGGACCCATAGTCCATCCTACTAAACTGTATCTTGTACCTCGTGTTACTGGTGTAACTTCATGTAACATATATGACGGAAATATCATAATACTTCCTTTTTCTCTTACGCCCGTTTCGGGTTTACTTGCATAGTGATATAATAGATCGCCACCGTCGTATTCATCAGGGTCCGAAAGCTGTATAGTGAAGCTTAATTTTCTTGTGTTAAATCCACCATATGCTAAATCAATATGTTTATTGTAGAAATCTAAACTAGTTGAATCATATTTGGTAAACTGTAAATTTTGTATTTCATACATGTCAAAATTAAAGAAACTCGAATTAACATCGTTTAGTGCTGCGGCAATTTTTTGAAATAACCAAGCATTATATTGTTGATCACTTTTAATCCAAGAAATCATACAATTTCTAACACTAGTGGAATCTTTTCCACTGACTAGAGTTCCCTTTTCTAACGATGTCGAAGTGATTGGGCTAAGTCCCATGGCCATGATCTTTTCAATTTCGTCGTCATTGAAAAAATTTGATTTATAGTACCATGCTCGATCCTGGATAGATTTCAATGGCCAAGAGGTTGATAATATATCAATCATTGTAATTTGGAGCGGGATAGGAGAATCGAACTCCTGACCGAAGATTGGAAATCTGCTGTTTTACCATTAAACTAATCCCGCATAATATCAATCTATAAATGTTAACCAACCAGTTAATATCCATTTGTCGTTGCTCAGTGGAGGATTTCCTCGATGCGAATGAGTAAACCCGCTAGGCCATATTAGTGTTGTACCTTTTTTTGGATAGAATCTTTTGTGCAAATACAAAAACTCTGTTTCGCCACCTTCCTCTACATCATTTAGGTATGTCATAAATGTTATAAATCTAGGGCTGTGTATGTAACTACCAGACTCCCAGTGCCAAGTATGGTATCCACCACCGACGGGAGTATTTTGTATTCTAACACTTTGAATTTGATATTTAATACCTACTTTTAATAAACTGTATCTATTTTTATATTGCTCCCAACAAGAAACAAAAGACTCCATAAACGCATTAAGTACAGAAGTTGTTTGTCTTAAATAAATTTCTCGTTGACTCATCGGAAATACTGTTCGATCTTCTTTAACATGCGGGTCCGCATCTTTTAGATCGTATCTCGAAAATGCTAGATTAAGAGTATCTAGCTCATGGAAATAGGATATGATACTATCACAAGCTTCTGCAGTTAATGAGTTTTCATAAACTCCAACGAAATCATCCATTCAATATCCTATTTAGAAATTAGTGTCTAGTTACACTCTCCCGAATGCCCTAGACTAGGCTTAGTATCCGTACTACACTTTTCTATCTGGACAGTTGTGTTCTGCCCTAAGATTTTTGTGATCATCTCTTAATCGAAACTCCTCGCAGGCAGATCTCATGCGCCTGGCTATATCTGGCTATAGCCTGCCCACTTTTTCTTACGTATAAAAGTGTAAACCGGGATTCATGGTGCCCCTTGTCCGACTCGAACAGACCACCTACTGATTACAAATCAGTTGCTCTACCAGATGAGCTAAAGGGGCAAAACTATTACTCTGCTACTACTTCTACTGCCGACTCCACCACTGCTTCCGCAGATACTACTTTTTTGCTAACTGCTTGCGTTTTAACACGCATAGCTAAAGCACGACGAATCTTACCTTGCTCTTTTGGCTTACTTGACTTTTCCAACATTGCTGTTAGCTGTGCTACGTTTAATGGACCTAGTCGAGTCTTACCATTACGTGTTAGCATTGAACTTTTTGCTTTACTCTTAGCCGCCATAATATTTCCTTATTCTTATTTTACTTAGTTTTCTTTTTCTTGTCAACAGTCTTTTCTGGTTCTGGCTTTTTCTTTTTGCCAAAGATTGCTTCAAAGTTTTTATCATAGACTTCTTTAGGAACACTAAGTGGTCTTGCTCGACTACCCTTTCCGCCATCACTCATAATGATCTCCTACAATTAAATGGTGGAGGTGACAGGACTTGAACCCGCTACCTTGACCTTGCAAAGGTCCTGCTCTACCAGATGAGCTACACCCCCATTGTTCTGGTACTACTTATTATTTGGCTCCTCGACCTGGACTCGAACCAGGGACCAACGGATTAACAGTCCGGCACTCTACCAACTGAGCTATCGAGGAATTGTTACTTATTCTGCCGCGATTGCGCTAGTAGCAGTTTGATTGTACGCACCGCCTGGCTTCTCACGCTTAATTGATTTTGGCACGACTGCCTCAAACAACTCAGCTTCAATCATGCACTTCTTCCAAGCACCGCGCTTTTGCATGTCAGTGTAAGTGGCTAATTGTCTTTTTGAATCTTTACTTAGGTTAAACGTCTTACCTGGTTTCATAATTTACCTTTTT
>Ga0164296_1002776_pt1 | contig 17042 bp, 12 predicted proteins | sample GEODES057metaG_FD_113533 | JGI IMG/M metagenome (GOLD analysis project Ga0164296, IMG submission 113533) | Dystrophic lake water microbial communities from Trout Bog Lake, Wisconsin, USA - GEODES057 metaG | ecosystem: Environmental > Aquatic > Freshwater > Lake | place: USA: Trout Bog Lake... | reverse complement strand
TAACCGTTTTTTATTACTGCCCCCCGATCAGCTCCCGCCTGCAAGAACGCTGTTGTTTCCGGATTATAGGTAAGGTCATACAATAAATGTTCTGATGTCAACAGCCGGTAGGGAATGTCAGGCTTTTGGTCGATGTTTGGATGCATTCCCAGCGGTGTGGTGTTTATGATCAATTTATGATCAGCCATTTGTAGTTCGTCTATTTTGGCGTAGGCCAATTGCCCTTCTTTCGGGTTTTTTGAAATATACTGAAAGCTGATCCCCAATTTTTTTAAAACAAAGGCGACCGCATGTGCTGCGCCACCGGTGCCTAATATCAACGCTTGTTGATGAATTGGACGCAGCAACGGTAGCAGGCTTTGTTCGAAACCGACGATGTCTGTATTATACCCAATGCATTTACCTTGCCAAATCGATATGCAGTTCACGGCACCTATCTCCTTTGCTTCGGTTGACACAGAATCGAGCAATGGAATTACAGCCTGCTTGTAAGGAATGGTAACACTTAAACCGCGCAGGTCAGGTAGAGAAGCTATCAGTTTGGGAAAATCGGCTATCTGCAGTATCGGGTATGACTCAAAAGTGGCAATAATGCCAAGTTGATTGAATTTTTGGGTAAAATAAGCCGGAGAAAAACTGTGTCCCAACGGATATCCGATAATTCCATACCGCATTGCTAAGAATTTGCTTCAAAAGTAAGGAGGTTTAAAGAACAGGGCTGTACAAAAAAAGTGAAGCCTCAGCAGACGCTGAGGCTCTATTTACACCTTATGAAAAATATACCCGACACAAAGATACCACCTTTAGCTACGTTACCGGCGGCTAACAATATAAAACTTATTGAAGCCTGCATCAGGTTTCTTAATAACTATTGGTTAATAAAGAGATAGCGAAAAATGCGTTCCGGGTTGAAAATAAAAAAATGCAAATTCTGACAATGCCGTTACAAATAGTTTTTGCAACAAGGCCACTTCAAGCCAAAGTATTGACAAAAAATGATAGGTAAGATAAAAGTGCCGCATTACCTTTGGTGCTCAAATTGTTGGGATATTTTTTATGGACTTGAAAAAATTCCGCGTTGTTGCCGGGAGAAAGAAAAGATCACTGGGTGAATTCTTAGATAAATTGGACAAGAAAGTTCCGGTTGACATGGAGCAGCTGGTGGCAGAAACAGATGCCTCAGTTTGGCAAGAAGTTGATTGTACTACCTGCGCCAATTGTTGCAAGACCATGACACCAACATTTACACCAACAGACATAAAAAGGATTGCGGCTCATTTGAACATGGACACCGCGTCCTTTAAAAAAAAGTGGTTGAAAAAAGAAGCGGATTCCGGCGACTGGGTGAATACAACACAGCCTTGCCAGTTTTTAGAGGATAACAAATGTTCTATTTATGAGGTGCGCCCAAGTGACTGTGCCGAGTTTCCACACCACAATAAAAAGCCTTTCGATGCCTATAACGATACCTTTAAGGCCAACCTCATACATTGCCCGGCCACCCTCTTGTTGGTCGATCGCCTGAAAAAACGCGTGGAGCAGGAATATGTTTGGTGATGTGCCACTTTTTCATATAAAATATTGATTGCCGGCCATACTGCTGTAAGATAAAATATTGGAGGTTATTAAGTTTATCTTAATTTTGCGTATTACTCCTTGCATTTTATTTATTTATGAAAAAGATCTGTTTACTTATCACCGTATTAGCGGTTAGTACGTTGTCATTTGCACAACAATTCGTAATCGGCTCCCATATTAAAATGGACGATGCCGTCAACTATTACAAGACGCACATCCAACCCTACAGGCATAACGATCCGGACAATGACCAAATGGTGAACGGCATAAAAGATTCCCGGTTTCTGAGGCGTATGGAAGGTAAGGACTATCAGTTTGACCGTTGGAGATGGTATTGGTCGCACCATTTGGATAATAATGGCTATCTCATCTCTACTAGTAAGAATTTCGATTCGTGGATGGCCTATCAAAGTCATTTGTCAGCATCGCGAACTACATCAGTCAGCGGCGCTAATTGGGTTTTTGAAGGATGTGATTCCTCCGGTGCCAGTGGATCTGGAGTAGGGCGAATCAACAATGTAGCCTTTCATCCCACTGATTCTAATACATATTGGATAGGGTCTCCGGGCGGAGGTGCTTGGAAAACGACCGATAATGGCGATACATGGACCAGCATGACAGACAATTTACCCTTGTTGAGTGTTACCAAGATCGTTTTCAACCCTTCCAATCCCAACACTGTTTATTTGTGTACCGGCGACAGGGATGGCTTCGACTATTATAGCATGGGAATTTTAAAATCCTATGATGGTGGTACTACCTGGAACACGACAGGTGTACATTGGGCTGAATATCAGTTTCACGAGGCAAATGATCTCCTCATTAATCCTTTGGATACCAATTCACTCATCTTTGCCTGCGACTCCGGCATCTATCGCTCATTTGATGGGGGAAACTCATGGACAGTTGTTCAGACAGGGATTTTTATGCAGTTAATGTACAATCCTGCTGATACAAATATTGTGTACGCCACTACTCAGTTCAATTACACGTACAATGTTCAATCACAGATCTACAGAAGCGCTGACGGCGGTATGACGTGGGACTCGGTAACTACATTCACAGATGCCGAACGCATAGCTTTGGCGGTTACACCTGCTAATCCTGCTATCGTGAAGGCTGTTGTGGCTGCTTCACAAACAGACGCTTCAGGCAACACCGATGGCTTACAGGGTATCTGGAGTTCAAGTGACACCGGTAAGACCTACACGCAGATCTTCACGCCCGGCACATGTGGCGGATCAAACCGAAACAACTTATTGTCTGAAAATCAAAATGGCTCAGGTTGCAATGGTCAGGGTTGGTATGATCTCTGTATTGCTATGGCGCCTTATACCGATACTATTGTATATGTGGGTGGTGTGAACGCATGGCGTTCCGGCAACGGTGGCACTACATGGAAGACCATGAACCAATGGGATAGTACTATGAGGCGTGTTGCGACGATTCATGGCGACAAGCATTTTATGGGTTTCAATCCGCTGACGCCAACCCGCTTTTTCGAATGTAATGACGGGGGTATCTATTATTCGTATACACCCAGTAGCACTTCTATTTGGTATAACCGTACCAATGGTTTGGGCATCACCGAATTCTATCGCGTTGCAGTGAGCGACCTGGCTACCTATGAGCTGGCCGGTGCGCAGGATGTGGGTACTAAACAAGTACAGAATTTTACTTATCTGGATGCCGATGGTGGTGATGGTATGGAATGCCACCTCGATCCCATGGACAGTAACACAGCCTATTCATCCATTTACTATGGCTACATCGATCAGCTCACACCAACAACCGTTACCAATATTTCAGGAAATATACCGGGTGCCCCATCGGGTGCATGGGTTACGCCATTTATTTTGGAACCAACTTGCCACACTTGCATAGTTGCAGGTTATCAGGATGTTTACCGCTCGGCCGATGAAGGCACAACGTGGACAGATATCTCTGGAGCTTTGATTGCATCAACCAGTAATTTATATCGTGTTGTAACGACTTTGGCAGATTCAAATACATTCTACGCTACCGAAGAAAATACAGTAAACATTTTCTATACGCACGATATGGGAAGCACTACATGGTCTTCTCTCACGGCGCCTTATAGCGGACAGTCAATTTCAGATGTATTGATCGATCCGGCCAATGTCAATAATTTATGGTTTGCCTTCAATGGTTACACCGATTATGGCAGCCCGCAGGTGGTGAACTATAATGCAGCCACCAATACATGGACTTCATTCAATTCAAATCTGCCGGATGTGCCGATCAATTGTATTACCATAGATACACAGAACCGCACCCTGTACGTAGGTACTGAGACCGGCGTATTTTATCGCGACTCAACCATGGCCATGTGGCAGCCGTTTAATACCGGCATGCCGGTGGTAAGCGTTACAGACCTACAGTTCGACTATGCTACTAATTCTATTTGGGCATCAACCTTCGGGCGTAGTTTGTGGTCATCTTCCCGCCACATGCCGTCTCTTGGAGTTTCGAGTGTAACAAAAACAGCAAATGCCTTTGGTATTCAGCCCAATCCTAATCACGGCAGTTTCACAGTGTCTCTTTCTAATTCGGTGAAGGATAAAAATGTACACGTGACGCTCATAGATACAAAGGGTAGTGTGATTTGGCAAAGCAATACCGATGTAACTCCCGGCAATACACTAAGGGTGGTAACATCCGGAATAGTGCCCGGTAATTACATAATAGAAGTGAGTGGAACTGCCGGACTGATAGGCAGGGAAAAGATCATTGTAGAGTAATACAAAGCATCAATAAAAAAGCGTCCCGATAAAACATCGGGACGCTTTTTTTATATAATTTACCAAAGGATCACCCAACGGTATAATAAACACATGTGGTCACAAAGTCACGGAAATAGGGGATCCACGTCAGTGGAGCAAACTGCACCCGCGGCTTAAGACCGAATTTATACTTGTAAATGGGATTGATCAGAAAGTGTGTTTTATGAAGCACTTTCAGTCCGCTTTTCTTGATGATGCGCTCAAAGCGCTCTATAGTTATCTGAGTATCTTTTACCTCGAGCAATTCTCTGATCACAGCCGGATGTTCTTTTGCGATCTTTAAAATGCCTACATACATGAATCTGGGCAGTATGTGGTAGTAAGGCAGCACACTGGCCCATTTGGTTCGGCACACTTGCTGGTGGCCGCCAAATGGCATATACCAGGGTGGAAAACCAAAAAAGATCTGTCCGCCGGGGCGTAAAAGCTCTTTAAGGTAGGGTATGAATTTTTCCTGATCGTAGATGTGTTCGATCACGTCCTTCAGAATGATCACATCAAAGTAGTTGCGGAAACGGTTCAGGAAATCGTCATCATAAATATTCTTCAGCATTACCTCAACCTTTCCGGCTGCTATTTCATGCTCCAAAAAATGTTGCGCAAGGTTTATGCGTTCAGGCGCAAGGTCTACCCCTACACATTTGCAACCTGCCTCAATGAATGGAAGCAATACACCGCCTTCACCGGTGCCGATCTCTAAAACGGTGCTCCCCGCACCAAGTTGATGTGTTTTGGTGATAAAGGGCAGTACATAACTACGCGAATTATCTACTTGCTGGTCGTAGCGTACCCTGTCGTCTAAATGCTGTTTAAGCGCCAATGATCGGTAAAATTTGCCACGAAATTAACCTTTTTCCCGAGTTTTGGCCAATGGTCACGCTAAAAGGTAGTCCATAAAGGGATAAGTCCGGTTCCGGTGATAATGCTTCAAGCCCCATGATTAATAGCTCATGCTAATTTGGGTTGCTAATAGCCTATAATAAATTGAGCGCTACACGTTATTTGTTTTCCGGTTGCTTCAATCCTGTGAATTGCCTCCTGATGCTTTCAGAATGGATCTTTTCAAATAATTCGGCAACGAAATCGCCGGGTAGATTGCGCAATATGCCTTGATTGCAACGCGATTCTAATATCTCGCGCCAGCGTGCAGGCTGATAGAAAGTCATATTGTATTGATTCTTAATGATGCCAATTTGTTCGCTAAGGTCCATACGTCGTGCCAGCAGGTCTATGATCTCAGCATCGGTAATGTCCATCTGTTCACGTAAGTGCTCCAATTGCACCTGTCCGGTCATATCGGTAATGAATTCGTCACGCACAACCAATGTTTCCAGAATGGTTTTTAGTTCAGCCGGGGTTATTTGTTGCGCTGCATCGCTCCATGCCTCTTCGGGTCGGGGATGGGTTTCTATCATCAGCCCGTCAAAATGCATATCCATCGCTTTTTGAGCGGTCTCAGCCACATTGCTCCGCTTACCGGTAATATGGCTTGGGTCGCACAGAATGGATAATTCGGGCATTCTGCGTTTCAGTTCTATCGGTATGGTCCAGTTGGGTTGGTTGCGGTAGCCATTACCCGAGCCATAACTGTAAAATCCACGGTGTATGGCGGCTATGTCGGTTATGCCGGTTTTCATCAGCCGTTCTATACTGCCCTGCCACAGATCTACATCGGGGCTCACAGGGTTTTTTACCATTACCGGAATGTTCACGCCTTTTAGAGCGTCACATATTTTTTGCACCTGAAATGGATTTACGGTGGTGCGGGCGCCTATCCAAAATACGTGTATGCCATATTTCAGCGCTTGCTCTACATGGGCCGGTTCAGCCACTTCTACGGTTGTTCTTAGTCCTAAGTGTTGTTGTATCTCGCTTAGCCATTGCAGGGCTTCTGTACCGGTACCTTCAAATGATCCGGGCCTTGTGCGGGGCTTCCATACTCCGGCACGAAACAGTTGAACGGGTAATTGGCTGATGGCCTCGGCAGTCTCCCAGGTTTGTTCTCTGGTTTCGGCACTGCAAGGTCCGGCTACTATGAATGGCTTGGCGCTCCCAAAAAAATCCATGTCGCAAAGTTACGATAGCTGAAAGGAAATAAGTCGATAAGGTTCGTTTTTAATTCGGCGTTCACTAAAATAGCGGATAGGCGACTTGTCGGGTCTGAAAATCTGTTATTTAAAAAGAGCCTCCATGGTTACCTCATTTTGAACGATACCCGGAAAACTGAGTGAATTCTTGGTGCCATTGGTGGTAACAAGGGTCAGTAACATTGTTTTTCGGGTTTTAGTGTGGTATTTAAAAGTATTCATTTTGCTTTCCAATTCCTTTATTGTGGCTTTTGTAAGTTCAAAGGTGCCGGTCGAGAATTTCATTTCACAAATATTGATGCAGTTGTCCTTTCGGTCTATCAGCAGATCGATCTGCGAGCCTTCCTCGCCCGGTTGTGCCCGGTATCGCCAAACAGATGTTTCTGTTTGTACACCTTCTATACCTAATGCTTTTTTTAGTTGGGCAGTGTGTTTCATGCAAATGCTCTCAAACGCAAAACCACTCCAGCTTTTCCATGTTGCTCCAGTCGACAGGCTCATCCATGTGCCATGCCCTGCTACACGTTTGCCGTCTATGAATTTCAGGTAAAAGCGGGAATATTCATCCGTAAGCTTGAATAACCGGTCTTTAGAGGTTCTGTCGAATGGGATATAGGGTGTGATGAAGCCGGACTCGGTAAGTTCATCCAATATTTGTGTAGCGCCGCCACCCGAGCTGATCCGGCAGGTTTCCATTATTTCAGTGCGGGTAAGTCCTGTTCCTTTTTTAGCCAGTGCTTTTATGATGCTCATGTGTGTTGCTGCATCGTCAAACAACGAAAGGAACAGATTATTGAACTCATCATGCAGCAGTCCGTCTTTGGTAAAGCAGGTACGGTCTATAGCTTGCGTGGCGCTCTCTCCAACTTCTACCTCCTTAAGATACTGTGGAATGCCCCCCATGACCATGTAAAGCTGCAACAGTTGATACCTGTCCAGATGTATTCTGCGCGATCTTAAGAACGCTTCGGTTTCGCAAAGGGTAAACGGCAACAGTCTGATACGTCGGGTCACGCGGTTGTGCAGCCCGCCACGGTTATTGATCACTTTTTGTATCATCCAAGCGGCAGACGATCCGCAGATCACCACTATGAGGTTAGGTTGCTGTGATGCCCAGGTATTCCAGAAATGCTCAAAGGCCTGCATAAAACCGGAACGCGGAGTACTGAGCCATGGGAATTCATCAATAAAGACAACTTTTCTTTGCTTTTTGATGAGTGGGGTAAGGTAGGTGGTCAGGATACTGAACGCATTTGTCCAATTAGCAGGAATAGCAAGCGGCAAACCACCCGTTCGTTTTGACAAAGCCGTGCTGAAGTTCTCTAATTGTTGCTCAAGGGTAGCATTATGTATGCCCGAAAGTTCAAAGGCCATTTGTTTTTGATACACATTGCGGATGAGGTACGTTTTGCCTACTCTGCGTCGGCCATAGACAGCTACCAGCTCGGCTTCTTTCGACCTCAAGATCTTGCCCAATAAGGTTTTTTCAATGTCCCGCCCTACTAAGTTGTCCATAGATCAGCATTTATATTTCGCCAAATGTACTACAAAAATATCAGTTTTGGCTAATTATACCAATTTATATTCCGCCAAAAGTATCTTTTCACGCCTGTAAATGGCAGCTCATGATTTATTTTCTTAACCTTTTGGCAATGTTGTGATCACATGCCTGCGCTACATTTGGTAAAAAACAACCACATATGAAATTGCAAGCAAAAGTAGTTCAGCACGCATGGACCATTCCCGCCAACGATGCGCTGGAAGCCTTTCAGAATGAAGTGAACCAAGTGCTGGAAGAGATCATGGAAGACGACGATTTGGTGCAACTGGAATATCATACCATGGAGTTGGGCGGTCAGGGTGTTTCTACAGCGTACATCACGTATTGGTCTTACGACTTTGAAGAGGATGATGAATTTGGTGATGTGGCTATTGATGAGATGCTGGATATGGATGAGGATGCACCGGCAACATCCGACGAGCATCACACTGAGGTTGAAGATTAGTTTTGGAGTTTATTTTGGTGGCTGCGGAGGCATAGAACGCGCCCGCAATAGCTTGCTATTTTGAAAACCGGGCTCAAAATTCCGAATAATAAATCTACTTTTGTTTGCAATTATGACCGGTAACAGATACAGCATGCGCGGCGTTTCTGCGCAAAAAGAAGATGTACACCAGGCTATTGCCAAACTTGATAAAGGATTGTTTCCCAATGCCTTTTGTAAGGTGTATCCCGATTATTGGGGCAACGATCCTGATTACTGTAATTTGATGCATGCCGATGGTGCAGGCACCAAATCTTCATTGGCTTATTTGTACTGGAAAGAGACCGGAGACCTGAGTGTTTGGGAAGGTATAGCAATAGATGCTATAGTAATGAATACCGACGATCTGCTCTGTGTGGGCGCTACAGGCCCATTTACCTACTCCAGCACCATAGGTCGTAATAAGCTTAAAGTACCCGGAGAGGTCATCAGCCGGATCATCAATGGTACTAATGAATATTTCGATGTGCTGGCATCGCACGGTATAGTTGTGCACCTGATGGGTGGCGAAACAGCCGATGTGGGCGATGTGGTGCGCACTATAATTGTAGATGGCACCATGGCCTGCCGCATGCAGCGCAATAAGCTGGTGACCACTGAAAAAATGCAGCCCGGCGATGTGATCGTATCAATGGCAAGCTACGGTCAGGCCACCTATGAGAAAAACTACAACAGCGGCATGGGCAGCAATGGCCTCACCAGTGCGCGGCATGAAATGTTGCACAATAGTTATGCCACGGCCTATCCCGAAAGCGTGGATCCTCATTTGCCGCCCGAGGTAGTCTATAACGGCAAGTATAAATTGACGGATGCTACCACTACACCGCTGAACGTGGGTCAAATGTTGCTCTCCCCAACGCGTACCTATGCGCCGGTGATATTAAAAATACTGGACCAATACTTCGATGCCATACACGGTATTATCCATTGCAGCGGCGGTGGACAGACCAAATGCCTGCATTACCTGCCATCGGCATTGCACGTGGTAAAAAATAATTTACTGCCGGTACCACCTTTGTTTGAGATGATACAAGAAGCAGCCGGCACAGACTGGAGAGAAATGTATCAGGTATTCAATATGGGCCAGCGCTTAGAGATATTTACAGATGCTGCAACTGCGCCGCATTTGGTAGCAATAGCCAATAGCTTTGGCATTGAAGCCTGCATTTCAGGCTATGTGGAAGCAGCCGATAAAAAGTCGCTGACCATTGAAAGTGAAAAGGGCACATACGTATATTAAAAATCGTATTGGCATGATTTATGTTGTATCTTGCTCATCGGTGACCTTAAAAAACCGCCGGGCTATACAATATGAAAAATAGATCCCTCTTGCTTACCTTCTTTTTAAGTCTCTTCTTTGTTACCGGTGCAATGGCTCAGGATAAGATATACATGCACAATCAGGAAGTGATCAATGCACATGTAAAAAGTGTCAATCCCGATCAGGTAGTGTACCGGCGGCTCGACAATCCGGATGGTCCCGACTATACTGTCTTTACTGCTGATGTGGTAAAAGTGGTTTATGCCAACGGGTCACAGGATATCATTAATGACCGTCTGGCCCGTAAAATGAATGCCGATGGTTCACTCGGTGCAATGGACAGCGCCATGAAATACCGCAACTTTATTTACTTGGCTCCTATTCAATTTACAGAAAACGGTTTTGGTGTGTCGCTGGCCTATGAGCGTAGCTTAGATAAATCGGGCCTGTTCAGGTTTTATTTGCCGGTAATGGCCACTTTCAATGTAGCCAATAATGCCTATACCGATGCTTCCGGTAACAACGTATTGCGCGAAGACCCAACATTTTATGCGATGCCGGGCATAAAGGTGCGGGCATATAATCAATGGGGTAATTCTATTTTTCTGGGCACCTCAATGGTATTTGCCGAAGGGCAAAAAACACTGGACAGTGTGGGATATAACAACAACAACGGAGGTACGACCAATTATGCCAAAGCTACCCAAAATAAATTCATGTTCGGTATGATGGCACATGCTTCTGCAGAGGTATTGATCAAGCCCCGCATCTATTTTGCCGCTGAGGTAGGTTTTGGCTGGACATACATTTATGCGGTGAACAATTTGCCGCAAAACAATTCAGGCTTACTGGATATCGGTTTTAAGATCGGCTACCGTTATTGATTACATCACCCTTAGCCTGTTTTTGCATGCCGATAGGAGTCAGCATTGCTGCACTGATGATCGCAGGTACAATGAACAGATAGTTATAGGGCGTTTGAATGAAAAGATAGAATACAGTTAAGTAAAGCTTCAAAGAGAACAATAGGTATTGTTTTAAAGGTAAGCTGTTCTTATGTTTCGTAAAGTACCACATACAGGCAATTACCGTAACGCTGCACATTGCCATATGAATACCCTGATAAATGAGCAGTTGATGGGCTGAATCGCCGGGCAAGAGCCAAGTAGCCCATGCTGTAAAACCTAAACCATTACTGAGGTAATTACCAAAATGCCAGTCGTACTGCGCAGCCTGTGTATGATAAGCATAGCCCCGTAAAAAACTGCCCGGGTCATTGCTCAGGAACGGTAACCAATAAATGAGCAAAAAAAGCACAAATGCTGTTGTAGCAATGATCAACGCCTGCTTGGTTTTTCCGGATACATAATAACAGAAAATGCACAGCGGGAACCAAAAAATAATACTGTAGCGCGATAGTAAGCAAATGGATATAGCCATTGCAGGTAGCAATATATTGGCTCTTTTCAGGCTTTCTGCGGTAAATAAATAATAGGCCGCTATCAATGATTCTACAGTGATCACAAAAAGATAAGGCTCGTCTTTAATGAGCACATACCAAACTATGAGCGGGTAGAACGGTACAAGGATTTGCCACAGATTTTTGACCCCGCTATCTATATTTCGGCGGTTGGCTGCAAAATAATACAAGCTGACAGCCCACAGGGCAAGCGCCGGTATCCATCTGTAATCTTTGTTGAGCAGTTCAGCAATAGTATAAGGCATCCATTGCAGCGGCAGGTAGGTGGGCGACATAACATTTATGCTCCAGTAAATAGGTGCATACGGTTTGCTGCCGGTGATCCATCGTTTTACCAGATACATGATCTGCGGAATGACATCGGAGCGCGATACGTCATCCATTTGCAGGGCATAGCTGCTCCACAATTTTGTAAGGGATAAAATGATATAGGAGGAGAATCCAAAAAAAGCTACGATCTGCAACCATTTTATAGTGGTATTTGTTTTGGTGGAATAAGTTGAGGGTTCCTTTATGTCTTCATTGTTGCAATTCAGCACCAGATAGTAGTAGGCAATGCTGCCCGAAACCAGCAATAATATTATGGGCGATACATATGCTCCGAAGATGTTGCGCGCAAATGACACTAAGCTAAGTTCTGCAATGCACAAAAGGAACAGTACCGGATCCATTGTGCCGGTATTGGTTCCTGGTGAAAAATTATTGCGGTTCATGCAAACTACTGCGGTAATAGGATATCATATTTTTTCCCGGCTTTTACGGTAAGCTTGTGTGCCCGCAGCCAGGGGTTGTATATCTTCAGCATCTTATAAGTAGTATTGTTCTCTCTTGCCCAATCTGCAAGATTTTCAATCGATTTCTCGACTGTAACGGTACGATAGCGCAGCGGCTGAAATTTTTCGTTATCATCTAATATGAATCCAAATTTCTTTGGATTATTAAGAATGTATTTAAGAGCCAGAATGCGGAACACATAACGGTTGGTTTCATCGGGAAAAATAAGGTCGTAATAATTAGATGCTCCCTGAAAGTCCACCTGGTTGGCATAACCGGCAGGCCCGCAATTATAGGCCGCAGCAGCGGCTGTCCATGAGTTGAACCGTTGGTGAGCCTCCAAAAAATACTTGCAGGCAGCGTCCGTCGCCTTTATCACATTAAAGCGTTCATCCACTTCATCATTCACTTCCAGTCCATAGCGTGGACCGGTTTCTTTCATAAACTGCCAAAAGCTGGCAGCGCCTACGCCCGATAATGCATTTTGATGCAGCGAACTTTCCGCTACACATACATATTTAAAGTCGTCAGGTACGCCATTCGCCTTCAATCGCTCTTCTATTGCCGGGAAAAAACGACCGGCCAGCATTAAGGTTGTAAGCATATTGGCATGCTGATAGGCATTGGACACCAATTCACGCTCCAGGCGTTCACGCACATCTTGGCGGTCAAGGGGTACAATTTCACCACTAAAGTCCAATGCGGAGGGCAATGGCGGCGCATACCATTTATAGGTGGCCTTACCGTCGCCACTTACATCTACCGAGCCGGCAGAATGATCAATTTTGCCCGATGCGATCACCGCAATAATTCCGGCACCGGCCAACAGTCCGGCAAAAAACCAGGTAAGTACTTTGATTTTCATGTTATACCCCCTAAAAGTAACGTTTTATTGGTTTGCAATAATAGATCGGGTATATGAACAAGGTATATATTAAACGCGTTTATGTGATCATAAATTGCTTTGCAGGTCAAAAAAATCGCTTCATTATGAAAAAATGATACCCCAAGGGTCAAATTGCTGACATTTTGTCCATCAAAAACCTTTGGAATGAATATTGTTAGCAGATGATAACAGTCTTAATCTATACTTGAAATAAATAAAATAAAGTACTATGCAAGAAAAAGGAACGATATCCATTAATACGGAAAACATTTTTCCGATCATCAAAAAATTCCTTTACTCCGACCATGAGATCTTTTTACGCGAATTGGTTTCTAATGCAGTTGATGCCGTTCAGAAACTGAAACGCCTGTCAGTACTGTCGCAATATAATGGCGAGGTTGGCGATCCGTTGGTCACCGTAGCGTTCGACAAAGAAGCCAAGACCATTACCATATCCGATAACGGTATCGGTATGACCGCAGAGGAGATCAAAAAGTACATCAACCAGATCGCGTTTTCCGGCGCTACTGAATTCCTGGAGAAATTCAAGGATGCAAAAGATGCTAACGAACTGATTGGTAAATTTGGTTTGGGCTTTTATTCTGCCTTTATGGTATCGGGCAAGGTGGAGATCGACACGCTTTCTTATCAGGAAGGCGCCGAAGCTGCGCATTGGGAATGCGACGGCAGTACATCGTTCGAGCTGAGTGCCGGTACCCGCACCACCAGAGGCACGGATATTATTTTGCACATCACAGATGAAAATACCGAGTTTTTAGATCAATACAAGTTGCAGGGCATACTGGATAAATACTGCAAATTCTTACCGGTAGCAATAAAGTTCGGGACCAAGACCGAATATCAGGATGATGGCGAAGATGAAAAAGGCGATAAAAAGACTAAGCAAGTAGAAGTTGATAACATCATCAACAATACCCACCCTATATGGACAAAGGCACCATCAGAATTGAAGGATGAAGACTACCTGAATTTTTATAAGGAGCTTTATCCCATGACCGATGAACCCATGTTCTGGATACACCTGAATGTTGATTATCCGTTCAACCTCACCGGGGTGCTATACTTCCCTAAAGTGAAGAACGATTTCGATTTTCAGCGCAATAAGATCAAGCTGTTTTCAAGGCAGGTATTTATTACCGATGAGGTAAAGGACGTAGTGCCCGATTTTTTGATGCTACTGCACGGCGTGATAGACTCTCCCGATATTCCGCTGAACGTATCGCGCAGCTTTTTGCAGGCAGACAGCAATGTGAAAAAGATCAATGGCTATATATCGCGTAAGGTAGCTGATAAATTGGCCGAGCTTTACAACAATGATCGGGCAGGGTATGAGAAAAAATGGGCAGATATCGGCGTGTTCGTAAAATACGGCATGATGAGCGACGATAAGTTTTACGACAAAGCCAAAGACTTTTTATTGCTCACCAATACCAAGAACGAGTATTATACACTGGCTGAATACAAAGATAAAGTTGCGCCACAGCAGACCGATAAAAGTGATACGGTGGTGTATTTATATACCAATGATGCAGCCCGTCAGAATAGTTTTATACAAACTGCCAATGCCAAGGGTTATGATGTGTTGACCATGGATTCTCCGATCGACGTACACTTCATTTCTGCCATTGAGCGTAAGCTGGAAAAAATATCGCTGAAACGCGTTGATGCCGACGTGCCCGATAAGCTGATCAATAAAGATCAGGCTATCAGCAGCATATTGAATGATGAACAAAAAACTACTGTAAAGGGCATATTTGGCACGGCCATCAGCAATCCAAACTATGATGTGGAAATGGAAGACCTGAGCCCGGAAGATTATCCGGTTACCGTAACTACCGATGAGTTTATGCGCCGTATGAAGGAAATGGCACGTACCGGTGGCGGCATGAGCTTTTATGGTTCATTGCCCGATCACTACAAAGTATCGGTGAACAGCAACCACAAGCTGATAGACCGCATACTGAATATCAAGGATGAGGCCGAAAAAGGCAGACTCGCCAAGCAAGCATTTGACCTCGCGCTATTGTCGCAAGGCATGCTTACCGGTGCCGACCTTACAGCATTTGTGAAGCGCAGTATTGAACTGATAGACTAGGTAAACCTAATGACATATTCAAAAGCCCGCAACAGTTGTTGTGGGCTTTTGAATGTTTTACGCTCGTCTTGATCTTCAGATCAAGACACATTGTATCTGCAATCTTCAGATTGCTTCCAGTAGTATGTTTAAAACATATTAATTCGAATCAACGGATTTGGCTGTCGGATAGTTCTTGATCACCCAAAGGTGCAGGCAGGCAATAGCCACTGCCGCGCCGCCCTGACACAATACCATATTTTCTACGCCTATCACCTGCGATACCGAACCAACGAGCAAGCCTCCAAGTGGCTGCATGCCAAAGTATGCCATAGCGTATAAGCTGATGATGCGGCCGCGCATAGAGGGCGAAACGGTTGTTTGTATGATGGTGTTGCTCAGGGTCACCTGCGACATCATGCCGAATGCAGATAACGATGCAAAAAACAATGCCAGCGGATAGATGGTGGTATGGCTGAACAGCATTAGTCCGCAACCAAAAATGAAAGTATTGCGTGCCAGCACTTTTCTGTAGTCGGTACCGGGCTTGAGCGATGCCAGATACATAGCGCCAATGAATGCACCCACACCTATGGCGCTATCTATAATGCCGAATGTGGATGCCGTGCCGTGAAAAATATCCTTGGCATACACCGGTATCAACGTATTGAACGGCAGCACGAACAGACTCATGAATCCCAGCATCAATATCACAAACCCGATGGATGGTGTGCGGCGAATGTATCGCAGCCCGTCTCGCATATCTTGCAAGGCGTTTTTTTGACTGGTCCTGGGTACATACTTTGGCAACCGCATCAATAGCAAAGAGCAGATCACTGCCACAAAACTGAGTGCATTTGAACCGAAACATACCACCTCGCCAAAATGCTCAATTACCAGTCCTGCTATGGCCGGGCCTATAAGGCGCGACAGATTGACCATGGAGGAATTTAAGGCCAGCGCATTGGGCAAAAGGGCCTTGTCATCTACCATTTCATACACCAGCGATTGACGCGCGGGTACATCGAATGCATTGATGATGCCCAGCAAGGCGCTAAGGCCCATGATCTCATAAACATTGAAGTGCTTAAGATACACCAACAGGCACATCAGTATGGCCTGCATCATAGCGGCGCACTGGGTGAACAGTAACAGTTTGTAACGATCTACTCTATCGGCCACCACCCCGCCGGCAAAAGAAAATAAAAAGGACGGGAACATTTGGGTAAACAGCGCCACACCCAGCATCCACTTTGAATGGGTAAGATCGTAGATCACCCAGCTTACCGCTGTTTTTTGCATCCAGGTACCGATAAGTGATACCGACTGCCCCATGAAGAAAAGCCTGTAATTGTAACTCTTAAATGCGCTGAATGTCTTGATCGCCATTACACTATGAACGGACTGAATGGCTCCACCAAACTGTGATCCGGATGCAATATTACAACATTTCCGGCGCGGGTCTGTTTATACGTTTATCATATGAACTGATAGCCGCCGGTGCATAAGCCACGGTAGCACAGCGATCAGCGCAGCAGTGTTACATTGCCTTTCTTGGTAAAGACTGTTCCGGTATTGGTCACAGCCTGAATTTCATAGACATATACATCTTCCGGCTGAGCTACGCCGTGGAACGTGCCATCCCACCCCGCATCGATACTGTTGGTCTCAAATACCAGATTGCCCCAGCGGTTAAAGATCCTGTAATAATTCAAAGAGGCTTCGCCCAACTTCAGTATATACAAAACATTGTTCGGACCGTTGCCCGGCGTGAAGACATTGGGCATGGCGAGTAAAGTCTGCGGATCGATGATGATGGTTGTAGAGTCTACTATACGGCAACCAAATTCGTTGGAGGCTTTGATAACATACTTAGTAGTGGTTTGCGGAGAAGCCAGCGGATTGGAAACAATATTGCTGCTGAGACCTGCGGGCGGAAACCAATAAAAGTTAACACAGTTGGTGGCCGGATTAAATTGATAAGATTGACCGGGATACAACACTACCGAGTCAGGCACATTTAAAATAGCAT
>Ga0164296_1002775_pt1 | contig 17045 bp, 11 predicted proteins | sample GEODES057metaG_FD_113533 | JGI IMG/M metagenome (GOLD analysis project Ga0164296, IMG submission 113533) | Dystrophic lake water microbial communities from Trout Bog Lake, Wisconsin, USA - GEODES057 metaG | ecosystem: Environmental > Aquatic > Freshwater > Lake | place: USA: Trout Bog Lake... | reverse complement strand
CGTGTTGGACATACAGCCCCCCACTTTCACATAAATATCCGTATAAGCACCGGCGCACAGGCCCGTCATTACTATAGAGCTGTCAGCACCGCTGGCTGTGGTTACTATATGAGGCTGTGGTATACCATTGAACACGTAGAATAGTGTATCGATCTGCCCTGTGTTGATACCGTTCAAAGTGATTGTTCCATTACACAGACCGCAGGCGGTAGGGTTGGTCACAGTGCTATTCGTGATGTGCAAATTAGAACTGCCACCACCACCTGAGCCTCCCGGAGGCAGCACGTGGATGTAGGCAAACGTAGAATCGCTGCAACCCGCCGCAGTAGCTACATAAGTAGTAGGAACAGTTGGTGTAACGGTAATAGAAGATCCCGACCCCAGATAAGCACCCGTAGCACTGTCGTACCATGAAATAACAGATGATGCATAAGGTACAGGCGCAAAGGTGATCGATGATACCGCGTAAGATGATACCGTAGCATCAGGTGTGAAGCGCCATGCTTCGTTAGTCGCATCCCATACCGATGGGTAGTCACGGCCAGGGGCTACCGTTGCAGCCGTTCCGGTAGCATTCTGCACACCTACTATCGCATAACCACCATTCCAGTAAGTACACGTCGAACCAGTATGATGGCCAATATGCGTCTCAATAATGTTCGTTGTTTCATAAAGGATGATCTGGGTAGTGAGCCACTGTGCTGTACAGTCAAACATAGCCGTAGCGCACCAGGTAGCCATAAATTTACGATTAGGCGCGGTGCCTATCGTAGAGTAGGTCATTGTTCCGCCTGCCGGTATGTATACATCGCACCACGGACCGCAGATAGAGTTATAAGCACTTGCGTTGCCCAGCAGCGGCGCGTTAATAGGCCATGGGTCATAGGCACCGGCAAGTGTAGGGTCAAAGCAAAGCTCACCATTAGACCCAAACAGGAATGAACTATAAACGGTACCGTAAAAATTGAAGTTGAAACCAATAGGTATCAGACCTGAATAACCATCATCGGCAGTGATACCCGATGCGGTAGGCACGTCGCCCGTAATGGCGCCATGCAGCGTAACGCTCGTACTGCTGCACCCCGTAGAGTCAGCAGAAAGAGCGATCTGTGAGTACCCTTTAAAGCCTGAAAAGCACAAAAGGAAACTGCAAAGAAGTAAACGCGTGTAACGATTGTGTTTCATATGTAAAAAAATTATGGGATTCAAAAATTATACTTTTAACCAGCACCAGCACTTATATAACTACGATGCTGCTATATAAGACAATGGAAAAGTACAAAGGGTTGGCCGCTGAGCGCATTTTTTCCCTTATTTATCCTTATTTACCCCAAAATTTTACCACATAAGCGCACAAGCGCCCAATATATCAACTATAAATTAAAAAATAACCACATAATTAACAAAATCCAACCTACAACCTGAAAGCTGATAACTGACAGCTACTTATTATCCAGCACCACCTTCACCACATTGCTGCGTTTGCCCCCGGCAGTTATGGTTATCGCCTGCAGATACATTTCCTTGCCCTTGGGCACCTCTATGCTCAGCGGACTGGTATACCACAGGTCCGTCTCGCGGGGGGTAAACCCATCTATGGTATAGTATACCCTCGCACCCTCTACCGGCGATCCCAGCTCAAATGTAAAGCTGCCGCCCTTCAGCGTAGTATCGCTTATGCCAAATGGCTCCGGCACGCGAAAGTTATATCCCTTAGCCTCCAGCAGGCCCAGCTGCCTCGCCTCGCGCCCGCGGCAGAAGCTATTGTAATCTTTATTGGCAGGTACCGTCCAGGCCACCTCTGCCAGTGCCAGCAGGCGTGGCAGCACCATAAATTCTGCCTTGTTAGGCGTGGCCACATATTCTGTCCACAAGTTGGCCTGCACACCTATTATATGTTTCCTCTGTTCATTGTTCAGCTGTGCCGGCACAGGGTCGTAGGCATATACCTTACTGGTAGGCGCATTGCCGCCTATGCTCAGCGGCTCATCCGCGCTCTTGCTCTGCCTGTGGTCAAAGTACATACCCCCGCTGCCCGGCGTCATGATCACATCATGGTTCTGCTGTGCCGCAGCTATGCCGCCCGTTTCACCACGCCAGCTCATCACAGTGGCATTCGGCGCCAGGCCTCCCTCCAGTATCTCATCCCAGCCTATTATCGCCCTGCCGCGCGCATTCACATGGCGCTCTATGCGGCGTATAAAGTAGCTCTGTAGTCCGCTCTCATCCTTCAGGTTACTGTCCTTTATCAGCTGCTGACAAAACGCACTCGCCTTCCATTCGTCCTTAGGGCACTCATCACCACCTATGTGTATATAGTGACCCGGGAACATATCCATCACTTCATCCAGTATGCCAAACAACATATGAAAGGTAGTATCCGTCGGGCAATACACATTAGGCCCGCCGCCCCATGTCTCATCTACCTTGTAGGTCTTACTTGGGTCCGCGCTCATTATGGGGTAGGCCGCCAGCGCTGCCATGCTGTGCGCCGGCATCTCTATCTCAGGTACTATGGTTATAAATCGTTCCGCCGCATAGTCCACCACCTCTTTTATCTGCTCCTGCGTATAAAAACCACCATACGGCGTATTGTCAAACAAGCTGCTGTCATTACCGCTAAACCCGCCTATCTTGGTCTGCGCCCGCATGCTGCCCACCGTTGTCAACTTAGGATAGTGCTTTATCTCTACCCTCCAGCCCTGGTCATCCGTCAGGTGCCAGTGGAAGGTGTTCAGCTTATACATCGCCATCAGGTCTATGTACTTCTTCACAAAGTCCACGTCAAAGAAGTGGCGCGACACATCCAGGTGCATACCCCTGTAGGCAAACCGCGGCTCATCGCCTATCATGGCGCACGGTATCGTAGCCACACCCCGCTTCTCTATCTTCATTATCTGTATCAGCGTCTGCACCCCGTAGAACAGGCCTGCATCTTTGCCGCTCAGCACCACCTGCTCACCCGTCACATTCAGATCGTAGCCCTCCCTGCTGCCGTTCTTGTAATTGGTGCGCAGGTATATGGCATTCTTCACCATCGCTGCTTTTTTGTCTATGTCGTTCAGGTTCACTATGCTGTTGGTAAACCCGTTCTTGCGCAGGTACTCCCGCAGAAAGATCACCGCCTTGTGGCTGGGCGCATCCGTCAGTATGCTCGTCTCTGCATTCAGCAAAAAGCTACCCTTCGCCTTCTTCACACTCATTGGCGCCGGCACAATGCCCATATACGCATCATTATCCTGCCCATAACACTGCGCCGCCAGCGCTACCAATACCAGAAGAAGCAACTTTTTCATTCCCGTTGATTTTTTGTGTGCGTAAAATACGGGAAGTATTGGAATAGCAAAAACTTTGTTGTGTGTATAGTTTCGTTGCTTACTTCATCTTTTATTTTTAGTGTGCAAATCGGAAGTGGTAGATTTGCTATGTATTGATTTTCAATTATTTAACTACTTCGACACCTGCAATTTACTTCCGATTACTTCCGGTTTGTGAAGCGGGAGTGAAGTGGGACCATGATTCTCTTGATTTAGATGATTCTCTTGACCCTTTCTTCTCATTGCCCGACGACCAGGACATAAATTGTCTGAATCGCAGATTAAACTTATTAACAGATTTCACTGATCGTTTATCGCATTTCCCCTCTGTTTTTCTTTATTGCCCGATCGGGTAATAACGCTCCAATCGGGCAATGATTTTGAGCAATTATCTCATTATCAACTACTTGCATTTTCCTGATTGCCTGATTATGCCCGACGGGTAAAGCCGATCGGGAAATAAAAAGGAACCTTAAAATAGTACGCCCTATCTATTCAAGTTCACGCAAAGACCGCAAAGATCGACATCGTACTTAGTTGCGCAAAGGCCGCAAAGCTTGGACGCCCGGGAACAGGTTAATCCTGAATCAGGTTGACACTGGTGCAGGTGCCGCGCCAAAGGAAAGACGCCTGCAACACACAAAGGTGAGTAGAGATAATGACTCCCGCAAAAGGAATATGCATGATGGTACAGTTATCTGGCCATGATGACGGCGGTTTTTGAGGGGTTGGTGGTGTGGTGAGTTGGTTGTGTGGGGGTTATGATTGGGGGGATAATTATTTTTTTTGGAAAAATCCTGTGTGCTGTGGGATCACCCCGGCTGTATGAAGCAGTCGCTTCATACAGCGCGCCCCTCCCTGCCTGACGGCAGACAGGTTTGGCAAGAGGTGAGTCCTCGGGCGCTTACTTAATCCATGTTACGTGGTGATCACACATGCTGCTGACGTTCCGCCAGCATCTGTCCCCTTCCCGCAATGCTACGGGGCAAGAGGGGAGTTGACCTTACCGCTTTTTGCAGAGCCAGGCAACTTTCGGGATCAAGTATTAACAGGAGGACTCTCCTATTTTTCAAAGAGGAGTACCCGAGGAACGAGGGGGAGGTGATTATTAAACAGATACGTTTCCTATTCTCTTTCTTTGAAGTGACGTGCTATTTCTGCGAGTACCATATCCATGTGCTTAAACACTAACTTGTTTTCGAAGCGCAAAACTGTGTAGCCTAATTGGTTCAGGTGTTTGGTGCGTTCCTCATCGTGCTGGGCGACAATGGGATCTAAGTGGCCCTGCCCGTCTAATTCTACAATCAGCTTTTCCGCGGGGCAGTAGAAATCGGCGATGTAATTATCAATGCTGTGCTGACGGATAAATTTACGGCCGTTCAGTTTACTGCCCTTGATGGAAAGCCATAATGTGGCCTCTGCAGGTGTCAGATTTTTTCTGAGGAAATCTCGTTTTTCTTTCAGGGCGCCAAGGGTGTGAATCTGATTCTTTTTCATTGTATCCCTATAAGACCATTTCAAAAATGCCTATCACTTTCAAATTACTTGATTCGTCTTCTGTAATTTCTATATTCTCATAACCACCCCTATCAGACAAAGGCTTTAGTGTTATAGATTCGTGGCTCCATTGATCACCACCAATGTTTTTCTTGCTATGATATTCTTTGACGGTGTAACAAGATCCAAAATCAGGGTCTTGCAAATTCGTATGTTCAACTAACACTATTTTACCATTTCGTGAACCTCCAGAATATTTTTGAAAAAGACAAATTGAACCGTTAGGAATTACTTTATTCATCGAATCCCCTATTACTTTACAAGCAAAGAAATCCTTTGGAGATTTTATCCTTTCAGGTATTGCCACCCATTCAAATTCATTAACATTATCATCAACAATTTGTAGTTCACTAAAATAACCAGCCGCTGCCTTCAAATTAAATAGAGGCACAGAATTTTCAAACGCACGAATTGGAGGTTGAGCTAAAATGACAACTTCCTTTTCTTCATTTTCGAAATGGGGGATATGCTGTGAAAGGTACTCCCTCAAATCGCTATCACACGCATATACATAGGTTCCCTTAATACCTCTTAGCATAATTGTTTTATAGATATTCACGATAAAATCCTTTAATTCTGAAGGATCTTTGATTGACCTTTTACCATTTATATCATGATAGTTTTCCTCACGAATTACTATTTCATTAGTTGATTTATTATAAGTAATTTCATTCCCGAAAATAATTCCTGCATAATTCAAGTCATACCCCTGAGTGGTATGTATACAGCCTACTTCATTAACAGCATTGGGTGAGTTTATCCAATCATCACTTGTGTTGTTCCATTTCAACTCGACATCACCAATCTTAATATCAAATTTATCTTTTTTGCCTTTTGAAATCCATTCCCACGAAAAACCAGCTATCAATCTAGCTAAATGGTCCTCCTCTTCTCTTTGTTTGATCTCCCTTACCATTTCAGTCAGTGAATCGAATATTAGAAAATCATAAGCTCTAGTATTAAATGCCTTTGTATTTTTCGGCAAAGTGCAATTTAAAAGTTGATCTATATATTGAACATAGTCATTCCCTCCCTTAACTCTAAATTGGGATTTTAAAACTTCAACAACTGTTGTTTTATGAGATTTTAATCCATCAAAATCCTCCTTCTTTACATCGGACGGTTTTACAGATTGATTTGCGTCATAAAATAAAACTGCTTTTCCACATTGCATTATCACCCAATCCAGCTCACTACAAGTTGTTTTATCTAAATTTAATCTTTGACTCGCGTCGTCAAAGTCACGATAGTTTACGAGATTAGTTCTTCGTCTCAATCGATGAGATTCATCAACAATTATTATGTCAAATTTATCTTTTGTTACCCCAGATGGACCGACAACCATATTTTCGTTTAGGCCCTTTATGTTTTTGAAAACTTTCTTCAAAGTCTTCCTAAATGAGGACATTGGCACAACGAGTGCCATCTTCGGGTTTGGATATTTACTTTTGAGTTCAGCAATTAATTTGACATACTCCGATTCTTCGCTACCAAGTTCCTGCAGGTTAACGTCTTCATTATTGGAATGAATTAGCTTAAACAGGAATATAGCTAATATGGTTTTCCCAGTTCCTGCACCGCCTTCAACAATAGTGGTACTAAAATCATCTCGCAATAAATTTTTGATGATGGTTAAAAGGCCTTGTTTTTGCTCTGTGGTTAAACTCTTATATGGAGAGTATTTAAAGAGATCAGAATTGTCAATGTAGTCAATTGAATTCTTCGCAATTCCTTCCTTTCTCAGTCTATCCCATATTGACTTAAAAATATCCCAGTAGACCTCTTTCTTTTGATAATAATTATGATTTGCAAGCCCATCATTTCTATTCAGCAATTTGAATTGTCCATCGCCAGAAATATATTTGATAAGATTCGCCTCGACGTCTAGAGTTGCTGATTTATTAAACTTTGGACTTGTTATTAAATGAACCGTCGTTAGCTTATTTTTTTCATTGTTTCTGAGGTGATTTTCCAATCGAGCATATGTATCCGTGGTCTCTCCAACATACGCCTCCTTTATTGCTCCATCGCTTAGAACATATACGATTGGCCAAAGGTCCTTAGCATAATGCAGATTCTGAAATTCATTAAATAAGTTTGAGTTAAACTCACTCTTTCTAACGTCAAACGTATCGTGTGCAGTCATAATTCGGTATATTTTTTTGCACTTCCTTTCGACTTATCAACAGGATATTTTTCTCCGTTTTTTTTTATCTTATCGAGAATAATTTCTTTTACATCAAACCCATACTTGTTGGCAAGTAAAAATGCGAATGCAAAAACGTCTGCCAATTCCTCCTTTACCTTGTCCTTGTTAGCATCTTCCGCATTCTTCCAAAGGAATAATTCAAGCAGTTCACCTGCTTCAATATTTATTGCCAACGCAAGATCCTTCGGATTGTGGAATTGTTCCCAATCTCTTTCATTTCTGAAATTAATCAGCGCATCTGTTATTTCATGAATATCCGCCATTCCTAGTCGATTTACCCTACGGCAACTGTTTATTGACAATGTAATATACAAATTTAATTGAGGCGCTTCCCTTGTCAAGTAGAAGCCATTTTGAACAACCTATCTATTAAGTAAGCAAAGCATGCGATTACTTAGCTTATGTGCTGTGTTGATCACCCCTGCTTTTAGCGTTCCGCTAAAATCTGTCCCCTCTTTGGCAAGAGGGGAGTCCTCATGCGGTTGCTTAGTTTGTTTAGTTGTTACAAAAAAATGGCGCTCTTTTGGGAGCGCCATGTATATTTTGTAGAAGGTTTATGCCGCCCTTCGACGAGGCTTCCCGAAATAATCGGGATGACAAAACGGAATGTCATGGTTCGACGAGGCTCACCATGACACGTCTAATTTTATTTCAACCCGCGGTTTATGAGCATAGGCTCAATATGTGGGTCGCTGCCGCGGAAGTTGCGGAACATGGTAGCGAGGTCCTGCGTATTGCCCTGGCTGAGGATCATATCGCGGAAGCGTTGACCATTTTCACGGGTAAGGCCGCCATGCTCCTGGAACCATGCAAAGGCATCGTCATCGAGCATCTCTGTCCACAGGTAAGCATAGTAGCCTGCTGCATAACCATTGCTCCATATGTGCAGGAAGTAGCTGCTGCGGTAGCGGGTAGGCACCTGTGGCAGATCGAGATGGGTGCGTTGCAGTGCTTCGGTCTCAAACTTATCTACATCCTGCAGCGGATCGTTGACTGTGAGTGAGTGCCATTGCATATCGAGGTCGGCAGCGGCAAGTATCTCTGTAAGGCCATAACCCTCGTTGAATGTTGCAGCCTTCTTGATCTTGTCTACCAATGCCTGTGGCATGAGTTCGCCGGTCTTGTAGTGTTTAGCATAGTTCTTGAACACCATAGGGTCGGTAGCCCAATGCTCGTTGAACTGAGAAGGGAACTCTACGAAGTCGCGCGCGGTGGCAGTGCCGGAGAGGCTAGGATATTGCTGGTTGGCAAAGATGCCGTGCAGGCCATGGCCAAACTCGTGGAACATGGTAGTAACATCGCTGAAGCTGATGAGCGCGGGCTGGCCATCGGCAGGCTTGGTGAAGTTTCACACGTTGTAGATAACAGGCTTGGTGCCCAGCAGCTTGCTTTGGCCCACCATGTTGTCCATCCATGCGCCGCCATTCTTGTTGTCGCGCTTGAAGTAGTCGCAATAGAAGAGGGCCATAGAAGTGCCATCTTTATCGAACACCTCGAACACGCGGACATCGGCCTGGTAGGTAGGTATGTCCTTACGCTCTTTGAAGGTGATGCCATATAGCTGGGTAGCTGCGAAGAACACTCCATTCTTCAGCACGCTATCGAGCAGGAAGTAAGGTTTTATCTGGCTCTCGTCTATATCGTACTTGGCCTTGCGCACCTGCTCGCTGTAAAAATTCCAGTCGTATGGTGCCAACTGAAAGCCGCCCTTCTGCTTGTCTATAAGGGCTTGTATGTCGGCAGCTTCGGCCTTAGCCTTAGCAGTGGCAGCAGGTATCAGTTTATCGAGGAAGTCGGTAACGGCTTTAGGTGTCTTAGCCATCTGGTCTTGCAGGGTAAGGGCTGCATAGCTGTCGTAGCCTATAAGCTTGGCCTTCTTAGCGCGTATCTGCGCTATGCGCGATATAGTGGCACGGGTATCGTTGCTGTCTTTTTTCTCGGCACGGTTCCATGAGGCGTCAAACAACTTCTGCCTGGTGGCCCTGTTGCTCAGCGATTGCAGTGCGGGCTGCTGCGTAGTGTTCTGCAGAGAGATCATGAACTTGCCATCCATCTTGGCCTCTTTAGCGGCCTTGGCAGCGGCATCTATCTCGCCATCGGTAAGGCCGGCCAGTTCGGCCTTGTCGGCCACCACTACGGCACCTGCCTTGGCTGCTGCCAGCAGTTGGTTGTTAAACTTAGCTGCCAGTGAGGCTTCCTCGCCATTCAGTTTTTTGAGGGCGTCCTTATCGGCATCGTTCAGCTTGGCACCGGCCAGCTCAAACTTCTGGTAGTAATACTCCACCAGTCGCAGCGACTCAGCATCGAGCTTCAGTGTAGTGCGCTGATTGTAGATGGCCTCTACACGCTTAAAGAGCTTGCTATTGAGGTAGATGGCATCGCTTGTAGCAGCCAGTTTAGGTGCTTCTTCCTCCTGCAGTTTTTGCAGATCGGGGTTGGTGTTGGCACTGGTCAGCAAGCCGAATACACCGCTCACACGGCGCAGCAGCTGGCCACTCTTTTCCATAGCCACTAGTGTATTTTCGAATGTGGGTGCTTCGGTATTATCGGCTATCTTCTGCACTTCATCAAGTTGCTGCTTCATGCCTTCTTCCATAGCCGGCTTAAAGTCGCTGTTCTTTATCTTGCTGAAGTCAGCAGTCTGGAAAGGCAGCTTACTGGCCGCCGCAAACGGATTGTCAGGAGACATAGCAGTAGTAGTGTTAGTGGTTTTACCATTCTGGCATGAAGCCATCATAAAGATAGCAGCAACCACCGGTAATGAAGACAATAATTTCATTGTAGGTCTTTTTGATTTGGGGTGCAAAGTACTAAAAATTAAGGCTTTTGTGCATGTATTAGGGGTGAGGGCGCAGGGGGATTTTCGTAAGGGTTCACCCGTCTGTGCAGCCCGGCAGGCGCAAAGCGTATTTCACGCAACCGCCTTCGCCAAGGCTACGGACGGTCAGGGAGGGCGCAGAGAAAGGTCTGAGCGAGAAACAGAGCGAGAGCGAGGGTAAAAGAAATGGTCCCCAACAAGTTGGGGACCATTTCAAATGTCTTTCGATATTGTTACAGCTTGATGACATCATCTGTCTGGCCATCGTAGAAATGATATTCAGTAAGCGGAGAGTTGTTGTCTGCCACTACTCTGATCTTTGCATTATTGGCTTTTGCCCATTTCTTCGCTATAGATGGCTTGAAGAAGGTCCCCTTGGTAAGGTAACCTTCCAGTATAGGGTGCACGTGCAACGTAAGGTCGCGGTGGCCCTGATTGATGAGGTATTTGTAGTCCTTCTCTATATCATCGGCCAGTAGTATAGACGGGCCTATTTTGCCGGTTCCCTTACAGGTAGGGCAAACTTCTGCAGTAGAGATGTTCAACTCCGGACGCAGGCGCTGGCGCGTGATCTGCATCAACCCGAACTTAGACAATGGCAATACAGTATGGCGGGCGCGGTCATTGACCATAAGTTCCTCCATCGCGTCAAACAATTGCTTCTTGTGCTCAGGCAGCTTCATATCTATGAAGTCGATGATGATGATACCACCCAAGTCGCGCAGGCGCATCTGCCTGACCACTTCGGCCGCAGCCTCGAGGTTGGTGATGAGTGCGTTCTGCTCTTGTCCTGCTTCCGCATGGCGGGTACCGCTGTTCACATCTATTACATGCAGGGCTTCTGTATGCTCTATGATCAGGTAGGCACCGCTAGGCAGATTGACTGTTTTACCAAAGGCTGCCTTTACCTGCTTAGAGATACCATAGGTATCAAAAATAGGCTGGGTAGCGCTGTGGAAGCTAACAATATCGGACTGGCCTGGAGAAATACGCTGAATGTAATCTTTGGTCTCGCCTAGTATCTTCTTGTCGTTGGTCACTACTTTCTGAAAGCTAACGCTCAGCAGGTCGCGGAGGATAGATGTGGTCTTGTCCTGCTCATTCAGTATCATTTGTGGCGCCTTGGCACCTTTCAAATTGCGCTGAATGGACTGCCACATTTTCTCCATCTCCAGTATATCGGCATGCAGCTCGGCAGTGTTCTTGCCTTCGGCAGCTGTGCGCACGATAACACCGAAGTTTTTTGGTTTGATGCTCTCTACAATACGCTGCAAGCGCTTGCGCTCATCGGCAGAGTGTATCTTGCGGGAGATAGCTACTACATCATTAAACGGAGTAACCACTACGAAACGACCAGGAAGTGATATCTCACAACTGAGCCTTGGCCCTTTTGAAGAGATAGGTTCTTTGAGTACCTGTACCAGTATCTCTGGTTTACCGTTGAATACTTCCGTAATTTTTCCGTTCTTCTGTATCTCGGTCTCGTTTTTGAAAGCGCCGAAGTTTTCCCCCCATTGGGTATTACCATCTACCGACTGCTTACTAAACTTGATGAGCGAACGTAAATAAGGGCTAAGATCGGTGTAGTGCAGGAAGGCATCTTTTTCATAGCCTACATCTACAAACACCGCATTGAGGCCAGGCATGAGTTTTTTTACCCTACCTAAGTAGAGGTCACCCACAGCGAACTGGTCCTGACTGCGCTCATAGTGTAGTTCGACCAGCTTCTTATCTTCCAATAAGGCTATTTCGACACCCTCACCAGAGGCGTTGATAATAAGTTCTTTGTTCATTATGCCGTCTTTGTACCCGATCCCATTCCATAATGCCCGATGACAATGCCCGGAGAATGGTGGAAAGCCGAAAACACGCTACAGCAGATAAAGCGCTAAACGTGTATTAAATGCAACCACACACCCAGACAACAACGTTAATGGTTGCAGTGCCGGTGTGTGGTCGCATAGGCTTGTTAGAGGAAATCAGGTTGGTTAAAACCTAATTATTTCTTCTTATGACGGTTCTTTCTGAGGCGTTTTTTACGTTTGTGCGTCGCTATTTTATGTCTTTTTCTTTTCTTACCGCAAGGCATAGTATTGAATTTTATTTAGTTACTTTAATGTATTTATTTTAGCGTCAACATCCTTACTGAACTGCGGGTCATTTACCACGACCTTACATTTTTCCAGCAATTCAATTGCTTTTTTCTTATCTCCGGCCCCTTCGTATGCCTGCGCTGCAAAGTAGAGCGCTTCTTTATTTTCGGGTTCTTTATTTAATACTGTCTCGAACCTTTTGACTGCTTTATCAAACTGTCCTGATTGTATTGACATTCTACCGAGCAACATATTAGCGGGTACGTCGTCGGGTTTTTGTGCGGTGATGTCCCTTAAAATCTGGACGCCACGCATTGGTTCCTTAGTACCTTCTATGTAAGCTGTAGCGAGCGCCAGTTTTGTTTCTTCATTGGTTGGATCTATACTCCCGGACAATTCCAGACAACTCACGGCTTCCTGCGCTTCCCACAACTGAACTGATGCATTCTGCTCGTTCTGCATCAATTCCAAAAATATTTGGCCTGCAAAGGTGAGCTTTTTTCCTGACTTCTCCAACTTTGCCGCTCTTCCGCTGTAAAAATTTGCGATAGCGGGGAATTTGTTACGTCCCCAGACGCCGGATAGTTTATAAAAAACTACAGCCATACGTGACGAATCACGAATGGCTGCAAGTTCATTTTCGATGGTTTTAACCGTATCCGCAGCCGTTTTCGGGAGCCGCGCAATTGATGCGGTATTCAGAGAGTCGAAAGAGGCGGGCTTCATGGTGTTAGGGCCCTGGGCCATTTGGCCTGCATTAGCCTGTTGCTTGTCAGCTCCAGGTTTCTTTGCCGGCGGAATGGTATTGCCTCCCCAGTATAAAAGAGCGATTAGTGTTACTGCTACTGCAATGGTTATATAATGTGCTGCCTTCAATGGAGTTGTATTTTTTCCGCAAAGGTAGCGAAATCATCCCGATAGGTATCGGGTCAAAGCATTGTTCAGTCGTGTCCTACCATATCAGCATCTGCGTGATGCTCATGCAGTTCGTGTTTTGAGTCTTTCACTGCCTGTATAAATTCCTTAGCAGGTTTGAAAGCCGGGATAAAATGCTCGGGTATTTCTACCGCTACATTCTTCTTTATGTTGCGTCCCACCTTAGCTGCGCGTTTTTTCAATATAAAACTGCCGAAGCCACGAACGTAGACCGGTTCACCTTCAACCAGTGATACTTTAACTTCTTTAAAGAAAGTCTCTAGTGCTACCAGGATATCAACCTTTGGTATCCCTGTTTTTTCAGCAATGCTACCTACTACATCTGCTTTTCTCATATTGCAATAAAATTTTACAGTTAAGGACTAACAATTCAAGTGGGTACAAATGAATTGCATACCTATTTCCAATTATCAAGCCATTTTTTTCAGAATGTCAAAGTTAGGCGTATTTTTAAAATTTGAATACACATATTTATTTTAATTACTTTTAATTAACACATTTTTAATTATAAACGATAATTTATAAAAATTAATTTATTTATTTCAAATTTAAACTTTATTTGCACATTAAATTGTGATATGTAATTGACAGTAAATGTGGGGAATATATTGGGGAAAAATTTCCACACATTCCCCATTTACAGGCGTTGTGATACAGCGCTTTACACAGTAAATAAATTAAATACAAAGCAATAGAATGGGCTGGTCTGCTTAAAAGGCACTTAAAATCAAATTGTTCTGCTGAACTAACTCGTCTTGATTTAGCAGTAACTTTGCGCCGAAATCTGATAATCAATGGAACAGAGAAAGAAAAATGCCGTTGCGTGGTGGTTGGTGACAGGTGTAGTGATGATCATCATTCAAACTTTGCTTGGAGGTGTTACCCGGCTTACGGGTTCGGGACTTTCGATCACTAAATGGAACCCCATCTTTGGCATTTTACCTCCACTAAACCAAAAACAGTGGGAAGATGCCTTTAACAGCTATAAACAAATAGGCCAGTTCAAATACGTGAACAGCTATTACACCCTTGCTGATTTCAAATCTATTTTTTTCTGGGAATGGCTGCACAGGGTATGGGCCCGCATGCTGGGTATCGTCTTCGCTATCGGCTTTGTGTATTTCCTGGTAAAAAAATACTTTGACCGGCAGATGATCCGCCCGTTCATCATCCTGTTCCTGCTAGGCGGGCTGCAAGGCGTGGTAGGTATATTAATGGTATGGTCGGGAGTGAACCCTGAGGACATACACGTGAACTACACATGGCTGGCAGCTCATTTTATATCGGCAATGATACTGGCCTGCTACACCCTGTGGTTTGCACTGAAGCTGCTGGTACCTGATGAAAAAAGAGTAACGCACAAGGGTGCGCACAACTTCACCTTGCTACTCACAGGAGTACTGTTCCTGCAATTAATATATGGTGCCTTTATGGCGGGGCTCAAGGCTGCTACCGCGGCACCTACCTGGCCCGATATCAGCGGCAGTTACTTCCCCGACACCTTGACCGGGCATGGGCTGGTAAGAGATGCAGACCTCAACGCGCTTATGATCAATGTGCACTTTATGCACCGCACCATTGCCTATATTCTATTTGTACTGTTATTCATCTGGTTCAGATACTGCAAGCGGAATGTCAATATGGGTTCACTGAAAAAAGTGCTCCACTGGCCTATATCACTGGTGTCGCTGCAGGTATTGCTGGGGATATTTACGGTACTTAATGCCACTAAGATCGTACCTGGTAAGTTCGGCATCTTTGAGTTGCTGGCAGAGACCCACCAGCTAGTAGCCATGTTCCTATTGATGGCACTGGTAGTGAACCTATACGTGATAAAAAAAGCAAAATCCGCATAAGCAGGGTAGCCTTTAGTCAGGGGGTAGTAAACCAGAGACGATAAAGAAAAGCGGAGTACCATTATCTGATATTAAAGCGCATTGAGTACTTTCAATGTCTAAACCTGATTATCTGCACTTGCGCCACATCAATAAATATATACAGGGCATAGCTGCTTTTATACTGGCGCTCTATTCTTTCCCTACCTGTTTGCGGCTAGAACCTGGTTACTATCTGGAGGGGTCGTGGATGAGAGCCATTAATATGGCGATTAAAAACAAACTCACCTTTGGCCACGACTTTATCTTCACTTACGGACCTCTGGGTTTTCTGAGTACCCGGTATGATGGTTATGTAACGGGTTATTCTCTTTTTGCTGGCGATCTTGTCCTCTTTGCCTGTTATTTCTATTTCTATAAAAAGTACTTGCCCAAAAGTATATACTGGTTCATTATAGCACTGATGGCTATGATGCTGATGAGGCATACCAATTATTCGCAGCACCTGTTTCTGGTATTCATGATCTATGCTGTTGGTAACATCAGGAATAAGGGCAATGATGCAATAGAGCTATCACTATGCGGGCTGACGGGATTACTGCTTTTCTTTATTAAGATCAATTACGGCATTATATCGTTGCCTGTTCTGACAGGCGTAGCTATAGTAACATCATTGCAGAATGTGAAAAAAGGTCTGGTATTTACCAGCGTCTCTATGCTAGTATTGATGATATCGTGCGTTCTGTTGCATGTACACGCCATTGACTACATTAGATTCAGCATGCCTATCATCAGCCATTATGACGAGGCTATGCAACATACGCAGGAACTGATATTGACCGTGCGCACATTGGGTATTGCCGCCATGTGCTTATCGGCAGTAGCTATACTAATTTACTATGTGAACCAGAATGGCCAACCTTACAAAAACAAAATACTACCCGCTGCCCTGCTGGCGCTAACGATCTACTTGCTGTATAAGAACGCCTACACCCGCGAAGACTCAGTGCATTATGACCACTACTTTACTACTATTCCACTCTTCCTGGTACTCACCGTGCTGGTAACAGATACAAAAAAAAAGATCGTCACGAAGTTGTTATGTATAACCGGACTGGCTGTTTCGATATACACCTTCGAACAGCCAAAATCGGATCTGGACCTCATACATGACACCACTTACCTTGATGCCCGGTCGTATTTTTTCAGTTTTACCAAAAATGCTTCAGAAAATACGGACTGGGCACCGCTGCCGGCAGCAACAAAACAAATGATCGGCAGGCAGACCATTGACATCATCCCCGACCAGGTATTCGTGCTGCAGTATAATGATCTTAATTATTATGCAAGGCCAATACCCCAATCATACTCCACCTACTCAACTGAACTGGATAGTGTCAATGCGCACCATTTTACGCAACTCAAACGGCCGCAATACCTGATGATGAAAAACGGCACAACGGATAATCGCTATTTCTTTTGGGATGAATCACTAACGAAAGCAAGCATACGCCTGCACTATAACTATAAAGATACCAGCATACTGGAATATTATCTCCTGCAGTCGAAAAATGACGATGAAAGCCAACCTTTATTTGTTCCGTTATATTCTCGAAAGTACAGATTAGGCGATACCGTAAAAATAAATTTTAACGGAGATCAGGCTATCTATATGAATACCAGCATTAGCTACACTACCTATGGTAAGCTGTATCGATTATTCTCACAACTACCCGAACTATCGGTGACTTTGCTGATGAGCGATGGTACGACAAAGACCTATAAAGCAGTACCTCCTCAACTGCAAAATCCGGTGCTGATCAACAAGCATATAGGCAGTAACGAAGATCTGAAATACTTTCTGAAAGGTGAGCTTAACCAAACGCAAAGTATCACGGCCTTTGTGCTGCACTCAGCCAGCAGCAATATCTATCTACCTGAATGTGCAATGTCCTTTAGTCGATTTGCTAACTATTGATATTATTGCAGGACAATTAATTTGCCGGTAAGTACCTGATCTTTAAAAATGACCTTATAGAAATACACGCCACCAGTGAGCCTGGAAACATTGATAACTGAACGTTGTTGAGCAACATCCTGCCGGTAAAGAAGGCTACCGGTTTCATCGTATACCTCGCACAATGCTTTTGTGTCTTCTGTATGTAGTCAAACTAAAGTGGACTTATTGTTAGATAGTGTTTCTTGATTTTTTAAAGTTAAAAAAGTTTCTTTTGTTTTCAGGTGATAGGGGTAAATTTCTGTAAAAGATATCTGCTTTTT
>Ga0164296_1002771_pt1 | contig 17056 bp, 4 predicted proteins | sample GEODES057metaG_FD_113533 | JGI IMG/M metagenome (GOLD analysis project Ga0164296, IMG submission 113533) | Dystrophic lake water microbial communities from Trout Bog Lake, Wisconsin, USA - GEODES057 metaG | ecosystem: Environmental > Aquatic > Freshwater > Lake | place: USA: Trout Bog Lake... | reverse complement strand
TGTGCTACCGATTTGTACCGGACTTGATTTACTAGTAATTGTATTATCACCTAATTGACCTGAAGCATTTAATCCCCAACCCCATAATGTTTGATCACTACGAACTGCAATTGTATGAAAGCCGCTAGAACTAATTTGTGTCCAGCTATAGGGCAGTGTTAATGCAAATGTACTATTAAGATTACCCCATGTCCATACGTTATAATTATTATTATCAATCGCTAATGCATGATCATGTCCAGCACTAACATATGCCCAGTTAATACCATATACATTTGATAATCCAACACCGATCTGTACAGGACTATTAGAATTGGTTGTACTTCCTACCCCCATTTGATAACTATTGTTGTATCCCCAACCCCACATTCTATTGTTACTGTCAATACCTAATGTGTAGCTGGTACCCGCACTAACCATTTTCCAACTATTTGCGCCTATTTGTATAGGACTACTTTGATTTACACTAGTTCCTGAGCTACTATTACCAACTTGTCCAAATGAATTATTACCCCAAACAAACAAGCTATTACCATTCCATGTACCAATTGCAGCACTATGGTAATCGCCTGCGGTTACACTTGTCCATCCTGAACGTGTACCAATTTGCACAGGACTACTACGACTAGTCGTATCGTTAGTACCTAATTGTCCAGTAAGATTGTATCCCCAAGACCATAATGTACCATCACTTCTTACAGCTAATGTGTGACTAAAACCTGTACTAATTTGACTCCATGAATAGTTAGGTGTAACAAGCAATAATGTTAATTGATATCCCCACGTCCATAAATTTTTATTACTATCAATAGCTACTGTATAATCTTGACCTGCACTTACCATAGTCCAGCTACTAGTATTAGTATTTGAAACGTTAACAGGGCTACTTTGTGCAGTAGTATTACCATTACCTAATTGATGATAACTGTTATATCCCCATGTCCATAATTTGCCGGTAACATCAATACCAGCCGCATGACTTGCTCCTGCACTTACCATAGTCCAGCTTAATGCGGTTGATCCATAAGTACCAACTAAAAGAGGGCTACTAGAATTACTATTACTACTTGTACCTAAACCTCCCTGTGAACCGCTACCCCAAGCATATAATAATCCATCACTACGAATAGCAAATGCATTTGAAGCTCCTGCACTTACTTGCGTCCAACTACTATACCCGCCCCATGTAATTAATGTAGGACTTGATAAATTAATAGTAGATGCATATGATGCACCTAATTGTCCGAAACCATTATATCCCCAGGCCCATATTGAGTTGTCACTACGAATAGCTACTGTAAATGAATTTAAATTACTAGTAACTAATGATTTCCAATTGTATGAATTATAGATAAGGTTTACAGATGCATAATTACCCCAAGTCCATACTGTATTATCATTTCTTAATGCTACTACGTGATCATATCCTGCTGCAACTTGTACCCAACTATTAGGAGTTAATGATGTTTGACTATCAGTATACATACTAATAGGTGGAGTTTGATAAGTATTTGCACCAAAACCAATTTGAGCAGGTAAACTTATAGCGGATGGACCTTGATCGTTCCAACCTGAACTACCAAGACCAGGTAATAATTGTTGTAAACTATTTAAAAATACTGTTCCGGTTAGTGCTTGTACTCCTGGACCTGCATACCATGGTGTTAATACGAACGTTGCTACTGTATTTGCAAAGTTAACACCAGTTGTGTTTATGTAAGGAGTAAAATATTGAGTACCAATTACGTTGGTTGGTAATTGATATAGTGCTTGGTTAGATATAACTCTGACCCTAGAAATAAATCCAGTAAATGCTCCTGCCATGCCGTTTGCAGTAAATGCTGCGTTGCCATTACAACCAATATAAAACTGACTTGATATAGACATTGCAGTTGATGATGCTAAATTTTGTGTACGTAACACACCATTAACAAATAAATTATAGTTATACCCACTAGTCCAACCTAATCCACTACTTTGTCTTGTGACTGCAATATGACTCCAAACATCAGTAGGGATATAAACGTTTGATGTTATAAAATTAGTACCACTATTACCATCTAGTCTTATACCTGTTTTAGTACCACTAGAGTTTATTGAACTTAAACTTAATGCCCAAGTAGTACCACCAAGAATCATTTGAGTATAACCATTTGTCAACGCAGGTTGACTTGAACTTGGTTTTACCCAACATTCAACTGTAAAATCTGCCGGGGACCATGTTGGAAAAGTATAAAGATAAGAACTTGTACCATATGGTAAAGTGCTATATATGTTAGTAGAATAATTGCCTGTATTAAAGAAAGGTGCAAACATTACTGCACCAACTTGCACAGGACTTGATGTAGCGGCTGTGATTCCTGTACCTACACCTGTACCCCATGTCCATAATGTGTTATCAGTTTTTAATGCCACTGCATAACTATTATTAGAATATACATTACTCCATGTTTGTGAAGAACCCAATAATGACATTGAATTACCAACTTGTACAGGGCTTGATGTATAATAATTTAAACTACTAATTTGAATTGGGCGTGATATGTTTACCTGACCACCAGCGTTTTGATATAGATTACCAAATATTCCGTTACCTAGTCCACCGGAACCCCAAGCATATAGTATTCCACTATTAGATCCTACAATTGTTGCAGAACCACCCACCGCAACTAAATTAGGATTCCATGTGTTAGGATTTACATATCCCATATCAAATGCAGCAGCTACTTGTACAGGGCTAGATAAACGTGTTGTAATTCCGTGACCTAATTGTCCGTATGTGTTATCACCCCATGTCCATAAAGTATTATTAGTAGCCACTGTTATAGTATGATTAGGGCCTAATGCAACGCCTGAAACAGTAAGGTTACTACCATTTACTGTAACTAAAGAAGGGCTGCTTGTAGAAGTAGTAGAATTTTGACCTAATTGACCATACCCATTATATCCCCATGTCCATAAATTATTACTAGTATCTATTGCTGCTGTATGTGTTAATCCTGCAAAAACTTTAGCCCAGCTAGTTGATGCACCTATTTGTACAGGACTACTATAATAAACTGTAGTATTACCAAAACCCAATTGACCATATTGGTTCAATCCATTAGCAAATAATTTACCTGCACCGTTAACATACATACTATAACTTTGGCCTGCACTAATAGATAACATTGTACTAGTGAAGATACCACTAGCAGCTAAATATACTGGACTACTTTTAGCAACTGAAGTACCATCTCCTAGTTGTCTACCTGTATTTCCTCCCCATGCATACACGCTAGGTAATGCAACTATTGCACTGGTTGCATAACCAATACTATGATCATATCCTGCACTTATCAATTTCCAAGATGCATATGTAGTAATTTGTACTGGGCTATTATATTGTGTTTGATTGTTTGTTCCTAATTGTCCAGTACCATTGTATCCCCAGGACCATAATGTATTATCTTTACGTATTGCTAAACTATGAGCATAACCTGCTGCAACTGCTATCCAACTACTTGTTCCGATCTGCACAGGACTACTACGGTTAGCAGTATCACCTGTACCTAATTGTCCATTACCATTAAAGCCCCATGTCCACAGTGTACCATCTGCACGAACAGCTAGTACATGGCTTCCTGTAACGAAAGCACTAATAGCAGTCCATGAAGTGGTATGAGTATATATTGGTACGCTTGCTTGATTACCCCAGTACCATAATTGTTGTGTTGCATTATCAACACCTAATGTATTATCATATCCTGCACCTACTGAATTCCAACTACTTGTGCCGATCTGTACAGGACTACTATAATAAGTTGTAGTAGCAGTTCCCATTTGACCATAGTTGTTTAGTCCCCAGGCCCATAACGTACTATCATTACGTATTGCTAATGCATGACTACTACCAGTCGTTACTTGGTTCCATGAGAACACACTAATTTGTACAGGACTACTACGTGCTATTGTATTTTGATTACCTAAGTTTCCATAGCCATTATCACCCCAAGCCCATAGTGAACCGTCACTACGAATTGCTGCAGAATATATATTACCACCACTAACTTGTTTCCAACTAAATTGTGTAGGTGCAACAAATGCACTATTAGGATTTCCCCATGACCATAGTTTACCAGTGTTATCTATTGCTGCTCCATGATCGTACCCTGCGCTTAAACTAGTCCAACTTGTTCCTGGCCCTATTTGTACAGGCACACTATAGTTAACTGCTGATGCTTGTGCAACTTGCCAAGAAGTATTAAGTCCCCAACCCCATAATGTATTATCACTACGTAATGCTAAACTATAACCTGCACCTGCAGAGATTTGTACTGGACTAGAACTTGATGTAAATACTGCACCAAATGGTATGCTTGATGATACTGTAGGAGTGCCAGTAGTAGCAACAACGTTATTCCATAAACTGTTATCGTATATGCCGTTATTAAATAATAATCTTACATTGTATGTTAACGCATATAAAGGCATTGTAGGAACGGTTGAAATATTACTTGGTGCAGTTCCTTGACCTATTAATAAATTTGATAAATTACCTGTAAAATAAGCTGCATATGTTGATACGTTATATCCAGCACCTATTGCTAGATTACTATAAGGCAATGCAGTAGAATATGTGTTACTTGTAGTGCTTGATCCTGTGCTCGTTGAACCATTAATATAGAACGTACCAGTCGTACCAGTGAACACAAATGCAACGTAATTCCATGCATTCACGTTTAAGTTAGCACCTGATGTAAATGAATTATATGTACCTGTACCGTTAGTAAAGTTTGCTTGTACTGTATTAGCAGTAGAGTTTAATAAGAATCCTTGTCCAACATAAGCAACTGATACGTTGGTTGCAAATATAGTTTGTGGACCTGATGTGCTTGTATAGTAAACCCAGAACTGAGTATACCATGCAGTACCATTATGTAAGAAATCCCAGTTACCGGTAGAAGCAACGTTAATATATTGTGATCCAGTAAATGCAATACTTGATGAAGGTGAACTAGTAACTTGTACTGGGCTTGATCTATTTACAGTATCATTTGTTGATAATTGACCAGTAGCATTATTACCCCATGTCCACAATGTATTATCACTACGTATAGCAATGGTATGACTGTCACCTGCTCTTACTTGACTCCAGCTACTTGTACCTACTTGCAATGGACTACTATAACTGGTAGAATTATTTTGACCTAATTGACCTGCGTTATTTAATCCCCATGCAAATAATCTACCAACTGTATCAATAGCAACCATATGGCTACCACCTGCATACACTTGACTCCAACTGCTTGTACCAATTTGTACAGGACTACTGCGAGTAACAGTATCACCTGTGCCTAATTGTCCGTATGTGTTAAGTCCCCATGTCCATAATGTTCTATCGCTACGAATTGCTGCAGTAAAACTATATCCTTCTGTAGTTTGTAACCAATTATATGCTTGTGAGTATAAACCTAATTGTCCATATGCATTGTTACCCCATGTCCATAATGTACCATCATTACGAACTGCTACTGAATGGTCTGTACCTGCACTAATTGCAGTCCAACTACTTGTTGAAATTTGTACAGGGCTACTCTTACTAACTATAGTACCATCACCTAATTGCCATATTGTGTTTATACCCCAGGCCCATATAGTATTATTTTTATCTAGTGCTAATACATGATTTTGTCCTGCACTTACTGCATTCCAACTACTTGTACCTACTTGTACTGGACTACTATAGTTTGTTGTTGTACCATTGCCTATTTGACCATAACCATTATATCCCCATACAAACAATGTACCTGTACTTGTTCTACCTGCAGTAAATCCTGTACCAGCAGTTACTTGACTCCAACTACCTGAACCAATTTGTTGTGGACTACTAGTTGTGCCAGCAGTACTATATCCTAATTGACCTGTTGCATTATTACCCCATGACCATAATTTCCCAATATTATCAATAGCAACACTATGACTATCACCTGCTGCTACTGATGTCCAACTACCTGCACCAATTTGTACTGGGCTACTATAATATGCAGTATTGTTTGTTCCTAATTGACCTACGTTGTTAACACCCCAACCCCATAATGTACCATCACTACGAACTGCGATTGTATGACTTAAACCTGAAGATATTGATTTCCAACTATTTGAACCAATTGATACAGGGCTACTATAATATGTTAATGCGCTACTTTCAATTAATACAGGGCTACCATAAGTTGTACCATTGTTTGTACCTAATTGTCCACTACCGTTAGCACCCCAAGCATACAATGTTCTGTTTAATTGCATTGCAAGTACACCACTTGCACCCACTGATACTTGCGTCCAGCTGCTTGCACCTATTTGTGTAGGACTACTACGATATACAGTATCGTTAGTTCCTAACATATAGTTATTGTTAAGTCCCCAAGTAAACAAAAAGTTATGTGAGTTTATACCTGCACTTACGTTGTTACCTGCAAATACTTTTAAGAAAGCACCATTGGCAGTAACTTGTACAGGACTTGATTTACTTATAGTTGTACTATCGCCTAATTCTCCGTATGTGTTATCTCCCCACGCCCACATACTATTTTCAAAATCAAGTGCTAACGCATGACTAGCACCTGCACTAACTGATACCCAACTCTTAGAACTTACTAATGTTACATTGTTGTATAAATTCATTGAAGAATATATACCCATTTGTCCATTGATGTTAGTGCCCCAACCGTATAATGCTCTAGTGCCTGCAAGTAATCCAAATGCAGTACTTGAGCCTGCTGATATTTGTGCCCAACTACTTGATCCTATTTGTACTGGTAAACTAGCACTATATGAACCTACTTGTCCATATGTATTATCGCCCCAGCCCCATAATGTATTAGTTGTAGTCAATGCTACTGCATAACTGCCACCTGCACTTACTTGACTCCAACTATTAGATGAACTAATTTGTACTGGATTTGATTTATTAATTGTACTACCATCACCTAATTGACTATATGTGTTAAGTCCCCATGTGAACATTGCACCCACAGAATTAATTGCAACAGAGAAATCAGTACCAGCAGATACATATCTCCAGTTATTGTTAAATCCTATTTGTACAGGGCTATTATAATTGTTGGTAGTTCCGTTTCCAACTTGACCGTAATTGTTAACACCCCAAGCCCATAATTTACCTGTAGTATCAATAGCAACTGTGTGACTAACACCAGTACTAACCATAGCAAAACTATTAGATGCAGAGTTTAATGCTAACTCTCCCTGGTCGTTTCTACCCCAGGCAAATAGTTGATTGTGTGCTAGATTTTCGTTGGTTAGAGAAAGTGATTTTGTATACATAGTTGGTTATAGTCTGAAACGCTTATTATATATTTATGATTTTTAGTTATCATAGTATAGGATTGTATTTTATCTACTATCCAGCATCAAAGCTACACCTCTCCATGTGGTTCCACCGTCATCAGTAATAAATGATAAGGTGTCAACTCCGGTTGCAGTTAACGTTGGTGGGATTCCACCGGGCCATTTAGCTGAAGCTGGCCATATTTGAGTATAACTACCACCATTAATTAGTTTTAATATAAAGTTAGTTGCATTTGGGCTAGCTATTGCATTACTAAAAGTCCAAGTAATTGCCCCTGTGCTAGTCGCAGTATAATATGCTGATAATCCAGTATCAATTGTTACTGCACCTGTAATACTACCCAAATTATTAGATGTAATTGTTGATGGTCCTGCAGAGGCGCCACCCGGTTGAGGCGACCAACTTAAGTTACCTGTACCATCAGTGGTAAGCATATATGAATTAGAGCCACCTGTAATTTTAATATTTGCAACTGGTCCTATATTAGAAACACCATTAAAAATTACATTACTGTTAATATAAGATCCGCTATTTGAAATAGTTACTACGCCAGAAACACCCGTAGTAGATATAGTTACTACTGAATTTGCTGACACTACAATGTTACTATTACCATTAGTTATAGTAATACCAGTTAATAAACTACCATTTCCAGTGAAATAATTAGCAGTTACTAGGTTACCCAAATTAGCATTTCCACCCGTAACTAGTGTGATATTTCCAGCGGTGACATTACTAGATACATTCACGTTTGCAAATGTATATGTACCGCTAGTGTTTACATCAAAATTTTGTATTGTTGTTAATGCCATATTGTATTTATCTTAAATTTAAGCTACTGTCATGTAAAATACACCAGTAGAAGTTACGTTTATTGATGATGCTACGATATTTATAGTCTTATTTGAGTACGCAGAAGTTGGTGTTCCTGATATGTAGCATGAAAAATTGTTTACTTTTGTTAATGTTAATCCTGCAGGTAATTGAACCGCAGTATATGTTATTGTTTCATTAAAATTGCTTGCAGAACTATTAGTAAAAGAGAACGTAAATGTAAGTGCTGACATTGCGGTTCCGTGCGTTATTGGATTTCCAGAACCGTCTAAAGTAATTGTTGATCCGTATGAGGGGCTCCAAGTGGGACTAGCAAACATTGGGGTAATTACCATACTTAGTGTTTGTTTAAATGACATTGTACCATAATTTGCTGCAAAAATAACACTGGTTCCAGCTGTTGTTACAGTAGGAGTTCCTGATATATTTGTTCCATCAAATGTAAGTCCTGCAGGTAAATTAGTTACTGTGTATGTAAACGGATAATTAGAATTGTATGTATTAGCATGTACAACTATATTATTTTGTACGCTAAATCCTTGTTGTAACGTGTTGCCTGAATTATTAGTTCCATCTTTTGTTATTGTGCCTGTTGGGCTTGTCCAACCATTAAATAATGTTTGAGTAGTAATATAAAATTGATGAGGATATGATACTTGATTTGTTGTACTGTCTGTTACTTTAATGCTTACTGATTGATTAGTTACGATAGTGCTTGGTGTTCCTACAATTGTATTGCCTGATATACTTAATCCAGTTGGTAGACTTCCTCCTGCAATTGAGAATGTTTGTGTACCAACAGGTCCATAATTATATGTTGGCGTTAATGGTATAGCAGTTATTGCACCACCTTGACATATTAACGCCCCTGCACCATCTGTAGTTAGTGTTGATCCTGTTGTAGGGGTAGTCCATGTCAATGGATATTCTTGTTGTACTGTCATACTAAACGTAACTGTACTTGTTGCTTTAGTTTGTGTATTTGTTACTAATATTTTTCCGCTACCATATGTACCAGGAGTAGTTGGAGTACCGGTTATTGAGAAGTAAGGAACTGTGTTTGTATATGTATGCGAACCTAATACTAAGCCAGGTGGTAGACCACTAGCTGTATATGTTTCATATGTTGCCATTGTACCTGTAGTTCCAGTATCAAATCCAGGATTAACAATAATCTGATTGATTGCAACACCTGCAGATATTGTGTTTCCTATACCATCAGTAGTGATTGATTGTCCTTGTGTAGGATTAACCCATGATTTTAAATAATATGTAGGATTTACTGTTATATTAAATGTTATGTATGATGGTGATGCGATACTACTATAGGCAACTAAAATTATATTTTTAAACGTTCCTGCAACAGTTGGTGTTCCTGTAATTTGTCCATTTACTAAACTTAAACCAGTTGGTAATTGATTTCCATATAGTAAAAATGTAATTGTGTCAGCAGTTGTTGCTAATCCAGGTACTAATGTTATTGCAGTAATAGGTATGTTTTGTCTAATGTATGCACCTGCACCATCAGTAGTAACAGTTGATCCATTCGTTGGAGTTGTCCAACCATTAATGAATTCCCAATATACTTGTAGATTAAAATTTATACTAGAGTTTGCACCAGTTACACTTCCAGTAGCTTTTATATTAACAGGTATGATTGCATAACTTTGTCCGGAAGTTAGAGTAACTCCTGTCAATGCCCCGGTGATATATGATACACCACCCACTGGGCTACTAATAGACAAGCCACTTGGTAATGAGTTTGTAGGATCAGTATATATAGGCACATCTGATCCGTTACTAAATGTTGCATGTAGTGCTGGACCAGCATTACCATCAGTAGTTGTTAATGTTAAACCTTGAATTAATTGTGCACCACCTGCTCCAGTAGTAATTGTACTACCGCTCAATGGTGTTACCCAACCAGTCACTGCAGGTACTACTGAAATATTAAAACTGATAGTTGAAGTAGCAGAACTTAGTGCTGATGTTGCAACTAATGTTACACTTGTAATACCTGTATTTGTAGCAGATCCTGAAATAGTATTAGTAGTTGAATTAAATGTTAATCCAGTTGGCAGTGTAGTTGATACACTCATTACATAAGTATCACCTGGTCTTGTAGTTGTTATACTAAAAGGCCCAATTTGACCAGAAGTACTTTGATACATAGTTATTGTTTGACCACTAATAGGATATGTCCATGAACCAAATTCAGCTGCTACGTTAAAATATACAGTATTTGTAACTGTATTAGAAGTACTTGATGTTGCAGTTAGTAGTGTTGTTACATTTCCTATTCCAGTAGGTGTTCCTGATATTACACCACTACTTAATGTTAATCCAGTAGGTAATGCATTACTTGTATAAGTTATAGTATCACCTTTATATGATAATGCATTTAATGTGATGGACGTAGCAAAATTTTGATATAACTGAATATTTGCACCTAGTGTTGGATTAGCCCAATAATAAACTTGAGGTGATTGCACAGTGCCTGCAATTGTCATGGACAATGCTAATGAAGTTGCTTGATTATTACTGTTTGTAGCAGTTATTGTAAAATTACTAGTAGTAGTGGTTGATGTACTTGATGGTATAGTGCCTACAAGTATTCCCTGATTTATATCTAAATTAATACCAGTTGGTAATGAACCTGATGTAATAGAAAAAATCATTGAAGTTACAGGTGGTTCATATAAACTAAGTGCATATGATACAACTTGTCCTGGTAAGAATGTTCCAATTGATCCTGTACTAGTTATCCATACAGGAGGAGTACTGTATATTATATTAAAGTTACTTGAATATCCACCTGGATATGTCACAATCACTGGCCAACTTCCGGGTGGCATTGCAGGACTAGTAAATGTAAATTGTGTTGTACTTACATAAGTTGTAGGATTAATTAGTGTGCCATTAACTGTAATTGTCATCCCAGTTACAAAATTTCTGCCGTTAACTGTTAATGTTTCTCCACCAACTGTGCTTGCTGCTTTGGTAGTTCCTGAATATACTATTTGAATCGGATTAGGTGTATTTGCTAAGAAGTAAGAAAATGAATTTGTATATAATGTTTGAACTGATGTTGCAATAGGTGATCCTAATCCAGTTACTGGATTCCAAGATCCTGCAGAAGAAAGATATCCGCCCACTGCAGTATCAAATTGATCATTAGTAGTTAATCCAGTTACTCCATCATAAACATAATTATAACCACTGTTATAGAACGCACTTATATTTGCATATGCTCTTGCATTGATTGTCATTGCACCTTGAATAGGACGTTTGCCACTATTAATTGCTATATATCTTGCTATCATAGCTGCAATTACCGGACATGCAGCACTAGTACCACCTATTCCAGCCAATCCACCATTAAAATACATAGCATAGTTATGAAATGGTGCAGACATATCAGGTACGCCACGCCCAGTTAATGCTGATGTTGTATTACCGGGGTAAGATGTAGTTGTTAAGCCTGACTGCCATCCCGGAACAGGAATCATTGCACTTACACCGCCACCTGAATATATTGTTGGATATTCATAATTTCTTGCACCACTTACTATTGATAATAACGTTCCACCTACTGCAATTACATATTGACTTGATGCTGGATATTGGGGACCTTCAAATGGATTACTTCCTGATTCATTTCCAGTATCACCTGATGAACAACATATAGTAATACCTTTTGCTACTGCACTTGCAAAGACTGAATCTAAAAACGGACCAAACGCATAAATTGAAGAATAGGGGCCTGTGAATGGGAATTCACTTGACCCCCATGAAATTGAAATTACATCAACATTATCACTTACTGCTTTTGCAACTGCATCTATAAAGCCTTGATTACTATTTGGTGCAACATAAAGAGTAATAGTTGCATTTGGTACTAATGTTGCAATACAATATATATCTAATGTATTTTCTTGATCTGACCCACTACCGGTAAAGGTGGTATTTGCTCCGTCTATTGAAACTAAATTGATTGTTGGTGCAGTAGCACTTGGAACTTCTGGACTAGAACCACCGTTATATAAATCAGTAAATACTGAGTTTAAATCACTTTGTAAAAATCCGCCACCTAAACTTATAATGCCTACTTTGACACCACTACCAGTACTTGATGGGAAACCATACACACCGGCAATTAACGGAGGAGTAATATAACCACTTGCAATAGATGAGGTTATACTATCTTCTGTAATTGTTTCAGAGAAAGTGATGTAGTTGCGGAATATATCCATGTGAGACACTTAGTTAAAATATTAACTCAATGTTTCATATGATGCTACCATAGAACACGCAGTACCTGCTGATGAGTTTGCTTGAATTACGTCACCCTCTATCAAATAGATTGGGGCATTTCTATTTACAATCGTTACTTGACTGTTAGCAGATATTGATAAATTACCTGCCAAATAGTATGATGTACTACTACGATTTAATATTACATTTGCAGTTATTGAACTACCCGAATAGTTAGTTAATATAATTGCATCAAGTTTTATAACTGAGTTACTACCACTAGCATTAGTGATTACGTTCGCTACTGTACCCGTTGCTAATGTTGCTACTGATGTGTTACCATAGCAATTGGATACGTTTAACATGTTTGGTGCTGACATTTTATGCTCCGAAAATTATACTCATTACCATTGCTCTTGCAGTTGGTAATGTTGTTACGTTTAGTGCAGGCGCTGCGCCTGTAATAGTAGTTACTTCAATACTTGCACCATATGCAGGGGCAGCACTAAACACAATGTTAGCTCCACTTAATGTATATGAACTACGCAATTGAATAACACCATTATAGTTAATTGTTGTTTGATTTACGCTTGTTGGCGTTGTACTTAATGGTCCAAATGTTGTTTGTATTCCTGTACCAGTAAACGCATCAGTATAAATTGTTCCTTGTGAACTTGATGTTGACCATGATAAATTACCATTGCCATCAGTAGTTAACATTTGTCCATTACTTCCACCTGTAATGGTTACGTTTGCATTTGATCCTAAATTACTTGTTCCTGTAACTTGTATACTGGTTGCAACAACACCTGTATTTTTAACTGTAAGAACGTTAGCAGTACCATTTGCTGACATTTGCAAATAGTTATTACTATCTACTATGATGTTAGCAGTACCGCTACTTACGTTTACTGCACTACCTACTCCAGTTAAGTAATATCCATTGCCATAGAAATAAGCTGCATTTACATAGTTTGCTACGTTAATACCATTCTGTGTAAATATTGCGGTGTTAGATACGTTGTTTACTGTAAATGTTATATTACCATTACCAGATGGAATGTTTACGTTACTTGTACCATTAAAGATATTAGATGGACTACCAATACCAGTTAAGTAATATCCGTTACCTACAAAGTAACCTGCATTAGCAACAATATTTCCAGTTGGTGTATTGATGTTACCTGCAGCTGTTATATAACCATTACTGTTTATACCAGTGCTTGTAACTACACCCATACCTAATACACCTGCAACAGTAAAGTTAATGTTACCATTTGTTACTGGAATGTTTACGTTACTAGAACCATTTGATACACTATATGAACTTGATACTGCTGTTATGCCAGTTAAGTAATAACCATTACCAGTGTAGAAAGTTGCACTTACATTACCTGAAACGTTTGCATTTCCAGTTACTGTGATACCTGCACTACTAATAGTTTCAATAGTTGAGCCACCTACGTTTGCTACAATGTTACCACCAGAAGTTGCAACGTTTACATATGATGTACCATTTGAAATGTTTGCGCCACCACCGCCACCACCAGAAGTAATACCGGTTAAATAATAACCGTTACCTAATATATAAGTACCGGACACATTACCACTTGCGTTTACATTACCACTTGCAGATACGTTTCCTAATTTTAATGTATCAAGTACTAAATTAGCATTTGCTAAATCAACTGTTGATCCTGATGGTTCAGCTGCGTTACTAAACAAATACCAAGCATTATCAACGTAGTTTCTTACTAAACCAGTATGCTGATATCCATTGCCTGGTGGAGGACCTGTTAATGAAAAATGACTATAGAATCCAACATCATAATTATATGGGTACGTTGTATTTGAACTTAAGTAAACTAATGGATCTAATACTTCTAAAATTGTAGTGTTCTGTGATACTAGATTAGTAGTATAGATATTTCCACCCACGTACAAATCTTTAGTTATACTTGCACCACCCGGGGTAGTAAAGGCTCCTGTGCCGTTTCCTGTAGAATTTGTTGTACTAGTAACATTAACCGTAGAATTTGATATGACTACTACGTTGCTAGTTCCATTTACGCTAACTGCAACATTACTGTTTGCATTTACTATTACGTTGCTATTACCGTTTGTTAGTGTTGTTATACCTGTTAGTGAGCTACCATTACCGCTAAAGTAGTTAGCAGTTACTAAGTTACCTAAATTAGCATTACCTGAACTTATGTTACCAGTAACACTTAAACTAGATAGAGTACCAACACTAGTTATGTTAGGTTGTGCGTTAGTGTAAACTGTGCCAGCTATTAATGCGTTACCTACTTGACCTGAAACGTTTGCCCCAGCTACGCTATTAGCAGTAGTTGCATATGCTACTGGACCAGTTACATTACCACCTTGAATGTTGCTTAAATTATTACCACTACCAATAAAATAGTTACTTGTAACTGAATTACCTAAGTTAGCATTACCCACTGCGCTTAATGTAATAGTTGCATTACCTAATGTTACATTAGCAGTACTGTTACCTACTATTAACGAAACTAAATTACCAACACTAGTAATATTTGGTTGACTACTTGCAGTTACTGTAGTTGCGGTAACTGCGCCCACGCCTGTTAATGAACTACCATTACCGCTAAAATAATTTGCAGTTACTAAATTACCTAAATTAGCACTACCGTTTGCAATTAAATTAAGATTACCTACACTAGTAATACTGAATAATAAATTAGTAGCTACTCCACCGTTGTAGAAATTTAAACCATCTGCTGCACCTGCACTAATACGTGCGTTACCAGTTACATAATCAACTACAACACCATCTGTGTATGGGCCCGGGTAACTACTAGTAGATTCTAAACCATTTGCACTACTTACATATCCTGTAGTAACTACGTTACCTATAGTAGCAGTATTTGTTACAGATAAGTTACCTAGTGTACCAACACTAGTGATGTTAGGTTGTGCATTTGTATATACTGTACCGGCTATTAATGCATTGCCTACTTGTCCACTTACATTTGCGCCAGTCACTGAGTTAGCAATATCTGCATAATTTGCATGACCTGCATTACCAATGATACCTGTTAATAAATTACCATTACCAATAAAATAATTACTTGAAGTAGCATTACCTAAATTTGCATTTCCAGCAGATAAATTACCTGTGTAAACTGCTAAGTAACTTGCTGCGTTTGTATTTGTATAACCAGCTGGTATACCTGTTAAGTAATAACCATTACCGATAAAAAACTGTTGAGTTGTTATATTTGCATTAGCATTAATAGTACCGTTACCAAATACTGTATTTGCAGTACTGTTGCCAACTGTTAAATTAGCTAATGTTCCAAGACTTGTAATATTAGGTTGTGCATTAGTGATTACAGTACCTGCAATTAATGCGTTTGCAACTTGTCCAATAATATTAGCAGCTGGTATGTTTGCTAGATGCCCACCATCACCGTAATGTACTGATACTGTGTTACCAATTTGACTTGAAAATACACTACCAGCCGTAAGATTACTAGTTACGTTTGCATTTGCAAATGTAAAGTTACTGGTTGGATCTAATGTATATCCGGGTTGTAGTGTTAATGGATTCGTCATATCTTGTATTTAGTCTATTTTAAACTGCTATCAAAGCTGAACTTGGAGCGGTGAAGTTTGTAGTATATCTAGCAATACCTTTAGTAATTCTAAAATCATCAATATATCCGCTGAATCCTCTAGTAGTGTATGCGCCCTGTGAACCGATATAGGGTTGATTTATTGGTGAGGCATAATAAGCAGAAGCAGACACAGTAAAACTCTGTACCGTTCCGTTTATTGACATGTATAACGTTGTTCCTGTTTTGCTCCAAGCTACGTGAGTCCAGGTATTAGCTGATACTGTTCCTGTTGTAGTATATGCCGTCCCGCTAGAGGCTGAAGTATATTGGAAAAGCACAACATTTCCTGATGTATTAATATTAAACGTATACGTTCCATTGTTAGTACTTGAGTCGCAATCACCATAAACCATTTGACCGCCGGTTAGTGATAGATTTGTTATATATACCCAACATTCTAATGTCCATGGACCTGAACCTACCCCGAATACTGTTTGCCAATTACCACTTCCACCTGCTTCTGTAACGTAGGTACCAGGGCCATTAAAGTACATAGCACCTGAACCATATTTAACAATACCTGTTTCTGTGTTACTACTTACAGTTATTAAATTGTTTTTACCAGTTTGATCTTGTATTCCACTGTTGGTACCTAGAAGTAACAAAGATGTGTTTGCAGTAGGTGTGGGTGGTGCCGTGGGCGGAGTAAATGAAGAAGTGTAAACAGCAGTTCCGTTAACAAATCTCAAGTTGGACATGTGCCCGTTGAAGTAACTGCTGCCTCTAGAAAAACCCGAAGCACCGATTACTGGTGCATTTGTGCCATCAAGATAATTGTTAGAGTCACTGTAGGTAGACCCAGTCTGAACTCCGTTTAGATACAAAATAGTGCTGGTACTGTTTCTTACCAAGGCCACGTGGCTCCAAGCGTATGCTGGCGGTGTTCCGCCAGTGATCACAGTTGTGCTATTTGTGTAGTAATTTAGTGCTCCAGAATTCAACAACAGAGTTGGATACAATC
>Ga0164296_1002768_pt1 | contig 17068 bp, 16 predicted proteins | sample GEODES057metaG_FD_113533 | JGI IMG/M metagenome (GOLD analysis project Ga0164296, IMG submission 113533) | Dystrophic lake water microbial communities from Trout Bog Lake, Wisconsin, USA - GEODES057 metaG | ecosystem: Environmental > Aquatic > Freshwater > Lake | place: USA: Trout Bog Lake... | reverse complement strand
GCCAGGTTATGAGCCACCTCCTTGAGTATTCGGGCTCGCTGTTCAGCTATGGGGATGATGCCTTCCATGGTCTTCCCTTTATTGTGTTGAGATGACGATCTCCACTCGGCGGTTGAGTTGCTGCTGAGAAACACTTCCCGTAGGGGGAACAAGTAGATGCCTTTTGCCATGACCGGCTGTCGGCATGTTTTTGGCATCAAGGCCAGTGTGTTGAAGAAGCCATTCCTTCACCGCCTCGGCACGTTTCAGGCTCAGCAGATCATTGTATTCATCACTGCCGAAGGAATCCGTATGTCCCTCGATTCTGAAGATAGACTGACTGTTTTTTTTGATGAGATCTCCGAGCTTTGCAAGCGATTGCTCTGCATCGTTTCGTAGAATCGATGAGTTGTATTCAAAAAGCAGGTCCGTAGGCATCAGGATCGGGGCAGTTTGAGAGGTGACTTTCGCTGTTCCTGCAAGCAGATCATCGAGATTACTAAACTTCCCCCCGCTTCCGGCGGTCGCTTCACCTATCTTGGGGCCACTATCTTGCTGCACCTTGGAATCCTTGGGCTCCGGCAAAGAAAAAGGTGCATCTGTTTTTTCCGCAATATCTATCGCCGGGGTGCTGGGGGGAGTTTTCCCCATGTTCTGCAGGTGATCGTCAGTGATCAATGACGATGCGGATACCATCGGTTTTTCCTGTGGAACCATGGCATTTGGTGGAAGCATTTTCGGCATGGAAACCGTCGCTGATTCCACGTCATCTGTCTTGGGCTTCTCCACAGCTACGCTGACTTCGGGACGCACCACATCCTTTTTTTCTTCCACCCTTGTTTCTTCGATCGTTTTGGGATCGATTTCCACACGCTTCATCCTGAATGTTCTTGGTACTATCGTATCGTAATGGGCGGCGGAAAAACCCGGCACCACCCAGGAACGAGATTTATCCAGAAGGAGGAGATGAACCCCCAGCGAGCATAAAATTCCGGCTACCAAGATCCACAGAAAGTTCGTGCCGGATAGGGAACGGGTTCTTTTGTAGGATACACTTCCCATGCCGGATTCTTTTCTATTTGCTCCAAGCACACACTGAAAGAATTCTTAGCAAACCAAATGACAAAAACAGACGCGGCATGGATTGTTCACATACTGGATTGATAAAAACTTCCTTATGCCAATTTTTTAATAATAGTAATTGTGTGAACAAGTCCACCTTCGGACCTCTAACCCTTTAAGGAATGAGGTAATCTTCAGTCTTTGGCCCATGTGAATACACCCCTTATCACGGAGGGAAAACAGAGAACGTGATGTTTCATGGAACATACAGACATCAAGAAACAACATTTCTCCACAATGAATCCCCAAATGAATCCCCAAACTAATCAATCTGTAAAAATTATTACAAAGTATTAATATAAAAATACTTACGGAAAGTTCTACGTGGAACAATAGAGATGTTTGATTATCCAGATCAATTTGATGTCATCGTGATTGGTGCCGGGCATGCCGGGATTGAGGCCGCTCATGCGGCTGCACGCATCGGTGCCCATACCTTACTTCTAACCCAGAATGCTGACACGATAGGACAAATGTCCTGCAATCCAGCTATAGGTGGTTTAGCCAAGGGACATATGGTTAGGGAAATAGATGCTCTCGGGGGATTGATGGGACTGAACACGGATGCCACTGGTATACAGTTCAGGATGCTTAATGCATCAAAAGGCCCGAGCGTTCGAGCACCGCGGGCACAATGCGATAAGAAAGCGTACCAGTTTCGAATGAAGGCGATCCTGGAGAACCAGCCAAATCTTTCTCTTAAGCAGGCCAATATTACGCGACTCATTATTGAGGATGATCACATTTCAGGGGTTGAGACGAATATGGGTTTGAGGTTCCGAGGAAAAACCGTGGTCGTGACAACCGGAACATTCATGAGGGGTCTTCTTCATGTGGGTATGCAAACTCAGGCGGGCGGGCGGATGGGGGACTCCATGTCTACCTTAAGCGCCCACTTGAAGGAATTGGGCTTTGAGGTTGGGCGTTTCAAAACAGGAACACCGTGCCGCTTGCTGGCCAAATCAATCGATTTCGGAAAGTGTGAACGTCAAGATGGGGATACGCCGGAGCCCCGATTCTCCTATATTCCCGAGAGCATCCAGCGGACAAAGGACGACCTTCATACGCTGAATCACTTTAAAGATGGAATGTTCCATGTGGAACAAATTCCTTGTTGGATTACCTACACCACGGAACGCACCCATGAGATTATTCGCTCGAACCTTCACCAATCCCCTCTTTATGCAGGGGCAATAGAAGGTGTAGGACCACGGTACTGCCCATCCATCGAGGACAAGGTGGTCAAGTTCGCGGAGAAGTCGAGGCATCAGATCTTCTTGGAACCCGAGGGACGCCACACAGGAGAGATCTATGTCAATGGTGTTTCAACGAGCCTGCCCTATGAGGTCCAGTACGAATTCATCAGATCCATTCCCTCGCTCGAACACGCCGAAATCCTCCGTCCAGGATATGCTGTGGAGTACGATTATTGCCCCCCCCATCAATTGCATGGGACCATGGAAACAAAGAAAATCGAGGGTCTCTATTTTGCGGGCCAGATCAACGGTACCTCTGGATACGAGGAGGCTGCCGCTCAAGGACTGATAGCTGGAATCAACGCAGCACTTAAAATACAGAAGAAGCAACCTTTTCATCTCGGCCGTCATGAAGCCTATATCGGAGTCATGATTGATGATCTCGTAACGCGAGGGACTCCGGAACCATATCGAATGTTCACCAGTCGCGCCGAATACCGCCTCCGACTACGCCAAGATAACTGTGATATAAGGCTGACTGATAAGGCTTTAGATATAGGGATAGCCTGTGATACCAGACGTGATGTCTTCCTTAGGAAAAGCGAAACGATAGCCGCGATCAGCAGGGATATTGCGAGCATCAACCACGAGGGGATCCCCCTCTCCCAATGGCTTAGGAGATCGGATAATACGCCCGAGAAACTTCCTTCGGAACTCTACGTCAAATACGCTCCCGAAATCTGGAGCCTCATGGAGATCGACCTCAAATATGAAGGATATCTGCGACGCGAGGAGGAACAAATAGAACGGCAACGCGGACAGGAAGAACAAAGAATTCCTAGCGACCTCGCGTATGCGGCCATCCCAAGCCTTCGCTTGGAGGCCAGACAAAAACTAGCCACGTTTGCGCCGGAAACATTGGGTCAGGCTTCTCGCATCAGCGGAATCACCCCCGCTGATATTTCCGTGCTTGCGGTCTGGATCAGGAAACAAAACGCCGAATGCCGCCAACTCGACAACCCTCCACATCCTGTCACGGACGACGTCCCTTAAAAATAGGCGCGGTAATTGCTACGCTGAGGACTTGATAGCACCGCTCAACCTTTTATTCTTCACTGATGTCTGCTGATCCAAACGCCCTTTATTCCAGAAAGAATCCATTCCACGCGAAGCTCAAGAAGAACCGCAAGTTGACCGGTGAGGGCTCCGCCAAAGACACCCGGCACTTCGAGATCGACCTGGCAGATTCCGGCATCGCTTACGAGGTTGGTGATTCTCTGGGGGTGTACCCGACGAATAATCCCGCCCTTGTGGAGGAGATTCTCGGCGTCCTGGGTTTCAGCGGAGAGGAGCCGGTGAACGACCCAAATGGAAACACGGTCTCGATCCGTGAAGCCTTGACCCGCAGCTACGTGATCACGGAGAAGGACAAGAAGCTCCTCGCCGCCATTGCGGAGAAGGATCCCACAGCCGCTCACTTCATTCCAATGACGACCCCTGAGGGACGCGCCGAACTCGAAGCTTACGTCTGGGGTCGCGAGGTGATCGATCCCCTGCTCGCTCATCCCTCCGCAAAGTTCACACCCGAGGAGTTCGTGAAATGCCTGCGCAAGCTCCAGCCCCGCCTCTACTCGATCGCCTCATCCCAGAAGGCGAATCCGACCGAGGTCCATCTCACGGTGGCTGCTGTTCGCTATGAGACTCATGGTCGCAAGCGCGAGGGTGTCTGCTCAACGTTCCTCTCCGACCGCGCCGATAACGCTCCTGTTCCCGTCTTCGTACATACCGCAAAGCATTTCCGCGTGCCCGAGGATCCGGCGACCCATGCCATCATGGTCGGTCCGGGAACCGGCATTGCACCCTTCATGGCGTTCCTCCAGGAACGCAAGGCCTCTGGTGCCACAGGCAAGAATTGGCTCTTCTTCGGCGATCAGAAATCCTCCACCGACTTCCTCTACCGCGAAGAATTGGAGACATGGCAAAAGGAGGGGGTTCTTCACAAGCTCTCCACGGCTTTTTCCCGCGATCAGGCTGAAAAGGTTTATGTCCAGCACCGCATGCTGGAGGAGGCAGAGGAACTCTACGGATGGCTCGAGCAGGGTGGATATTTTTATATCTGCGGCGATGCCTCGCGCATGGCGAAGGATGTCGATGCAGCATTGCATCAGGTCGTCGAGAAAGCCGGTGGCAAGTCCACGGAGGAGGCAGCCGCCTATGTCGAGGAGCTGAAAAAGTCGAAGCGCTACAGGAAGGACGTCTACTAGAACGGTCGCTAAAAACTGCGGCTCTTGGCGGGGTCAGGCATTTTCGCCGTGAGATCCTGCTTGTGCCCAATTAACCCGCGTGGTCATGCTCTAGGTCTATGTCCTACACATTGCCACCGCTTCCCTACGCTTTTGACGCCCTTGAGCCGCATATCGATGCCCGCACGATGGAGATCCATCACGACAAGCATCATGCAGCCTACGTCAACAACCTCAACAATGCCCTCAAGGATCATCCCGAGCTTGCCGCCAAGCCTGTGAATGAACTGATCGCTGATCTCTCCGCAGTTCCCGAAGCAATACGCACAGCCGTTCGCAATAACGGGGGAGGACACTCCAACCACACCTTCTTCTGGGAAATCATGGGTTCGGGTAAAGGCGGAGCTCCGGTTGGAAAGCTTGCAGAGGCAATCACTAAGACCTTCGGAAGCTATGATGATTTCAAGACCAAGTTCGAGGATGCAGGCGTCAAGCGCTTCGGAAGCGGCTTTGTCTGGCTCATCGTCAACAAGCAGGGCCAGTTGGAGATCATCTCCCTGCCCAACCAGGACAGCCCGTTCATGGATGGCAACAAGCCCGTGATCGCTAACGACGTCTGGGAGCATGCTTATTATCTCCACTACCAGAACCGCCGTCCGGATTATCTCAAGGCCTGGTGGAACGTGGTCAACTGGGATCACGCCGAGCAGAACTATCAGAACGCACTCAAGGCCTAGTTCTCGCTAATTAGGTTTTATCCACTAAAAAGCCCCGTGACCTGTATAAGGCGCGGGGCTTTTTCGTATCCTAATGGAAGACGATCTCGCGTGCCGCCCGATCTGCGAGAATCAGTTGATCAAGCGTGGGATGTTCCACAAAAGGAACCTCATCCATTGCGCGGGCCACATGTTGCCAAATACCGGGGAAAGAAAGACGTCCTGCAAGAAAGGCCTCCACGGCAGCTTCATTTGCAGCATTCAGCACGGCGGGTAGGGTTCCACCCGCTGTTCCCGCGCGTCGCGCGAGATCAAGCGCGGGGAAGAGATCGGCTCGTGGCGACTCGAAATCAAGCCTCCCCACCATGGTAAGATCGAGCGGCGCGCAGGGCCCTGCGAAACGCTCCGGATAGGTGAGTGCATACTGGATCGGCAGCGCCATGTCGGTGGAGCTCATCTGGGCCAGGATCGATCCATCGACGAACTCGACCATCGAATGAACAATGCTCTGGGGATGGATCACCACATCGATTTTTTCCATCGGAATGTCGAAGAGCCAACGTGCCTCGATCATCTCGAGACCCTTGTTGAAGAGAGTCGCCGAATCGATGGAGATTTTTTTCCCCATCGACCATGTCGGATGACGGAGTGCCTGCTCGGGAGAGACAGCGGCAAGGTCGGCAGCTGATTTGGCATTACGAAAGGGCCCGCCCGAGCAGGTCAGGATCAGACGCTTCACCGCCGAGGGGTCCTGTCCCTCCAGACATTGGAAGATCGCATTGTGTTCACTGTCGACGGGAAGAACCCTCCTGCCGGAGCGCCGGGCCGTCTCCATCACGAGCTCTCCCGCCATGACGAGGATCTCCTTGCTAGCGACGGCCAGGTCCTTGTCAGCACCGAGTGCCCGGAGTGCCGGCTTTAGCCCAGCCGTGCCGACGATGGCGACCATCACCAGATCGGCGTCCGGCAACTCAGCGAGGGACTCGAGCCCCTCGGCACCATGAAGAACCGGCCGACCTAGCTTGCGGATGAGATCTTCAGCGCTCGGTACATCACCCGCGCAGAGTTGTGCTTCCGAGAATTCGTGTGCCAGCTGCAAAAGCCGATCGACGTTGTTCTTTCCCGAGAGACCCAACACCTCCATCTTGTCCGAGAGCTCCCGGGCAACGCGCATGGCGCTTTCACCGATCGAACCGGTGGCGCCCAGTACGACGATCCGTTTCTTCATGGATGCGGTGCGAAGAGCAGGATGAAATAGAACAAAGGCAACGTGAAGAGAAGGCTGTCGATCAGGTCGAGGCCGCCGCCGATACCTGGAAGAGCGTGACCCGAATCCTTCGAATGCACGGAACGTTTCAGCAACGACTCGGCAAGGTCGCCGGCCACCCCGGCGATCGCCAGCAGCAGGGCGAGACCGCACACCATGATAACGGGGAAAGGAGGAAGGAATTTTCCAAAAAAGAAAAAGACTCCCCACCCCACGGCCACGCCCAGCAAAATGCCTCCCAGGATGCCCTCGCAGGTCTTCTTTGGACTGATGTTTGGGAAGAATGGGGTGCGACCGAAAAGACTTCCGCAAAGAAAGGCACCCACATCGGTGAATTTGGTGACTGCGACCACAAAGAGCACCAGGTACTGCCCGGTGAGATGACCCTCCGGAGAGCGGGGAGTCAGATAGAGAAGCTTCGCCATGAAGAGAAAGAGCCACGGGATATAAATTACCCCGAGCAGGGTGAACGTGATACCTTCGGCCGTGGCCCGGCCCGGGTTATGACGGCCATACTCCCTGAGGAAGAGTGCCATTACGAAGAAGGCCATGACCGCGGCTTCCCCGGGAAAAATTGCAAATCGGAGGATCGGATCAGCGGATCCAAGCAGCGAAAAATTCAGCATGATCAGCAGCAGGGCGGCCACCATGCCCATTCCCCGATGGTGGGAAATACCCCCTGCCTTCAGGAGGGCGAAATATTCCCAGAGAGCACCCAGTGCGGGAATACTGATCAGGATGGCAAAAGCCGTCTCGGAACTGAGTCGGTAGGCGAGGATGATCGCCCCCCACAGGATGACCGTGCTGGCGAGGCGTGGGAGAAAGGAGGGGGGAAGTGAACGCATTCCGAGCCGCCCAAGGTAGAAAGTCGTCTCATAAAGGCAAGCCGCCGTTTTCCGGTTGCTCCCCACGCACGGAGGTCTAACGTGATGGTTCACCGAATCATCACCCTTATTTCCCGAACCATGGCCAAAGAAGACGCTGAGAAATCCACCGACAAAGCAACCGACAAAGCCGCCACAGCGCGAGCGAAGAACCTCGACCTAGCCATTCAGGCGATCGCCAAGGATTACGGTGACGGGGCCATCATGCGTCTTGGCGAGGCCGCCGCGGTCAACATCGCCTCCATCCCGACCGGCAATCTGCTCATCGATCGCGCGCTCGGCGTCGGCGGATTCCCGAAGGGCCGCATCGTCGAGATCTTCGGCCCCGAGTCCTCGGGAAAGACCACCCTCACCCTTACCGTCGTTGCCCAAGCACAGAAGCGCGGCGGCGTTGCGGCGTTCATCGACGTGGAGCATGCCCTGGATCCCGCCTATGCCCGCAAGCTCGGCGTGAATCTCGAGGAACTCCTCGTTTCCCAGCCCAGCTCGGGTGAAGAGGCCCTGCGTATCTGCGAGACCCTTGTCCGCTCGAATGCCGTCGACGTGGTCGTGCTTGATTCCGTCGCCGCCCTTGTCACCAAGTCCGAGCTCGAGGGTGAGATCGGCGACTCCGTCGTCGGCGCACAGGCCCGACTCATGAGCGCCGCCATGAGGAAGCTCACCGCCTTCATTTCCAAGGCCGACTGCTGCTGCATCTTCACCAACCAGATCCGCGAGAAGATCGGTGTGATGTTCGGCAACCCCGAGACCACGCCGGGCGGCAAAGCCCTCAAGTTCTACGCGAGCGTTCGCTGCGACATCCGCCGCATCGGCGCCATCAAGCAGACCGACGGCACCGTCACCGGCAACCGTACCCGCGTGAAGGTCGTGAAGAACAAGGTCGCCCCTCCCTTCACCGAGGCCGAGTTCGACATCATGTACAACGAGGGAATCTCTTCCACCGGCTCCCTGCTCGATCTTGCCCTTGAGAAGAACATCATCGAGAAGCGCGGATCCTGGATGGGTTACAAGGGCAACAACATTGCCCAAGGTCGCGACGCCGCCAAGGATCTGCTCAAGGCGGATCCCGCGCTCTATGCCGAGATCGAGGAGGCCGTGAAGGCCGCGCTTGAGGCGGACGCCGCCGGCAAGAAGTAACCGCCAAGCAATCGTTAATCCGGAAAGGGCGTCGGGAATCCGGCTCCTTTTTCTTTTCGGCCATACTGCACTTTGGCCTTCACTCTGGGAGCTGATTTCGGGATAGTTTTCGCTTCCCAACCGGCATTCCGCGGATGGTACTCAGGCCTATGGCACGCACGCTTTCACTACCTTCGAAATCCAAAAAGACCGCCCCGAAAAAGGTGGTCCGTCCCGCAGCCCCTAAAGCGGCCGCCAAGAAGATCGCTAAAACGGTTAAAAAGTCTCCGGCCAAGTTCGTTACGAAAAAGCCCATCGCCGCAAACCCCTCGAAGACCAAGGCTGCCCCGCCAGCCAAGTCGGCAGCAACGACCGCTTCCAATGCGGACTTTTCCAAATCCCCCTTCAACTCCTCCCTCAAGCCCGCCCAGAAGGTCGGCTTCCTCCGCGAGATGCTCCGCATCCGCCGTTTTGAACAGCAGGCGCTGAAATATTACAATCAGGGGATCATGGGGGGCTTCCTCCACCTCTATAATGGACAGGAGTCGGTCGCCGTCGGCACTGCCTCGCTGATGAACGGTCACGACGAGATCATCACCGCCTACCGCGACCACGGCCACGCCCTGGCAGTCGGCATGGGGATGAACGAGTGCATGGCCGAGCTTTTCGGCAAAGGCACTGGCTGTTCCAAGGGCAAGGGTGGCTCGATGCACTTCTTCGCACCCGACAAGCACTACTGGGGAGGCCACGGCATCGTTGCCGGCCAGACCCCGCTCGGCCTCGGCCTCGCCTTTGCGATCAAGTATAAGAAGATCAATGGCTGCGCAGTCGCCTTCCTTGGTGACGGTGCCGTGAATCAGGGAGTCTTCAGCGAGTGCCTCAACATGGCTGCTCTTTGGGATCTCCCGATTGTCTATGTGATCGAGAATAACGGCTACTCCATGGGCACCAGCCTCGAGCGCTCCTCCGCCGTGAATGGCTCCCTGGCCAAGCGTGCCGAGGGCTTCTGCGTCGAGTGGGCGACCTGCGGCGGCTTCGATCTCTACGAACTGCGTGCCAACCTAGGCGCCGCCATGGAGCGTGCCCGCAAGGAGTCCAAGCCGATGGTTCTCGAGGTCTCCACCTACCGCTACTACGGCCACTCCGTTGCTGATGCGAATGCCAAGAAGTACCGCTCCCCCGAGGAGATTGAGCGCTACAAGACGGAGTACGATCCGATTACGATTTGGCAGAATCAGCTCCTCAAGGAAAAGGTCGTGACCCAGGCACAGATCGAGAAGATCGATGCCGAGGCCAAGGCCGAAGCCGCCGCCGCCGCCGAGTTTGGGATCTCGAGCCCTTGGCCCACCGAGGAGAGCATCTTTGAGGACATCTACCACGAGGTGGATCACAAGACCGAGGCCGGCCAGACCGGTCGCTTCTTCTTCAGCGAATAACGCCCATGCCGATCATCACTTACCGCCAGGCCCTGAACGACGCGTTCGCCGAGGAGCTCACCCGCGACGAGAATGTCTTCCTCATGGGAGAAGAGGTCGCCCAGTACAACGGCGCCTACAAGGTCACCGAGGGACTCTGGGAGCGTTTCGGATCGAAGCGCGTCATCGACACCCCGATCAGCGAGGCGGCCTTCCTTGGGCTCGGCGTTGGAGCCGCCATGATGGGGCTGCGCCCGGTTGTCGAACTCATGTTCTGGAGCTTCGCCTACGTCGGCTTTGACCAGATCATCAACAACGCCGGCTGCATCCGCTACATGTCCGGCGGTCTCATCAATGTCCCGATGGTCGTCCGTGGACCCGCGAATGGCGGTACCAATGTCGGCGCCACCCACTCCCACACCCCGGAGAATTTTCTGGCAAACACCCCGGGACTGAAGGTCGTCTGCCCTGCCACTCCGTATGATGCGAAGGGACTCATGATCGCCTCCATCCGCGACAACGACACTGTTTGCTTCATGGAGAACACCCTCCTCTACGGTGACCTCGGTGAGGTTCCCGATGGTGCCTACACCATTCCTCTGGGAGTCGCCGAGGTGAAGCGCGAGGGTATCGACGTCTCCCTCATCGCCCATGGCCGAGCAGTCCTTACCTGCCTCGCCGCCGCAGAAATCCTCGCAGCAGAGCATGGCATCGAGGCCGAGGTTGTCGATCTTCGCTCCATCCGCCCGCTCGATGAGGAGACCATCCTCAACTCCGTAGCCAAGACCCACCGCGCGGTCCTTGTCGACGAGAACAAGCCCTTCTGCGGCGTCAGCTCCCAGATCGCGGCCCTCCTTGCCGAGCACGCCTTCGACGATCTCGACGCCCCCGTGCTCCGTGTCACCGCCCTCGACGCCCCGGCCATCTACAGCATGCCGCTCGAGAAGCTTCAGCTTCCCGATGCCCAGGCCGTCGTCGCGAAAGTGTTGTCTAGTTTTTGAGATCGGATGAACTCCATCGCATCTTTTGTTTACTCTGACACGGCGTCTCCAAAGTCCTATTGTCTGGCGATCCTCCCGGATCAGCCATCCTCGGCTGCAAGGGTAGCCTCGGACTGCTCACCTGCGGTTCGCATGACTAAGCCGCGTTCCCACGCGCCTTTTCCTGCTTCTGCTTCCTTCTCCCTTTCCTGAGTTCCATATTAATTTTCACCCTTCTGCCCTAACAGCCTAACTCCTACGACCATGCCAGAGATCACGATGCCCAAGTTGAGCGACACCATGACGGAGGGAACCCTCCTGCGCTGGCGCAAGAAGAAGGGGGACAAGGTCGAGGTGGGTGACATTCTGGCCGAGGTCGAGACTGACAAGGCGACCATGGAGATGGAGTCCTTCGAGGAGGGTACACTCGCCGAGATCTTTGTGCCTGAAGGCGGCAAGGTAGTCGTTGGTGCTCCCTTGGCACTAGTTCTCAAGGAGGGTGAAAAAGCCGGCGAAAGATCTACAGGACTCAAGTCAGCACCTGCTGCGCCTGCCGCTGAAGCTCCTGCTTCCCGTCCGTCCGTTTCAAGCGGTCGTCCGCTCACTCCTAGGGCACGCGCCGCAGCTCTCCGAGCGGGGAATGGTGGAGCCGGAGGAAATGTGAATGAGGGCGTTCGTGTCAAGGCGACTCCCCTGGCCCGCAAGATCGCCGACGCGCGCGGCGTCCGACTCGCTGGACTCCAAGGCACCGGCCCCGGCGGCCGCATCATCGCCTTTGACGTCGAGAACGCACCTGCGGGTTCAAGCCGCGTATCGGCACCTACGGGAGGATCCTCTCCTGTGGCCGCCATTCTGCCAACTCCGATCGCCGGGATGTCCGAGACCCGCGTGCCTCTCAGCGGTATGCGCCGCGTCATCGCTGAGCGCCTGCTCGCGAGCAAGACCCAGATCCCACATTTCTACCTGACGATCGAAATCGATGCCGCTCCGATGATGGCTTTCCGCAAGGAATACATCGAAGCCAGCGGTGGCAAGATCACCTTCAATGACATCGCTCTCTCCGCCGTGGCCCGCGCCGCCATGCAGAAGCCGAAGGTCAACGCCGCCTTCGCCGGCGATGCCATCATCGAGTATGGCAGTGTGAACCTTTCCGTCGCGATCGCCGTGGAGGATGGCCTCGTCACTCCGGTGATCCGTGATGCCCAGAAGCTCTCACTCAAGGAGATCAGCGTCGCCGTCAAGGACCTCGCACTCCGTGCCCGTGACAAGAAGCTCAAGCCGGAGGAATACGCGGGTGGCACCATCACCGTCTCCAACCTCGGCTCCTATGGCATCGAGCAGTTTTGCGCGATCGTGAATCCTCCCCAGGCTGCGATCCTCGCCGTCGGTGCCATCGTCAAGAAGCCCGTGGTGAATAGCCGCGACGAGATCGAGATCGGCCACCGTATGAGCATTACTCTCAGCGGCGATCACCGCGTCGTCGATGGGGCGGTTGCGGCGGAGTATATGGGGGCGCTGCGGAAGTTGCTGGAATCGCCCGCCCTGTTACTGTTGTAACAGGTTCTCACGCAAAGATGTCATGAGTAGAGCTGACCTGTTCATGACACGGTACTAACGCGATCGAATGCCCTACAAAAACCCCGTCATCTACCTGATCGGGGGTTGCAATGGTGCCGGCAAGACGACATTCGCCAAGGAGTTTCTTCCCAAAGAGGTCAAGTGCCTGCGTTTTCTGAACGCGGACGAGATTGCCCGTGGTCTATCCCCTTTCGCTCCTCATGCAGCCGCCGTCCATGCAGCAAGGATCCTGTTGGGGGAGATCCGTGAATCGCTGGCCCGCAAGGAAACATTTGCCCTAGAATCAACATTAAGCGGGAAAACCTATCGGCGATTCTTGGAGAAGGCGCTTGAAGAGGGCTACGAGATCGAAATTCATTACCTTTGGCTATCCGACGACCGGCAGGCAACGGCCCGTGTGAGGCAGCGGGTGCTCAAGGGTGGACATCATGTTCCCACAAAGGATATTCGGCGGCGCTTCAAAAGAAGCCGCTTTCACGCACGTCATGATTATCTGCCCCTTGCGACACGCTGGATGATCTGGGACGCTCGGTCGCTCCCCGTCAAGGAACTGGCTAATTCTGAAAAGCCGGATCAAGATCTGCTTCAGGAACTTCTCGGATCATGAAATCCACAAAACGCAAAATCTCCCGGACGAAAGCTGAGCCCCTGTTTGTGCGCAGGGCAAAGCGCGCCATGCTGCGTGCCGCCGAGAATGTCAGGAAGGAGAACAGAGCCTTCAACCTTCCTCTCATCGTTTGGGAGAACGACAAACTCGTTGAGAAATCAGCCTGAATCAGCAGTGTGATCCTCGCAGTCGGTGCGATCGTCAAGAAGCCCGTGGTCAACAGTCGCGACGAGATCGAGATCGGCCACAGGATGAGCATCACCCTCAGCGGTGACCACCGAGTGGTGGATGGAGCGGTGGTGGCGGAGTATATGACGGCGTTGCAGAAGCTGCTAGAAGCCCCCGCCCTGTTACTACTGTAACAGAAGGCTTGGGATTTCGGCGCAGGACGTTGTTGCCCTGCGGTTGCAGTATAATTTATACAGCTGCACTTGGGCGCCTAGCCCCGCACCGAAAATTACTGCGCCTTTTTTTAAGGGGAATGCCTAGCTTGGAGCTCCTGAATCAAAACAACAGGATCTGTACCGATCGCCTCCATGTAGTCGAGGAACTGGCAGACATCGAGCTTACGCTCTCCTGACTCAATTTTTGCTATCAATGACTGGGGTCGTCCAAGCATCTTGGCCAATTGGGTTTGAGTCAGCCCTCGCTCTTTCCTACAGCGCTTCATGATCTCCAAGAGTTGCTCCCATCTTTCGGAGTAGAGGGATTTGGAGAGGCGTCTTTTCAACAACTATGAAATACCCCAGAAATCGGATTATCCGGTTTTCGGGATATTTCTCTTGCGAGATGAAGCACGGTTGCATACGAATAAGAAATATTTCGCATACTGATGGCAAAACAACAGACGCTTCGAAACTGCACCTCGAGTTCATCAGACATGTGCTGTTGCTGCTGTGAAAAGACGATCGAGGCTCTCATTAAAGGAGAGATAGAGTTACCGACACTCGGAGAGAAGACGCGAGTACGATTTGGCGAAGATAACCAAGGCATGTACTGCATGCCGGGTAGTGGGTCTCGTATTCGTATAAGCTCTGAACACATCCGAGCAACTTGCGAGAGATATTCACATCTCAAGGGAACAGGGGGAAAGAACTCGCAGAACACGCCCTTACATCAGGCATCTGGAGAATATAACACTCCAAATTGGGAAAATTGCCCCAATGATCGTTCCTGTCCCTACATCGCTTCATTAGTAGACTTAATGGATAAATCTGGAACATTTTGAAACTTATAAAGACCACTTAACAAAATATAGTGAAAAAAACTCTCAAAAAGATCCTACCTCTCGGCTTAATCCTCCTATTTAAGGCATCCTGCTTTGCAGCAGATGACAAGGTGTACTCATTAGGAGAGCCTGTAACTTTTGATGATAGCCAATGGGTTGTATTATCCGCAGTAAACCTGGGGCATGTTCTGCGTGGCCCCTCAGTTGAAGACGTGAGTCTGGTTGAACCTAAAAAATCTGAAGGGGTGTTCATCAAGGTGAAATTTAAGATAAAAAACACTGGTTCATCCGAAGAGTCGATTCTCAACACTCCGAAACTAAAGGATACCGAGGGGAATGAGTATGAGGAAATGGACGATATAGCCATGTACTTGGCAGAGGGCGAGGACGCCATGACCTTGGCACAGCTCCCAGCACACATTTCCAAGACATTTATTTCTATCTACGAAGTTCCCTCAGAGGTAAAGGGACTGAATTTTATGACAAGGTCTTTGGCACCTCTGTTTACAGATTACAAGCCAGTCAGCCTGAATCAGAGAGTTGCCCCTACTGCGCCTGCCCCAACGGCACAGCAACCCGCTGTAAGTGCTGTTAATGTTCAAGCGTTGCAACAACAGTTGGCATCACTACAACAGCAACTAGCAGCAAAATCGGCTCAACCAAATGCCACGCAAGGGGTGCCAACTGCACAGGATGTAGCTGCAGCAGATATACAACTCAGCACTGTGTACCATCAACTCATGAGCAATCTTCCAGTCCAGATGAAGAGTGAGTTAAAAAAGGCTGAAATTGCTTGGATCAAGGAGAAGGATGCATTTATAGCTGCAAATCCAAATAATCCAAATGGTGCAGCGTTACAGGCAATTAACAAGCGAACACAATTCTTACAGCAAAAACTCCGGAATTAGTTACAAACATAATATTATAAATCATGAAAATTAAATTAAAACAACAGACCACAGGACTAGTTAAAGAGGTCAAGGTTGGCTTTTCATGGACATCACTTTTTTTTGGTATTTTAGTTCCATTGATTAGGGGTGACTGGAAATGGACGATAATTTATTTTTTCGTTACTCCAGCCACATTTGGGTTGTTCTGGGTGATTTTTCCTTTCCTCTACAACAAGAGCTACCTGAAGGGGTTAATTGAATCGAAGGGATATGTTCCTGCAGATGACATTGCCAAAAATATACTCGTTCAAAACGGCATAATTTCTCCTGCGCAGAATTTTTCACAGCCAAGTAATCAATCTGCATCGCATAGTGTAGTTTCTGGAGGATCCTTCAATTCAACCGCAAACCATAAGGTAGATGGCGGTGGTTTTCCTCCTAACCAAACTTCTAATGGTCAAACACAAGCTAGTAGCAATCTTGAAGCCGTAGTAAATTCGGTATTTTCATGGAGATCTGGATTTAAAAAATCCTATAACTCCGAAACATTTAAGAACTTAAGCCCCAGTGATCTGGATACACTTGCCAAGAAGTTTCCTCCTTTTATTCCAAATAGGGAAAAGGTAGTTTTTGCAGGACTTTATGCCCTTGGTTCAAACAAGGTTAGTGGTCTTGCCCTTAAAGGTATCATCATCACGGAAAGGAATTTGTATTTCAACTTATCTCACGGATTTTTCAATTTTACGAGAAAAGGATTTGTTCCTCTTAGTGGAATTAATTCCATCAAGGCTGAGCATGCAACTTTGCACTCATGCTATGGGGGAGGCAACCCCGGACCTGAGATTTCAATAAATGGTGAATGTTATGGATGGATGCAGTTAATGATGATGATCCCTGATGAGGATGAGAAGCTCTTATTAGATGTCGTTAACGAGATTAACAGCAGTGGATGTCTTCTTAGTTTGAGGTAATCATGTCTTCACAATTAGCCCCAAATGAGGTTCGTTGTGATGGATGTGGACAAGCTATTTCTCAATATGCAAAGCGTTGCCCTTCCTGTGGTCAAAAGATGGGGATCAGCGTAATAAAGACCATTCTTGGAATAATAGCTTTTATACTAGCTCTCTATTTTATAATAAGCGGAATTTTTAGTTAGATATATTATATGAAAAACAAATTCATCAGACTTTTGGCTATTATAGCTATCGCCGTAAACATTAACGCTGAGCCAGTTGCAAAAAAGAACTATTATTCACCCTCAGAAAAGTTTCCACCTAATCCAGAAGGGATAAAATTAATTGGTCATTTCGTTGCTGATAGGTTCTCCGATGGCAGTATTTACTTGAGAGCAGACGCTTCCAGTGGTGAAAAAGATGTGAATCGCAGGTTTGAAACTAAAAACGGTAATTTCATAGCTGGAAACACCTACACATTCACCAAGTCCCACCCATTGATAATCATGAGTGGTAGTTTTCTTGGGCAATATGAAGTGCGGGTTCAAACTGATCAGGAGCGTGGTTCTGGACAAGACTCCGAACCTGACCCTCATGCCCTCAATCCATTTGAGAGTCATGCTGGTCAGTAAGATATATAACTTCACCGCAGAAAATGGCATCTCTATTGACAGGGATGTTTTGCCAAAACCAGCTCTTCCCGATCCCCCTCCCACCTAAAAGCCTACAGACTAAACCGCTAACAGCCTATGCTCCCCCCCTCAGCTCCTTGTGACCTGACCCCAAAGTTGGGACACATCAAAACTGAAGTTCGGATGGTATTGGTTGGTTGATGTTGTGGATTGTTGTTGGGTGGATTGCAACCCTGGGCGTAGGGAGGCCGTAGGCCGACTG
>Ga0164296_1002766_pt1 | contig 17095 bp, 7 predicted proteins | sample GEODES057metaG_FD_113533 | JGI IMG/M metagenome (GOLD analysis project Ga0164296, IMG submission 113533) | Dystrophic lake water microbial communities from Trout Bog Lake, Wisconsin, USA - GEODES057 metaG | ecosystem: Environmental > Aquatic > Freshwater > Lake | place: USA: Trout Bog Lake... | reverse complement strand
TGCCCAAGGTTATGGTATTTGTAATTTAGTAACTACATCAACATCATTAACTCCTGGGCAGATGTCAATTATTGCTACAGATGCTAACGGTAGTACATATTTTATTAGTAAATTAACTATGAACTATGCTCTATTATGGCAATATGCTAAGTCTGGTAGCTTTTTAATTGCTAACGGTACAAGAGCTCAATGGACCACAGGAACAGCAGTTGGTTCAGTAGTATCTATCGCTACAAACTAATTTTATAAATTAGTAAAATGAAAAAAGGTCCGTAAGGGCCTTTTTTCATTTACTGCGTATAAAAAGCATTTAGGTAAATACTGGTATGAGTACTAATTGGGCTTCGCCTACTATTTTTTCACAATATTCTGCATCTGGTGGAGAAACAATTGATACAGCTTGGGATGATTCTAAAAATTTTATAGAACTTACAACTACATCATTTGGCGGTTTACAAACAGATGGAACTTTGTATCATATTTCTCGTAGCCCAAAATTAGATCTGAAAAATAAAACATATTACCTACAATGTACTGGATTTAATTTTACAAATTTTCCTACAGTAGTTTCAGGAATAGAAGTAAATTTAATTGTTAATAGATATGGTAGAGCAACTGACGAAACTATCTCTCTTTGTCTCGGGGGAAATTCTATTGGAGCAAATCGAGCTCAATCATTAATTATTCCCGAGATAGTTTATGGAAGTACTACAGATTTATGGTCTACAAATTTAACAATTGCTAATGTACAAGATCCAACATTTGGTATAATACTTAGATTTCAAGCACATCCAGACTGGCCTCATAATGATCCAATGTTGATTGAAGCATTAACGATGCGAATTAGTTAAACCGATAAATACTCTAAAGGAACAAGATATAATGTCTCGCACTAACGGAACGGCAAATGTAATACCAAATAATAATCAAAATACCCTTGCACCTACAGGGTATGTGAATATCGGAACTAGTGTACCTTCAAATGCATTGCCAGGGAATGTATATCTAACCACAAATCAAAATGGATACGTATCGACTCCTTACAAAATGGAAGTTGGTCTTCCTACACAAACACCTGCCACTTTACAATATAACGCATTACAAATAGGTGGGGCAAATAATAATCAATCAACTACCTTAGGTAACAGCGGAGGTACTCCACTATTAGCTTTAGGAAATATACCTTTAGGAAATTCTTCTCCTAATGCTAATGGATCTATTTTAACACCTAATAAATTTTCAGTAGGTGTTGATCTTGTTTATTCGAATAATGTATTAACAATAGGTGGTACTACCCCAGACTATACAATGACTTATGGTAGTGCTAGCAGCGACAATTCACAAAATTTTGTTGACAACAGTGTAGCCAACGTTGGTAGTTATAATAACTTAGTTAATCCTACTACGGGACTTGCTGGAACATATGTTCTAGTAGGTCCAGGGACATATCAACATCAAAATCCATACATGGCTACGCCATCTAATCCAACTGGTACTAATAATCAGTATTTGGATCAAGGAACATTCTTTAGTGATACCGCACAACGTCAAGCAGCTTCAGCATACTTTGCCGGTGGTGTAGGTATTGAACAAGACTTAGTAGTAGGTGGATACATTTATGGTCGTATTGAATCTGCCAGCTCGGCAACTCAATCAAAACAAATAACAGTTATTAATGCTAATAATAATGAAGAATACTTTCCAACATTTGTTAGTGTAGTTAATGCTACTACCGCAGGTGGCCTTGCAACTTTATTATACGGCGATACTGCAACAAATCACTTAACATACAATCCAGATTTTGACAATCAAGGTAATGGTAGATTAACTGTAGACAATCTTGCAATTGCAGGAACTGTTTACGGCGACACTGTGTTGCCTGATAGTATTTTAGATAACATTTATACAAACTATCTAGGCATGCCAGCACAAAATTCAACTATCTCGGTAGGTGCCGGTATGTTGGATGTGTTTGGTGAAATACGTGTAAGAGGTAAAGATCCAAAAGGAACTGGACCTGTAGTAACTAATACTCTTTATGTTACTGTAGATGGCGACGATACAAATGATGGTCGTGCATTAGATCCAAGTCGTGCTTGTCGTACTATTGGTGGCGCAATGCAAAGTCCGTACTACCAACCAGGTACACAAATTTTAGTCAGTGCTGGTCACTATTATGAAAATAATCCACTGGTAATGAAACCATATACCAGTATTAGAGGTAGTGACATTCGTACTACATTTATTGAACCTATTAATAAAACACAGGATTTGTTCCACTTACAAAGTGGTTGCTATCTTAACTACATGACCTTCTTAAATGGTCGTAGTGGTAGATTACCGGGTCAATACGATCCTGGATTTAACCGTGGTGCTTATGCTACTGCGTTTCCACCTAGTGTAAATGGTTCGAAAATTGACTTATTCCACTCACCATATATTCAAAACTGTACCAACCAAACTGGTCCATGGTTGAAAGATGGTACAATGTTTGTTCCTGACCAAACTATTCAAGTACCATCAGTTGTTGGTACTGGTACATGGGCAGCTAATACTACCACTATTGTCGTAACCGTTAATAATCCTCCATTAAACGGATGGATTAATGTTGGAACTATTGCATCTAGTTCTACAGACTATACTAGTAGTTTATATTCAACTTTAACAAGAAAAGGATCAGTTACTAACAGTAACTATCTAAGTGTTGTTGATCCGTCACCAACATTGTATGATGCAATCGTTGCTAACGATACTGGAGACCTTTGGGTATATACCGGCGCGCCTGGAATAGCTCTAGGACAATCAGTATCTTCAGGACAACAAAATCAAGGTTTCTTTAATGCAAGAACATTGTTGTTAGCCAACAAGCCATTTTTACAATCACAAACTGTAGCATATTTAGATGCTGCATTTAACAGTGCTTCATATTATGCTAATCCTAGCAAAACATCGAGAGATACTGGATTAATTATTAATGCAATAGCTAACGACTTATTATATTTTAGTCAAAGCGATAGTACATTTGCTGGTTTACAATATTGGCAACAAACCACAGCTACAGTAGAACAGTCAGATCCATATCCATCGGCTGAAATACAAGCTACAATATCTGCTACAAATTACTTAAGCACATTAGTACAAGCATTGCCTGGTATTAGTTCTACATCATCTGCTAGAGTGGCTAAATTGTTTAGTACTATTACTAATATCATTGCTAATGGTGCTGTAAACATTACTAATCAAGTACAATATGGTGGGCTACCAACAACTAATGTTAATACTGTATCTGATTATAATTTAATATTATCATATGCTTCTACATTAACTAACGAAGTACAATCTTATATCGCTAATACTTTAAATTTCACAGCATATAGTACTGCCACATGTAAAAGAGATGTTGGTTATATATTAGACAGTGTTGCTTTCGACTTATTACACGGCGGTAACATACAAAGTATTAAGAGTGGTACTTATTATTATCAATATAGCAATGTCAGTGCACTGACTACTTCATCGGTGTTAGGTAATCAAATACCACAATGTACTGCGGTTATTAACTTTATTAGCAACTACATACCAGATATTATAACAGGACAATTAATTGCTAACCCATTACAAAATGCAGTTACACAAACTACTAGTACCAATATTGGATCTTCATATCAAGTATCGGCACTTCAAGATAGTATAGATTACATTATTCAAATTATAAATGAAGGTCCTAGTGTTGCTGGTCCAAAAACTCCTCAGTCATTAATAGAAAATACAGCATCGTATGTAATTAATTCTTATAACTTATTAACTGAAAACATTGCGTTCTTAGGAGCAGAAGCAGCAGCATTTTCTCAAACACTAGCAACTTCTACAGCAACATTTAATAGACAATTATGTTATAGAGATACTGGTATATTAATTGAGAATATGGCTTATGACATGACTTTCGGCGGAAATGAAAAATCTGTTGAAAGCGGTTTAGCTTATTACAATGGGGTAACTAGTGTTATTCCTGGATTAACTTCACAGTGTGTATCATCAATTTATTATCTAAATCAACTATGCCAACAAGTAGTTGTTAATAGTACTTGCACAGTGTTACCATTAGCAGTATCTGATGATATTCCATTAGGTACACAGGTTATAAATTCTAATTTAACAGGCGGTGCAATTGCTCAAAGTTCAATAGAGAATTTATTTAATACTACTATTAGCATCATAGAACAAGGACCAAGCTCTGCTCCGCAAAGTTATGTCAGCCCTGGACCAGATGCTGCATTTATTAGTGCAGAAATATTGTTACAAGCTAATAGAACATTCATACAAGAACAAACTATTAACTATATTAACTGGAATCTTTGCAACCCACCAAAAGCATTACCATATAATCAAATTAAATGTGCTAGAGACGTTGGTGTAATTGTTGATAGTATCGGTGTTGACCTAGTGTTCCCAACACCAACATATAGCCAATCAAACTTTGCTGGTGTACAATATTATGCACAAAATGGATATCTTGGACAAATTCCAGAAGAACTTGATCCAACCATTGATGCCTTTACTTACTTAGAAAATTTATGTATTAAGGTTGCACAAAATATCACAGCAGCCACCGATGCACAAGCCGGAGTTTATAGATATACTACTGCAACACAAATTACTACTAGTACTGGTCAAGCAACCAGTGTTGAAATTGCAACACTTGGTCAAGAATTTGGAACTATATTAACTATTCTAAAAGGTAACACTACTGGTTGGACTGATCAAATTGTAGCCAACGGTGTAACTTCTAGCACAATAGCTAGCACACAAATTACTGCTCAATTATTATTAGAAAATACTAATTACTTGGCCGGTGAAGTTTTAGGATTTGTGTCTGCTAACTATCCAGGATTTACTTACAGCACTAGTACTTGTGCAAGAGACGTTGGGTTTATTATTAACAGCGTTGTATTTGACTTACTATATGGCGGTAATCGTCAAAGTATTCAAGCAGGTTTAAGTTATTATTCAAGCAACAGTGCCGATCCTATCATACCACAAGAAGTTGCACCTACTGCTGCTGCATTTACAGAACTAGGTACTTTAGTAAAAGCACTAGTAACTGCAACAACTCTAAAATCATTTACAGCAAATTATACATTAAATCAAACTGTAGTTGCTCCAGTAATAGGATTACCAGTAGGATCGGCTGCTGATGCAGCAGTTCTACAAACTGCTGTTAGCACTATTACAAATATTATTACTAATGGTCCAAATGTAGCCGCTGCATTACGTCCAGTTAGTTTAAATCAAACAACTAGTACAACCGCAATAAATGCCTTTAATATTATCGAAGCTAATAGATCATTTATTCAAGCAGAAATCGTTGCATGGATCAATAATACATATAATCCAAATTCATTTAATTACGATCAAGCATTATGCTATCGTGATACTGGATTACTTGTTGATGCAGTTAGCCAAGATATTATCTTAGGTGGAAATAGCAATAGTATACAAGCAGGATTAAGTTATTGGAATCAAGCATATAACTATGTTGCTAATCAAATAAACACAACTACTGCGGCAATTAATTACATTGCTAGCATTGCTTCACAAATTATTGCTAATACTACTGTAACAACTATAACAGGCACTGTTGCTACACAAGTCATTAATCCATTCTTTGGATATGGTAATACTTATATGCCGCAGCAAGCAGTAGCTAGAAACTTTAATATTATTAGTAATATTATTGAAAATGGTCCAAGTGCTGCTCCAATTCAATATGCAGGTGGTGGATTAGTTGCTCTAACAGGTCTTAATGGATCATCTGTAAACATATCACCAACTATTACTGAATTAGTACAGTTAACAACAAATACTTTCTTAGTAGGGTTAAGTACTGCAACTGTTGGATTTGGTACAAATGCTACACTGTACTTTGGTAATACAGAAATCTTCCCATATCAAGATTCACAAGTACAATCATATTCATTACAATATACTGGAAGTACTAGCACTTGGAATATAAGAACTGTAGATCAAATTGGTGCTATGGGTGGTAGTTTAGTTGACGGTAGTGTAATTAGTGATACTAGCCCAATTCAATCTTTCGTTTACGATGCATTTACTCAGGTAAACCAAGGCGGTATTGGTATTCACATTACTAATAACGGTTATGCTCAGTTAGTATCTGTGTTTACAATCTTCTGTGATACTGCGGTATTAGCAGATAATGGTGGATTATGCTCTATTACAAACTCCAACTGTAACTTCGGTAACTACGGATTAGTTTCTAAAGGTTATGGAAAACGAGCATTTAGTGGAACAATTTATAATCCACTATTCCGTGCATATCCATTTAGTCCAGGAACTAACGGATTAGACCAATATTATCCTCAAGGTTACTGGCCAAATAACGGATCAGTTGAAGTGTTTGTTCCTGATTTAAATAACAGACCTCATATTACTTTAATCATGGAAGTAATTCCACCAACTACGGTTCCTTCATTTACAAATACCAACGTAGCTACAACTGCATTAAGTTATACAACTTATCTTAACAACGAAGGTTTCCCTGGATTCTTAAATGCACAACCAAGCACAAGTACACTAGTAGCAGGAACAATTAATCTTGTTAACATTGATACTACTGATGTGTATATTGGTAATAGTGTTTATATTGTAGACCAATTTGGATATCAATACGATCACTTCCAATACAAATATAACGAATTTGGTCAGTATGTTTCACCGAGTGGTAATGTATTAACTACACAAACTTCGGCTGCGGCTGCAATTTATGGTGCACCTAATCCTAATTATGGAATATGGTATGCTGCTACAGGAACAGTGGTTACTGATGTAAACTTTAATAGTATTACATTAAACCAAGCATTGACTAACGGTGGCGGGTTTGGTGATAATCCTAACTACTTTACAATATATTTCTGTGGAAATGCATATTACACTGTAGAAACTAGCCAAGTTGCTAACCAACCTTATCTACCTGGTACTAATATTTTATCTTCAGCTACTACCAGCACTTATCAAGGTCCAACAGTTAGCCAAATTGCAGCACACATTGGAGCATTGCAACATTTAAGCACTGTTACAAATCAAATTATTGCTAACATTGCAGTTACACCAACAACTGGTAATACTTCTACACAAGTTATAAATCAAACCGTGATTGGCGGTGCAGGAGCAACAGCATTTATTGATTTAAGATTCCAAGAAATAATTAATATTATTGGAGCTGCTAACCTTGCTCAAGCGGAATCAGTAGTACCTCAAAATCAAATAACAACATCAGGCACAATACCAACAGGTGCAGGTGCCGCAGCCACATTAATTCAAGATAACCTTAATTTCTTAACTGCAGAAATTGTGGCTTGGGTACAAACATACTATCAATCTGCATATAATGGTCAAACAATGAATGACTATCAAGCTGGCAAATGCGTAAGAGATACCGCATTGATATTACAGCAAATTATATATGATTTAGGAACTGGTGGAAATTACAACAGTGTTTATGCTGGTTTAAGCTATTGGTCAAGACCAGGCACTTATCACATTGTATCATTAGGCGAGGCTGTGACAAACCCTGCATTATTCCCAGATGGTGCTATAGTTAATTTCTATCAACGTAGTTACATTAGTGCATCTGGATACTTGTTTGAATATGTAGGTGCTGGAGCAAACTATGGAGCGTTACCACAACGAGGGGTTGCAGATCCTATACAAGCGGTGGAAACAATTTCATTAAATAGTGGTAAGGTGTTCTTCACATCAACTGACCAAAACGGTGACTTCCGTATTGGTACAGGATTAGTTATTAGCCAAGCAACTGGTGTATTAAGTGGTAGAACATTTGTACAAAGTTTATATGCTTATATGACACCATTTATATTAGCAATTGAATAATAGGAATTTATAATATGGCACAGTTACCGTTAAACACATTTTTAACTAAAACAGCAGTACTAGGAAATACTCCCGGTACAACTGCTACAGTTTATACATCACCAATTGGTATTACATCAATTGTGTTGATGGCACAAGCAGCAAACTTAGATCCTGTTAATACACATTATCTAACGTTTTCTCATTATAGAAATAAACCAATTTTAGCAGATGCTCAAGGAAATGGAGGTCAAACAGGTCAAACAACCAGTACCTTAATATTAAATTATGGTATACCACCGTTTAACGCTGCGGTTCCATTATCAGGAAAAATGATTATTGAATCGTTAGATAGCATACAAGCATATGCAAATACATCAGGACAGGTGCAGTTAGTACTAAGTATATTACAAACTGCAAACTCATAATAGGATAGAATAAATGCCAAGTTTAATTAATGGAGCAGTATCAAACCCAAGTTCACCTAGCGGTTATATCACGCTACAACAGACTCAGTTTTCTCTTGGTCCTACTCCTACAACTAGCACAGGCTATACTTTAGTTTCTACAACTGGATCTCAAATAATATTTGTATCTTCGTTAGGAAATATTCAATTTAATTCAGGTACTGTATATAGTAATGTAGCAGGTCAAAGTTTAACACTTATCGGAACTGGAACTACTTCTGTTTTAGTTACCGGCGGAACTACTTCAACATCGACTACCACTGGAGCATTAAGTGTTCAAGGCGATATGTCTGTTTGGGGTAAAGTTTATACAGGTGCGGATGCTTATATTGATGGTTTAACCGTTGGTGTAGGGTGGAAAGGTCAAAATAATAATACCAATCAAAATAATATTGTATTAACTGGTAACATTAATAATTCGGTTAGTGGTATTAATGACGGTGAAAATAGTATTGCTATTGGTTATAATACTCTAAACGGATTAAACACAGCATTAAAAGTTATTGCTATCGGTAGCAATGCTGTATCAACAGGAACATCATTAGTTAACACTATTGCTATCGGTGATAGCGCATTAAAAAGTATCGGAACAGTACACGCTATACCAGTAAACCAAGTATTATCTATTAGTACTCAAAGCGGAAATCTATACTTGGTATTTTCTAATGTTACTGGATACAATGCTAGTATATTAACAACTGGATCTTTTGTAACAATTATTGGAGCAACTGGTGATAGTACAATTACTGCGTTAAACAATGTTGGCTATTATGCAAAACCAGTTAGCCTTACACAAATTCAATTATTCAGAGATATCAACTTAACTTATCCAGTTAGCGGCACAGGTACTAATGCTGCAAGTTATGGATCTAATAGTGCTCAAATAGAAATAGAAACAGTATATAACGATAACATTGCTATAGGAACTAATTCTGCTCCTAATCTAATCAATGGTCAACAAAACTTTTTCTTAGGTGATAATGTAGCTCAAAATTTAACTACTGGATCTTATAATATATTCATGGGACATCAAGTTGGTGGTAACATGACTAACGGCAGTGGAAACATTGCTATCGGCGGCTACCAGTTAGTTGATGGAGTTAATAATCAAATCAATATCGGTGACGTTTTTGCTTATAATGGCAGTGGATATACTGCATTATATAGTAACTTAGGCGTTGCTGGTTATGCTACTCCTGCTACTGCTACTTTCTTCTTATCAAATATTACTACAATTACAAATACTAATCCAGTACTTGTTCAAACTACTGCTTCATATCTAGTTTCTACTTTTACTGAAGTTATATTGTATAATGTTCAAGGAATGACACAGGTAAATGGCATTCCGTATTATGCCAGCTATGTTAATTCAACAACATTTGGATTATATTATGACGCAGGAATAACTCAACCAGTTAATGGTACAGGGTTTGGAGCATATACTCCAGGTTATTATGCAACAGCAGGCAGTATAGTCTTTACTGCTACTAACTCAGCTTGGGTATCAGTTTCAACTAGTAGTCAATTCAGTGGTGCATTAGGCAGTACTTGGACTATTGAGTTCTGGAGTAATGCTGCTAGCTCTAGTGCAGGAAAAACATTACCTATTATATCTCAAGCTACAGCAACTACTACTGCAATTGATATCGGTTATCAAAATGGTTACTTGTTAATTGGTGGTACACAAACAACTATTACAGAACCAGCATCGGGATCTTGGACACACGTAGCAGTTGTTGATACTGCTGGAACTGTAACTGTATACTACAATGGTGTAAACCAAGGTTCTACAGGATTAACTGGTGTAAATGTAACCAATACTGGAACAATAGCCATCGGTACTCGTGGTCCTTCGCATTACGGTAGTCAGTACTTTAATGGTTATATTAGTAACCTTCGTATTACTGATGGTATTGCTGTTTATACAGGTGCATTTACTACACCAACAACAGTACTAGCAGATACACAAGCTTCAAGAACAAATATTTCAGCTATTCCATCTAACGTTAACGTAGATTTATTATTAAACACAGAAACTACTAGCACCGCATATGTAGATAGTTCTGCATATGGATTGACTATAGTTAATAACAATTCTGCATTTAGCGTTAATGGTCCAGGATTAACTTATGGTTCATTATTGAATCAAGGTACTGTCTATGCATTACAACCAACTGGTGCACTTTCGGTATTAGGCGGTGTTGGTATTGCTGGAAACTTAATTGTTTCAAACGATGTAACAATCTACGGCGGATTATACATACAAAATTTAATCACTGGAACTATCACAACTGCTACTAATTTAGCAGGTGGTGGCATTGGTGGATTACCTATTCAGTTATCAACTGGTACTACAGCATTTATACCAATTGGTGCAAGTGGATATCTATTACAAAGTAACGGTACTACTGCAACTTGGGTTGCACCTACTTCGCTTTCAGCAAGTTCATCAACATCAATGTTGTTTGCACCAACAAGTAGTAATTTATATTATCCAACATTGTCGTTAAGTACAAGCACTTACAGTAGTGAATACGTAAATCGTTATCTATCTTTTTACGTTACTAGTACAAATACCAGTAGCTATTTTGTCACAGGTACTAACGCATTAAATGTTCCAGGTAGTGTTTACAGTATGGACGGTAATGCCCAAGCAGGTTACAAACTTTATACACCTAAGGTAACGATTTCAACTAGTACTCCACTTAATCCAAACGTTGGAGACTTCTGGATTAATCCTACTTATGGTGTAGAACTACAATATGTTAATGACAGCGGCAATTACTTTTGGATACAATTTACAACAGGATTATAAGATATGGCAGGTTTATTAGGTTTTCCAACAAATCCAACAACAGGTACAACATATACAATAGGTCAAAATACTTGGATATGGAATGGCGCTGCTTGGATCAGTTATGCTAGTAGCACATCTAGCGGTGTAACAGTAACTACCGCTACTAGTAGTCAAAGCACTACAACAGGTGCACTAGTTGTTACCGGTGGATTAGGTATAAGTGGTGGCGTTAATATTTCAGGCACTGCTACAATAAACGGTGCAAATATTTTAACCACATCTTCAGGAACATTACAAGAAGTAACTAATGTAGGAAATTCAACTACTAATCAAATTTTATTCTTAAACACTTCTGCTAGTGTTAGTACCACAACAGGTGCTGTTACAGTTGTAGGCGGAGTTGGTGTTGGCGGAAATGTTTTTGCTAACTCTTTTGAATTACCTTATTCACTTTTCACTACAAATACAGTATCAAATACACTAACATCATTAGTGTTGATCGATAGTTATCCGATCTCTACTTATAGATGTGCAAAATATGTTGTACAAATTGATGATCCACCTAATTATGAAGCATTAGAAATTTTAACATTACATAATGGTGCAAGCGTTGCTGTAGCAACCGAGTATGGTAAAATTTACAACAATTACGATTTAGGTGCATGGACTGTAAGTATAGTATCATCTAACTTAAATTTATATTTTCAAGCCAACACAGCTACTAATAAAACAATTACGTTCCTTAGAACTGCGTTGACTGCATAAGAGGAGCAGGCATAGATGGCATTGCAAGATTTTATTGTCAACAATGGCCTAATACTTGGTGCTGCTAATGCCGTTCCGGTAACTAGCTCGACTAACCAAACAGGTGCATTACAAGCTAATGGCGGCGTAGCCATTGCATTAAATTTAATTGTCGGTTCTACCACAACTGTTTATGGTCCGTTAACCGCTCCTACAATCTATGATACTAGTCTAACAACACTTGGTGGCGTTTTATATTCAGACGCTAACGGTCAACTTATTCAAACTGCTAATATGACTTACAACGCTGCTGGACAACAGTTTAGCGTCACAAATATTGTAAGTCAAATTGTAACTGCCTCAAATACTTTATATGTTTTAGGCTCATCTACAGCAACATCAAATTCTACTGGTGCATTGGTTGTAACAGGTGGTGCATATCTTGGAAAAAATCTATATGTAGGCAGCACTTCTTCAAATGTTAATGCTGTTGCTGGTAATAGTATTATTACATTAGGCGGTATCGGCATAACACAAGATTTATTTGTTGGAAATAATGCTATTGTTACTGGCAATTTAACAGTACTTGGCACACAAACTATTTTCAATTCCACTACTACAGCAGTTGCTGATCCTGTTATTGACATTGGTACTGGTGCCAATGACGGAGTATTGGTTGCTAATGATGGATATAATAAAGGTCTAGTAATACACTATTACGATACTAAGAATAATCAAATGTTCTTAGGTAGAAATAATACCACTGGGTACTTAGTTTTATTCAACAATATCGGATCAACTGCTACTAATGTTCCTAATGCTAATTTAATTAACAGTGGCACATATGCCACAATGCAATTAGGTACATTAATTGCTTCTTCTACTGCATCTAGCACAACTACAGTAGCCGGTAATGCTATTCAAGTTTCGGGCGGGGTCGGCGTTGCTGGAAGTATGTATGTTGCCGGATTAATTTACGGTACTTCTACACAAGCAACTAGTTTAAGTGGTGGTATAGCAGGTCAAATACCAATTCAAACTGCTCAAGGACAAACATCATTTATTGGAACTGGTACTACTGGTTATGTATTAACTTGGAATTCTGTTAATAATACAGCAACTTGGCAAGCAGTATCTGCTACTGCTAACACAGCAACTAATATTGCCGGCGGCGCTGCTTGGGATATTCCTTTTCAAATTGCTTCCGGACAAACATCATTTGATAACACATTTACATATTATAACACTAGTGGAAATAATATTTTAACTATAAATGCTGTTAAAATTTATGGCGATGGCACAGACAAAGGTCCCGGTAGTGCAGGTAATCAAATTGTAGATAATAACCAAAGTGGTATTGAATTATATAGTACCGGTTCGGGTTTTGCGGCAATAGATTACGGTAAATTTATTTTAGTTAAAGTTACTAGTACCGGGGTTATATTAGGGGCCACAGCAAAACCTGTTAGTATTGATCTTTCAGGAACAATATCTAGTAACGGATTAGTAATTAATAATGCATATTCAATGCCAACTAACTCTGGTACAAATGGTTATACATTAATAACCAATGGATCTGGACAAGCATCTTGGCAACCATCGGCTGCGTCATTGTATTTTGAAGCTATTGGCTCTACTAATACTTACGGTACAGTTAATTTATTATCACAAACTCTTGAATTTGTTGCCGGAGCAGGTATATCTTTAGTTGCTAATACACAAACATTAACTATTGCTAGTCTCGGAATTAACACAGTAATTGCAGGAACAGATACTGCAATCAGTACTTCAACTAATTCAATAACTATTTGGAACACTAGTACTTTACAATCAGTTACTAGTAGAGGTAATACAACTACCTATTCAATTAATATAGCAAATACTTCTGCTACTACATCTACTACCACTGGTGCATTAACAGTTGTTGGCGGTGTAGGTATTGGTGGAAGTGTATATGCTGGTAGTGTAATTACAGCAACAAATTTTGTAGCTAACTTATCTACAACTTCTATTGGTAGTTACTTATTAAACCAAGGTGTTTATACTTATGGAAACTTATCATATAATGACATAAACATATTATCAAGTTTAATACTTAATGCTAATAATTACGTTCAAATGGTATTACAAAATACCAACACTGGAACTACTGCTAGTACAGACTTTATTGTATCTAACGATATAGGTGGTGCTGCAAATTATTATGGCGACTTTGGTATTAATAGTTCTGTATTTTCTAGCTATCCAGGGTCATTAGGTCTTCCTAATGCTGTATATCTATATTCTAATAATTCAGACTTAGTAGTAGGCACTGCATCTACAAATTCAACAGTTCATTTTGTGATGAACAACATAGATGCTATGATTATTAATAGCTCTACTTCTGTAGTAGTTGTAGGAAAAACAGGTACAACATCAACTAATACAGGTGCATTACAAGTAGTCGGTGGTGTTGGCATCAATGGTAATGTGTTTGTAGGTGGTAGCGTTACTGCTACTAACATATTTGGTGCTGGTTCAAACTTTGGTAATATTGTAATCACTGGAACAAACGCAGTAAATGTCGGAGCCAACAGTGGTACATTATGGACTTCGGGCGGCGTTAATATACAAAAAGATTTATATGTTGGTAGTACCGTTACATTACCTGGTACATTAAACGCTAGTGGATCAGTTAACTTAACTGGACCAACCACAATAAGTTCTTTAGTTGCTACAACATCAACAATAACTCAATTGTATGTTGTTGGTACAGCAACAGCACTTACAACTACTACTGGAGCTTTACAAGTTACTGGTGGAATAGGTGTAGGTAATAATGTTTACGTAGGAAATAGAGTAGGTTGGGTAGGAACTACTGGTGCTAGTGTAGTTTATCAGTTTTACAACACAGCAACAAATAGTTTAGATACGGTGTTTGGATAATGGCTACAACTTTAACTAAATTATTTCCTACAGGTGTATTACAAACCGCAGTAGGCATGGACGAAATTACTTATAATTCTATTAAAGTTAGTCCTAATGGATTATATTCTGCAGGGTTTGATGAAATCTCATTAAGCACATCCACCGCTGAACGTAGAACCAACACAGGTATATATCAAGTATCTGGATACTTTGATGAATATACATTAGCATCTCCTGCACCTTCGTATGTCACTTCAGGATTGGTATTATATTTAGATGCAGGTAATTCCTCAAGTTATCCAGGTTCAGGAACTACATGGACCGATATATCTGGAAGCGGATATTCAGGAACATTAGGAACCGGTGTTGGTTATTCAATGTCTAGTGGGGGTACATTAACATTTAATGGAGCAACTACAGCATATGTTAGCTTAACAGCATCAGGATTATCTAACTTAACTAACAATTTTACCGTAGAAGCATGGTACTATAGTAATAATAATTATCCAGAAATAATGGCTGATGGTAGTGGTGGCAGCGGTTTTGTCTTTGGATATTTTTCTTCCAATCCAACTAACTGGAAAGTTACAAAATACGGTGTGATTGACATTTACATAGGATCAATCCCACAAAATACTAACTGGCATCAAGTAGCATTGACATACTCTAGCAGTGCTGGAACAACGGTATATGTAGATGGTGCATCAAGTGGATCTAGTGCAAATACCACCAACTTACGCGCTGGTTCGACTATTACTATAGGTAAAGGAGAATCTAGTTCTTATTTACATAATGGCGGTATTAGTATTATTCGTTGGTATAATACTGCATTATCTTCTACACAAATATCACAAAATTTTAACGCCACTAGAGGCAGATACGGAATATAATAAATATTAAACTATGGCAAAATTACTCGGCGGTACAACAATTTATGGCACAGCAACAGTACAAAATATACTTTATGTAGGTACTGGCACAGGTGCTGCTAGCACCAATACTGGTGATTTACAAGTCGCTGGAGGCATTGGTGTAGGTGGTGGATTATATGTAGGTGGAACTATTACTGCTACAAACGTTGTAGCACAAAATTTATATATTGATTATACAACAGTTACCCAATCGTTAGTCACTAGTCCGGACATATTCACAATAACTAATACTACTCAATCAATTGGTACAACTACTGGAGCATTAACAGTTGTTGGTGGAGCCGGTATTGGTAAGAATGTTTTTGTTGGCGGCAACTTAACTGCTACTAACGTATATGCTAACTTTTACGGAAACGTATACGCAACTAATAGTTCAACTTTTGATGCCGGGTTTGCTACTACTGCCGGATTTGCTTTATCGTTTAACACAGGTACATTAGTAACTACAGCGACTTATGCATCTTATGCGTTTTCTTTTAATACTTCGACACTATTATCCAGTTATACTACCGGAACAACAGTTATTGGATATGCTGTTACTGCTACTAATGTCACCGGTGGTGCCGCAGGATCATTACTTTATCAAACAGGATTTGGAGCAACTACTACATTACCGATTGGCAGCAACGGACAAGTTTTAGAAGTTGTATCTAACAATCCTGCATGGACTAGCTTAGGTCAATTAACAGTAGGTACTGCAAACACATCTACTAATATTGCTGGAGGTACTCAAGGTAGTATACCTATCCAAGCAAACTCAGGAACCACAGCATTTATACCAATTGGAACATCTGGACAGATATTACAAAGTAATGGTAACACTGCTACTTGGATTACCGTTAGTGGTTTAAGCGCCGGCGTTCTTAATACTACAACTAATATTGCAAACGGGCAAGCTAATCAAATTCCTTATCAATCTGCACCTGGTAGTACAACATTTAGTCCTAATTTAACATTCAATGGATTTGTGTTTACTACAACTGATATTGTTGTAACTGATACTACTCCTGCTAGTACTAATACATATGCATCTGGTGCATTACAAGTTGCAGGTGGTGTAGGCATTGGTGGAGGATTATTTGTTGGTGGAACTATTACAGCCACAAATATTGTAACACAAATATTAACTGTAGATTATACAACAGTTACTCAATCGTTAGTTACTAGCCCAGATATATTCACTATTACTAATGTAACTGCCGCAGTATCAACTGCTACTGGTGCTTTAACAGTTGCCGGTGGTGTAGGTATTGGTGGTAGTTTATATACAAACAGAGTTAATATTACCAGTACATTGTCCAACACAAGTTCATATGCCAATAATGCGTTATATGTTGCAGGCGGTATTGGTGGTAATA